>ENA-UPSA01001453-UPSA01001453.1-bioreactor-metagenome-genome-assembly--contig:-NODE-1453-length-22524-cov-4.927500_pt1 | contig 22524 bp, 22 predicted proteins | sample MGYA00238183_ERZ773288 | MGnify/ENA primary metagenome ERZ773288 (study PRJEB29028, sample SAMN07631243) | bioreactor metagenome | isolation source: Switchgrass digestor | place: USA: Dartmouth... | reverse complement strand
CACAGCAGGCGCCACTCCCGGCCCTCCCGGCGCAGCAGGTGGACCTCCATGTTGGAGCGCGTGCCGACCCCGGACAGGTCCACGACCGCCAGCGCGTCGGCGCCGTCCTGCCGGAGCGCCTTGAAGTCCGCACCGCACCCGACCGGGCAGTTGTGCCCATACGAGCCGAAAACGCGGTACCGCTCCTCGGCCAGAGCCGCTTCGGCCTGGGGATAGAGCTGGGCCAGCCAGTCGGCGCCGTCGTGCCAGAACAGCGCATGCCCCATCATCGCGTTGACGAACTCCGCAAATCGGCAGGCCAGCAGTGGCACCTCACCCTCGCCTCCGGCTGGGCTGTACCGGCACACGAACACCAGATCAGGTTTGGCGATCCTGAACTCCATCTGCGACTCCGCTGTGGGCAGGTCCAGGGTCCTGATGACATCCTTCGCCTTTTCCAGGATCACCCCGGCATCCTCCAGCCGGCTCCCCGGCGGCACCCCGGGCGTGGCTGCCGACGCGTGCCGGGCCTCACCCGGCTCCTCCTCCGCCGGCGGGTAGAGGAAAGCCCGCCAGTCTCCCTCGCCGCGGCTGAACAGGGCATAGCGCGCCAGGCCGTCCCGGCTCTCCCCGAACTTGCAGACCAGCGCCTCCCCTTCCTCGTCCCCACCGACGCCTCCGTCCTGCCCTTGTACGCACCGAAAACGCCCCCTTGCACTCCCGCACCTTGAGCCTTACGGCTCCGGGCCCGTGCATCTCGAGTTCCCGCTGCTTTGGACGCCCGCCGGCGTCCGTTTTGTTCCACGGGCCCGCGCGGCAAAGCCACCGGGAAACGGAAGAGCCGAAGTCCTCCGTCCCGATGGCTTGGTCCGGCCGAGCCACAGCCTCAGAAAAACCGCAGCTGCCGGTGCCCGATGAAGGTCCGCCGGTGGATCGGGCACGGCCCGAACCGCTCCAGGGCCTCCCAGTGCTCTCTCGACCCATACCCCTTGTTGCGGGCGAAGCCGTATTCGGGGTAGAGCTTATCGTACTCCACCATGATCCGGTCCCGGGTCACCTTGGCCAGAATCGACGCCGCGGCGATGGAGAGCGACTTGCGGTCGCCGCCCACCACCGGCCGCTGCCAGCCGCTCCACTGGGGGAGGGGCCGGTTGCCGTCCACCAGCAACGCGGCCTCCGCCGCCCGCCCGAGCCGGAGGGCGGCCATCGCCCGGGCGGCCTCCACCGCCTGCGCCATGGCCTCGAAAGTGGCCTGCAGGATGTTGATCTCGTCAATGCGGGCGGCGTCGACGACGCCGATGCCCCAGCCCAGGGCGATCTCCTGGATCGGCCCGAACGCCGCCTCACGCTGTTTCTCCGTCAGCTGTTTCGAGTCGTTCACCCCGGGCAGCGCCGCCCCCTCGGGCAGGATGCATGCCGCCGCCACCACGGGGCCTGCCAGCGGGCCGCGGCCCGCCTCGTCCACGCCGACCACCTGGCAGCCATGCCGCCAGAGCACCCGCTCCAGGCGCAGATCAGCCAACCCGGGTCACCTCCCTTCTCACCGCCGCACCGCCCCGGGTGCGCCGGGTCAGCAGCAGGAAGCCGAGGCCCGCAGCCAGGGCGATCACGGCGGCCACCCGGTAGAGCAGGACGGTCCCGGACAGGTCCACGAGCCGCCCGGAGACCAGGTTGCCGATCACCGTGGCCACGCCGCTGTTCACCAGCACCAGCAGGGCCTGGCCGCTGGTGCGCAGTTCCTGCGGGACCAGCCGGCCCACGATCTGCACGGCGGTGGGGGCGAACAGAGCGAAGGTGACGGCCTGCATCAGCTGCAGTGCAAGCACCAGCCCCGCGGCCGGGGCCACGCCCATCAGCAGCCAGCGCAGCCCGTACATGAAGGCGGAGACCGTCACCACCTCCATGGCCCCGAAGCGCTCCGTGATGCGGTCCAGGTACAGCCAGACCGGCACCTCCATGGACGCGGCGATCGCCCAGGCAAGCCCCACCACCGAGTTGGAACCGCCCAGGCTGCCGATGTGGATTGAGAGGAACGCCGAGTTGGCCGCGACCGTGACCTGCAGCAGCCCCGAGCAGAGCAGGAAGCCGGTGAGTTCCGGGATGCGGAAGAGCGTGGAGAACGGCGGCAGGGGCCCCCGCTCCCGGCTCACGCCGTCCGCCGGCAGCCGGCGGCTGAAGATCAGGGTGACGAGCGAGATGGTCGTGTAGAAGGCAAACGACCAGCGCAGGTCGATGCGGTTGTAAAGCCACCCGCCCAAGGTGGTCGTGATCACCCAAGCCACCGACCCCCACAGGCGCAGCTGCGGATAGCTGGCCCCCGTCCGCTGCACCTCGCCCAGGGCAATGGAGTCGGCAATCGCCCCCAGCGGGCCGGAAAAGAACGACCAGAGCGCCACCAGCGGCAGGAAGGTCCAGAACGACGAGCCGAGGCTCACCAGCGCGCCGGCGAGGGCGGCGGCCACCAGGATCTGCCCGAAGAGCCGCCCCCGGTTGCCCGAGCGGTCGGCGAGCTGGCCGAAGAGCGGTTGGGACAGAAACAGCATCACCGGCGGCACCGAGAGCAGCAGTGCGATCTCCGTGGCGGAGAGGCCCGCGCTCTTGTAGAAGAGCGAGAGAAACGGCGTCATGGCGCCCTGGGCCCCGAAAAAGAAGAAGTAGACAGCGGACACGACCAGGCCTCCTGCGTGCGACTTGCGCCTGCGGAACCGCACAGAGATACTCTGATTTCGCCCCGGCCGGCCGAACTCCTTTCGCCTCACCGAAAGTCACGGGCTTGACGTGGAGGGAAGCCGTGGCCGCCTCAGCTCAGGGCTGGTCGTGGGTGGCCCGGCCGTCGCCGCTGATGGGAATGACGGGCCCCAGGAAGACGGGCCTGCGGCGCAGAGTTACCTCGGCGAACGCCTTCACCCGCGCGGCGAACTCCCGGGCCGCATAGGCCCGCTCGACCCCGTACCGGAACCGGTCCGCCGGAACCCCCTGCGCGTCCAGCCCGAGGCGGGTCGCGATCCACAGGGCCCGCGGAAGGTGGAACTCCTGGGTGACGACGATGACGTCCCTCACCTGGAAGATCGCACCGGCGCGGTACATGGAGTCGTAGGTGTCGAACCCGGCGTGGTCGAGGAACAGGTCCTCCGGGGGTACCCCCCGCTCTTCGAGGTAGCGCCGCATCGCGTTCACTTCATCATAATCCGCCCGGCTGTGGTCGCCCGATAGAAGCAGCTTCCGCACCTTGCCCGTCTGGTACAGCTCCAGGGCCGTTTCCAGCCGGTCCCGGAGCATCGGGGTTGGCCTGCCGTCGCTCGTCACGCCGGCGCCCAGCACCAGGGCCACCTGGGCGGGCTGCGCGTCGGCGGCGCTCACGATCAGGCGCCGGCCCTGCCAGTAGACCACGGCGTTCACCGCCAGCACCAGGGCCGCGCCCACCAGTGCTGCAACGACCAGGCGCACCAACCACCGGCGCCCACCCCGCATGGGCCTCATCTCCTTGCTCCTTCGCTGCCCATAGGACGAACGGTGCGTCCCGCCTGTTCCACGAGACTGCGCGGCGCCTTCGGCCGTCGCGGGTGCGCCGGGATGCCGCCGTCCGCCGGACCGGGGGACAGGCGCGAGCCCCCCGGGTTCACGACGGGCCCCGGACGGTTCGGCACAGACCGCCCCGGAAAGCACATGACCCGCAGCGGCAGGTACCTCTGCCACTGCGGGCCGGCGTCACGGTCACGGTTTTATCTCAAAGTAGATGGTTTCCGACACCCCGATGTGCTCGTGCCGGGTGTTGGCCAGCTCCACGTGGATCTTGTACTCGCCCGGCTCGATATTCGGCACTGTGTATTTGTAACCATAGATCATGGCCTCGGGACCGTCGTTCAGATAAATGTGCACGTGGCCGTCCCTGCCGGCTTCCCAGTTCTCGGTCTTCACGTACACCACGAGGTCCCGGCCCTCCTGCGCCGCGGTCACCGCAAGCGTCGGCCCCTCGCTATCCCTGCCGCCGCAGCCGGTGAGCAGCGCTGCGGCAAGCGCCAGGGCCGCGGTCCACCGCCTCATTCCGCCACCCCTCCCTCGACCACGTCTGGCTCCGGCCCCGCGGGGCGCCGCCGCCAGGCCACCCACGACCCGGCGGCCAGCACGACAGCCGCCGCCACGAACAACACCCGGGTCCAGGGCCAGCGCGGGTCAATCTGCGCCATCGCCAGGAACTGCTCGGGCACCGCGGCCCCGGCCTCCACCTCCAGCTCGATCCGGTGCAGGTCGCCGCCCAGCGCCAGGTCGATCGTCACCGCGTACCGCGGCGCCCCCTCGGGAACCACCCGGCCGCGGTAAGTGCCGGGGGCGATCTCCTCCATCACCACAGGTTTGGTGGCCCGTCCGCCCGGGGGCCTGGCGTAGAGCTCCACCCGCTGCCCTTCCACCAGGCCGCCGTACACGTCCACCAGCCTGGCCACCACCGTGCCCTGCTCGTCCACCGTCACGTAACCGAACAGGTCCATCACATGCGCCAACGCCGACGTCCCGAATGCGACCAGCAAGGCCAGCGCCACCGCCGCCAGCCGGCCGCGCATGCACCGCCGCAACCGCATCCCCTCCCCGAGGTGCTGCCGCATACATTCAGCTATCGCGGCAATTCCGGCTCTTTCCTCAAGGAAGTACATATTCGGCCACCGATGCAACCGCACCTGCTCGTCACCGACAATCGCACATCGCCAGCGGTCGCACCGACCGCTCGGCCGGCGCCTTGCCCCCCAGCCAGGGGGCCGTCGCCTCCACGTCAATGGCGGCGCGCGGAAGCGCCCGCGGGCCGTCTCACCGGACCGCGGGCGCTTCTGCGCGAGTTACTCCAGGTGGATCAGACCGTTCACCTCGTAGACGCACTCCTTGTCGCCCCGGGGTACGGTTCCCGCCTGCGTCACCCCCGGCGAGGCCTCGGTGCATGTCTGGGCCACGCCCTCCACCATCGCCTTGCAGAGGTGGCAGATGTGATCCGGATGAGCAGAGGCCACCTCGTGGAAACCGCACGACTTCAGCACCAGGCTGGGCCGCCCCCCCGGCCCCAGGGCCACCTTGGCCGAGACCCCGAGCCGGCTGAGCGCCAGCGCGCAGGCCTCCAGCAGCTCCGTCGGACTGGCCGCGCCGTCGAGCGCCGGAGCGAGCTTGGCCAGGGCCTCCTGCCCCAGCCGCCTGCCGAAGCTGTGGCCGATCTGTTCCACGGCCTCCTTCCCGCCGTCGCCCAAGAGGGCCAGCGACTGCACCAGCAGGTCGGCCAGCAGCTGGAAGTCCCGCGGGGGAACCGTCGTCAGCGATACGGCGCTCCCGGACGGCGCGTACACGTAGCCGGGCCGGCCACCCCTGCCGCTCTTCTCCGTGCGCTGCACCAGCAGGCCCACCTCCACCAGCCTGTTCAGGTGCATCCGGGCGACGTTGGGATGCAAATCGAACCGGCGGGCCACCTCGGCTGCGGACACCGGGTCGGGCGCCACCAGAACGTACTGGTAGATGTTGTACCTGGTCGGATCGGCCAGTGCTGCACTCACTTTCTGCGGATCCCGTTCCACCTTGTCCCCCCCCCAAACACGCTGCCTGGCCGTTCGGGTCGGACGAGCCGGACACCGGGCGTGAGGTCCGCCCGTCACCCGGCGCCACACCCCACGTCTATACTTACGAAACAGTTTGGTTGAAATTCTCCGATTGAGCCCGATAACACTATTGACACAGTGTAAATCTGGTCCATACAATGTGGCGTGAGCCTTAATCGTACCCGCCCGCTGGCTTCGCACCTATTTTACACTATAGCCACAGTGTAAAACAAGGGTACACTTCCCAGCCAGGTCGCCGACGCTGGGCATGCTAGTTGGCAGACATCCCGGTGCGCACGGGCGGCGGCGAGCCGCCCGGCCGGGGCGGCCACTCGGACGAACGGACCGGGAGGGCGAGCCGCCCTGCCCGGGAGATACTGCCAGGGCACACCGGCTGCGGGTGGCACCCGGGTTGATCGGATCGGGTCTGGACTATAGCGAAAGGAATCGAAAGGAGTAGTGCGATCGTGACCACTGGCGCCCCTCTGATTGTCAAGAACTTGCATGTGAGCATCGAGGGCAAGGAGATCATCAAGGGGCTGGATCTCGAGGTCAAGCCGGGCGAGATCCACGCCATCATGGGCCCCAACGGAGCCGGCAAGACCACCCTCGGCTTCGCCCTCATGGGCCATCCCCGCTACGAGGTCACCGAAGGTACCGTGATGCTCGGCGACCAGAACGTGCTGGAGATGGACGTCACGGAGCGAGCGAAGGCCGGCCTCTTCCTCGCGTTCCAGTATCCCTTCGAGGTCTCGGGCGTCACCGTGGCCAACTTCCTCCGTCAGGCCGTGAGCGCCGTACGCGGCGAGGAGATCGGCGTCTGGGAGTTCCAGGAGATGCTCGCCGAGAAGATGCAGCTGCTCGAGATGGATGAGTCCTTCGCCGGCCGCTACCTGAACGAAGGCTTCTCCGGCGGCGAGAAGAAGCGGAACGAGATGCTGCAGATGACGCTCCTGCAGCCCAAGATCGCCATCCTGGACGAGACCGACTCCGGCCTCGACATCGACGCCCTGAAGGTCGTCGCCAAGGCCGTCAACTCCCTGCGCGGCCCCGACTTCGGCGCCATCGTCATCACCCACTACCACCGCATCCTTGACCATATCCGGCCCGACGTGGTGCACGTGCTCATGAACGGCCGCATCGTGAAGACGGGCGGCCCCGAGCTGGCCCTCGAGATCGAGAAGAAGGGCTACGACTGGATCAAGGCCGAGCTCGGCATCGTGGACGAGACGGCCGAGGCGGGGGTGAAGTAACCCATGCCGACCGTCACCGAACCCCGCTTCCTGGAGGAGCGGCGCCAGGCGGCCCGCTCGCTCACCGAGTCGCTGCAACTTCCGGCCAAGACCGACGAGGCCTGGCGGCGCACCTCCCTGGAGGGGCTTGACGTGACCCAATACCGGCCGGTGCCCGCCCGCGTCACCCTCAAGGGTTCCGTGCCGGATGGCGTGATCTTCACCGACCTGCTCACCGCGGCGGCTGAGCACGCCGACCTGGTGGCGCAGTACCTGGGCAAGCTCTTCCCGATGGACCAGAACCTCCTCAGCGCCTCCCAGGCGGCCCACCTGAACGGCGGCGTGCTGCTCTACGTGCCCCGCGGGGTCGTGGTGCCGGAGCCGCTGCAGGTGGTCTACGAGGCCGCCGACGGCGAGGCGCAGTACGTGCACACGCTGGTGATCGCCGAGGACAACGCCGAGGTCACGCTCCTGGAGCGGTATGAGGGCACCGGCGACTATCTCAGCGTGGCCGTGGTGGAGGTCTTCCCGGCTCAGGGCGCCCGGGTGCGCTACGGCTACCTGCAGAACCACTCCCAGGATGCCTGGGCCTTCGTCTTCCGCCGCGGCGTGACGGGCCGCGACGCCACCCTCGACTGGGTCGGCGGCGAGTTCGGCGGCGCCCTGGTGCGTTCCGAAATCGTCAACAACGTGGACGGCGCCGGTTCCGAGTCCAGCCTGAAGGTGGTCTTCGGCGCCACCGACCGGCAGCACCAGGACATCGTGGCGGCGCAGATTCACAGCGGTCCCTTCAGCCGTTCCGACATCCTGGGCCGCGGCGTCCTCTCCGGCCGGGCGCACACCGTCTTCCGCGGCAACGGCCAGATCAACTACGCCGCCAAGAACGCCTCCACGTTCCAGCGGCAGCAGGCCCTCCTCCTCTCCGACAAGGCCCGGGCCGACTCGATCCCGGCCCTCATCATCAACGAGCACGAGGTCGAGGGCGCCGGCCACGCCGCCACGGTGGGCCAGCTCGACGAGGAGCAGCTCTTCTACCTGCAGGCCCGCGGCCTCACCCGGGCCGAGGCCGTCCGCATGCTGGTGCTGGCCTTCCTGGCGCCGGTGCTGGAGCAGATCCCCGTGGCGGAACTGCGTGACGAGATGATCCAGCTCATGGGAGAGAAGGTGAAGTAAGTGGCCCTGGATGTGGCCCGAATCCGGCAGGACTTCCCGATCCTCCATCAGGAGATGAACGGCCATCCCCTGGTCTACCTCGACAATGCGGCAACCACGCAGAAGCCGCGGCAGGTGATTCAGGCGCTGGTCGAATACTACGAGGGATATAACGCGAACGTCCACCGGGGCATTCACACCCTGGCCGAGCGGGCCACCGAGGCCTACGAAGGCGCACGGGCGAAGATTGCGCGCTTCATCGGCTCGCCTTCGCCCAACCAGGTGATCTTCACCCGGAACGGGTCCGAGGGGCTGAACATGATCGCGTACGGCTGGCTGCGCCCCCGGCTGCGGCCCGGCGACGTCATCATCACCTCCGGCATGGAGCACCACTCTAACCTGCTCCCCTGGCAGCAGGCCGCCCTGGCCACCGGAGCCCAGGTGAAGTACGTGAACCTGCTCCCCGACGGCACCCTGGACCAGGAACACTACGACCGGCTGCTGAGCGAGGGCAACGTGCGCTTCGTGGCCATCTCCGGGGCCTCCAACGTGCTGGGCACCATCAACCCGGTGAAGGAGATGGTGGCCAGGGCGCACCAGGCGGGGGCCAAGGTGGCGGTGGATGCTGTACAGGTGGTACCGCACATGCCCGTGAACGTGGTAGACTGGGACGCGGATTGGATCGCCGTCGCCGGGCACAAGATGCTCGCACCCACGGGTACCGGCTTCCTCTGGGGCAAGATGGAACTGCTGGAGGAGATGGAACCCACCTACTTCGGCGGCTCCATGATCGCCGAGGCGCACCTCACCGGTGCGAAGTGGGCGGAGCCCCCGGCCAAGTTCGAGGCCGGCACCCCGAACATTGCCGACTTCATCGCCTTCGGGGTGGCCGTGGACTACCTCACCGCGCTGGGCATGGAGAACGTCTACGCGCACGAGAAGGCGCTCACCCAGTACGCCTGGGAGCGGCTCTCGGCCATCGACGGCGTGCGGCTCTTCGGCCCGCGGCAGCCCCGGGCCGGCCTCATCAGCTTCGACGTGGCGGGCATTCACCCCCACGACCTGTCGGCGGTGCTCAACGCCGAGGGCGTGGCCATCCGGGTGGGCCACCACTGCGCCCAGCCGCTAATGGAGATCCTCGACGTGCCGGCGACCAACCGAGCGAGCTTTTATATCTACAATATGCAGGCGGAGGTCGACCGGCTGGTCGACGCCATCCTCCACGCAAAGGAGTTCTTCGGCGTATGAACAACGAAGCTCAGCATCCGGTGAACCTGAGTGCGCTCTACCAGCAAGTCATCCTCGACCACTACAAGCGGCCGCGCAACAAGGGAGTCGTGCAGCGCGCCGTGCTCAAGAAGCATCTGCACAACCCCACGTGCGGCGACGACATCGAGGTCCAGGTCGAGCTTGGTGATGACGGCAAGATCACCGACGTCAAGTGGAACGGGCGCGGCTGTTCCATCTCCATGGCCAGCGCGTCCATGATGTCGGTCGCCCTGAAGGGGAAAACGCTGGCAGAGGCCCAGGAGCTGATGCGGAGCTTCTACAGCATGATTCAGGGGGAGCAGGGGAACTACAAGCCCCTCGGCGAGATCCAGGCGCTCTCTGGCGTGAGCAAGTTCCCCGTGCGCATCAAGTGTGCGACCCTGGCCTGGCACTGCCTGGAAGAGGGGATCAAGGAGTACGAAGGAGGGGCAAAGAATGGTTAGCCAGCCGTACGAAATCGTCGGTGAGTATAAATACGGCTTCCGCGACCCCGAGAACTACGTGTTCAAGTCCGACAAGGGGCTCACCCGCGAGATCGTCGAGTCGATCTCCCGGTTCAAGAACGAGCCCGAGTGGATGCGGGAGATCCGGCTGAAGGCCTTTGAGGTCTTCCAGGCCAAGCCGATGCCCACCTGGGGCACCGACCTGTCGGGGGTCGATTTCCAGAACATCCACTACTTCGTGCGGGCCACCGACCGGCAGGGCCGCACCTGGGACGAGGTGCCCGCAGAGATCAAGCGCACCTTCGACCGTCTGGGCATCCCCGAGGCGGAGCGCAAGTACCTGGCCGGCGTGTCGGCGCAGTACGAGTCTGAAGTGGTCTACCACAACATCCGCAAGGACCTCGAGGCCCAGGGCGTCATCTTCTGCGACATGGACACCGCCGTCCGGGAGTACCCGGACATCGTGCGGCAGTACTTCGGCACCATCGTGCCGATGACGGACAACAAGTTCGCGGCCCTGAACACGGCCGTCTGGTCCGGCGGCTCCTTCATCTACGTGCCCCCGGGCGTGAAGGTCGAGATCCCGCTGCAGGCCTACTTCCGCATCAACACGGAGAACATGGGCCAGTTCGAGCGGACGCTGATCATCGTCGACGAGGGCGCCAACGTCCACTACGTCGAGGGCTGCACCGCCCCCATCTACTCCACCGATTCGCTCCATGCAGCGGTGGTGGAGATCATCGTGAAGAAGGGCGGCCGCTGCCGGTACTCCACCATCCAGAACTGGTCCACCAACGTCTACAACCTCGTCACCAAGCGGGCTGTGGCGTACGAGGATGCAGTGATGGAGTGGGTTGACGGCAACATCGGCTCCAAGGTGACGATGAAGTACCCGGCGATCTACCTGATGGGCCCCCGGGCCCGCGGTGAGGTCATCTCCATCGCCGTCGCCTCCCGGGGCATGATCCAGGACGCCGGCGCCAAGATCTATCACTTCGCTCCCGACACCTCGTCCCGCATCACCTCCAAGTCCATCTCCCGCGATGGCGGCAACACCACCTATCGCGGCCACATCCTGGTGGAGCCGCAGGCGGAGCGGGCCAAGGTGAAGGTGGAATGCGACGCGCTGATCTTTGACGACAAGTCCCAGTCGCACACCATCCCGTATATGGACATCAAGAACCAGAACGTCACCATCGAGCACGAGGCCACCGTCTCCAAGGTCTCCGAGGAGCAGCTCTTCTACCTGATGAGCCGCGGCCTCTCCGAGGAGCAGGCCCTGACGATGATCGTGATGGGCTTCATCGAGCCCTTCGCCCGCGAGCTGCCGATGGAGTACGCCGTCGAGCTGAACCGGCTCATTGAGATGGAGATGGAGGGTTCGGTGGGCTAACCGGCCGCCCGGTGCGTTGGCGCCGGTGCGGATGGCATCGACTCGGCCGGTGACCGCGGTCGGCGGCACGCTGCGGAGCGTTCCGCCTGCCGGGCAGTGGACCAGTCGATCCAACATGGCACAGGCGGGTCCCGTACCCGACCCGCACAGGGGGCGAAATCGATGGCGCTGGTGAAGGTTGCCGAGACGCACGAGGTTCCGGTGGGTCAGTCGAAGCGAGTCGTGGTGAAGCGGGTGCCCGTCGCCATCTTCCACCTGGAAGACGGCTACTACGCCGTGGCCGACACCTGCTCCCACGCCGAGGCGTCGCTCAGCGAGGGGCAGATCATGGGCGACCGTGTGGCGTGCCCCCGCCACGGCGCCCTGTTCGACATCAGGACCGGCGCAGCGCTCACGCTGCCGGCGGTCACCCCGGTGGAGACCTTTAAGGTCGTCGTCCAGGGGAACGATATCCTCGTGGAGGTGTGACGCAGGTGGCGCAGATTACCAAGGAGCAGGTGCTCAAGGTGCTCGAGCGGGTGGTCGACCCCGAGCTGCGCATCAACGTCGTGGACCTGGGTCTGGTCTACGACATCGAGATCACAGAGGACAACAACGTGGGCATCGACATGACGCTCACCACCCAGGCCTGCCCCATCGGACCGCTGCTCCAGATGCAGGCAGAAGCCGCGCTCAAGTCCATCCCCGGCGTGAACCAGGTGGACGTTCGGCTGGTCTTCGACCCGCCGTGGACGCCGGACCGGATGAGCGAACGGCTCAAGAAGGCGCGGGAGATGGGGCTGCTGTAAGGAACGTGACAGACCGGCATGGGTTGGCCCGTGCCGGTCTGCTGTTTTGCCTGCACCACTCGGTGGCGGACGAAACAAGGAACACCGCCCGGCCTCCACCCCGCGGGAGACGCCGAACCGGTCTGTGCGCGTCTGATGGCCGGTGTGGTCTTGTCTTGGTTTCAACTTGTTGTTAGCATAAAACCCAGACAGAATCACAACAAAGCGCAGGTGGAAGTGAAGGCATGTCCCAGTCAACGCCCATGCTGGCCGCAACCCGACAGGCCGAGATCAGCCGGCTGGTGGAGCAGTTCGGCAGCGTCCGGGTTGCGGACCTGGCCGTTCAGTTCGGCGTGACCGAAGAGACCATCCGCCGGGACCTGGACCAACTGCAGAGCGAGGGCCGGCTGCGCCGTATCCACGGGGGGGCGGTGGCGCTCCGTCGCGGCACGGGATACGAAGGATCATTTGCGGAACGGGCGGTGCGCAACCTCGCGGCCAAGCAGGCCATCGCCCGTCAGGCCGTGCAACTGATTCAGGAGCGGGACACCCTCCTGCTCGACGCCAGCACCACGGTGCTGCAGGTCGCGAAGCAACTGCCCGACTGCGAGCTCACCGTGGTCACCAACAGCGCCCAGGTGATCATGGAACTGGCCAACCGTCCGCACCTCACGCTGGTGGGCCTGGGCGGCCAGGTGCGGCCCAACTCCTTTTCCTTCGTGGGGCCCGTGGCGGAACGGACCCTGCAGTCTTACCGGGTGGACCGGCTCTTCCTGTCGTGCAAGGGCCTCTCCCTGGAGGGCATCTTCGAGTCCAACGAGATGGAGGGCCACCTGAAGCAGCTGATGATGGCGCGCGCCAACCAGGTGATCCTGCTGGCCGATTCCGCCAAGATCAACCAGACCGCCTTCATGCTGATGAGCGACCTGCGCCAGATCGACGTGCTGATCACCGACAGCCTAGCCCCGTCCGATTTCACCCAGGCCGTGGCCGAACTGGGAGTTGACGTGATCGTGGTCCCGGAAAAATAGGGCTGGCAAAACGGCGACAGCCTGTCCCCAACCGGGCAGGCTGTCGCATTTTTGTTTTCGCAGAACACCAGAAGGAAATACAGCTTATCGGGCAGAAATACACTCGTGCCGCGATGCAGAGGAGGTGTATGCGTGCGCAACTATCATCTCGCTGTGGACATCGGCGCCTCCAGCGGGCGGTTGCTGGTTGGTTGGTTGGAAGACGGTCGCCTCTGCGCCCGGGAGGTCTACCGCTTCCCCAATGGCCTCGAGTTCCGGAACGGCCACCTGTGCTGGGATTACGACCGGTTGTTCGCCGAAGTGGTAGAGGGGCTCCGCCACTGCCACGCCCTGGGCATGATCCCGTCTACCATGGGGGTGGACACGTGGGGCGTCGATTTCGTGCTGCTGGACGCGGACGGCCGGGTGTTGGGCGACACGGTGGCCTACCGCGACAGCCGCACGGAGGGGGTACCGCCGCTGGTCGCCCAACGGATCAGCGAGGCAGAGCGGTACGCCCGCACGGGGATTCAGGAGCAGCCCTTCAACACCATCTACCAACTCTTCACGGTGCGCGACCTCTTGCCCCGCGCGGACGCGTTCCTGATGACACCCGATTACTTCCATTTCCGGCTCACCGGGGTGAAGCGCAACGAATATACCAACGCCACCACCACCGGGCTGGTGAATGCCCGCACGCGCCAGTGGGACGAGGCGATCCTGGACACGCTGGGCTACCCCCGACGCCTCTTCGGGCCCCTCCAGGAGCCCGGCACCGTCATCGGCACCCTCCGCCCGGAACTGGCCCGGGAAGTTGGCTTCTCCTGCCAGGTGCTCCTTCCGCCGACCCATGACACGGCGGCCGCCGTCCTGGGGGCGCCCCTGCAGGGGGAGGGCTCGCTTTTCCTCTCCAGCGGTACCTGGAGCCTGATGGGGGCGGAGCTTGTGGCCCCCATCACCACGGAGGAGAGCCGGCGGGCCAACTTCACCAACGAGGGCGGCTACGGCGGGCGCTACCGCTTCCTGAAGAACATCATGGGCCTCTGGATGATCCAGTGTGTGCGCCAGGAGCTGGGGGAGCAGCATTCATTTGCGGAGCTGACGCAGCTAGCCGAACAGCACGCCGCCTTCCCCTCGGTCATCGACGTGACCTCGCCCCGCTACCTGGCGCCGGCCAGCATGATCGCCGCCATCCAGGAAGAATGCCGTGCGACCGGCCAGCCGGTCCCCGCCGAGCCCGGCGAACTGGCGCAGTGCATTTTCCACAGTCTGGCCCGGTGCTACGCGGCCACGGTGCGGGAAATCGCCGCCCTCACAGGGCGAACACCCCGGCACATCGCCATCGCCGGAGGCGGCAGCAAGAACGGCTATTTGAACCGGCTTACCGCCCGGGAGACGGGGCTCACGGTCACCGCCGGCCCCACCGAGTGCACCGCACTGGGTAACCTCGCCGCGCAGATGATCGCCACCGGGGAACTGCGGGACGCGGCCCACGCCCGGGAGGTCATCGGCAGCAGCTTCGACATCGAGGAGGTAATCGCATGAGCCGCTTCGAGACTGCCCGCGCCATGTACGCTTCGCTGGGAATCGACGTGGACGCGGCCCTGGAGAAGCTGGCCCGGACCCCCATCTCCATCCACTGCTGGCAGGGCGACGACGTAACCGGTTTCGACCGGGAAGGCGGCGGCGCCGCCGACGGCATCCAGGCCACCGGCAACTACCCGGGCAAGGCCCGCAACCTGGCTGAGTTGCAGGCCGATTGCCTGAAGGCCGCCAGCCTGATCCCCGGCCCGAAGCGCATCAACCTGCACGCCAGCTACGCCGTCTTCACCGCGGAGACCGGCGGTTGGGTGGACCGCAACCGGCTGGAGTACAAGCACTTCGCCCCCTGGGTGGAATTTGCCCGGGCGCACGGCTTCGGCATCGACTTCAACCCAACCTGCTTCGGGCACCCCATGGTGAAAAACGGCCTCACCCTCTCCAGCCCCGATGAGCAGGTGCGCCGCTTCTGGATCGAGCACTGCAAGGCCACCCGCCGCATCGCCGAGCAGATCGGCGAGGCGTTGGGCGACCGCGTCCTGCACAACATCTGGATCCCCGACGGATCCAAGGACATCCCCGCTGACCGTCTGGGACCGCGCCTCCGGCTGAAGGCGGCGCTGGATGAGATCCTGGCCGAGCCCTGCCCCCACGTGATCGACAGCGTGGAGAGCAAGGTCTTCGGCATCGGGCTCGAGAGCTACACCGTGGGCAGCAACGAGTTCTACCTGGCCTACGCCGCCACTCATCCGGGAGTCTACGTCCTGCTGGACAACGGCCACTTCCACCCCACCGAGGCGGTCAGCGACAAGATCCCGGCGCTCCTGGCCTTCTTCGACAAGGTGCCGCTGCACGTCACCCGCGCCGTGCGCTGGGACTCGGACCACGTGGTGCTTTTCGACGACGAGATCGCGGAGATGTGCAAAGAGATCGTCCGGTGCGGCGGCCTGGACAAGGTGCTGATCGGCCTGGACTTCTTTGATGCCTCCATCAACCGGGTAGCCGCCTGGGTCCTGGGCGCGCGGAACGTGCAGAAGGCGCTGCTGTTTGCCCTGCTCCAACCGCATGAGGAACTGCGCACCCTGCAGGACCAGGGACGGTTTACCGAACGCCTGGTGCTGATGGAACAGGCGAAGGCGCTGCCGTGGATGGACGTCTGGGCGCACTACTGTGAGAGCCAGGGCGTGCCGGCCGACGATCGGGAGTGGCTGCGAATCGTGCAGCAATATGAACAAGAAGTGCTGTCAAAGAGGGGATAACGGCATGGACATCCTGAACACCCCCGCAGTGCAAGGTTTCATCCGCCTCTGCGACGAGGGGTGGCGCCAGGGCTGGCACGAGCGCAACGGGGGCAACCTCTCCTACCGCCTCTCGGAGGAGGACCGGGCCGCCCTTGTCCCGTTGTGCCCGGAGGAGGGCGCCGGGGAATGGGCAGAGATCGGCGCCGCGGTGCCTGCCCTCGGCGGGGCCTGGTTTCTGGTCACGGGATCGGGCAAGTACTTCCAGAACGTGAGCCGCGATCCGGCTGACAGTCTTGCGGTCATCGAACTGGACGCGGCAGGCGAGCGGTACCGGGTGCGCTGGGGACTGACGGGCGGAGGCCGGCCCACCAGCGAGCTCCCGACCCACATGATGAACCACGCTGTCAAGCTGGAGACCACCGGCGGTGCGCACCGTGTCATCTACCACTGCCACCCGATCAATCTGATCGCTTTGACGTTCGTCCTGCCGCTGGATGACCGCACCTTTACCCGCGAACTGTGGGAGACCATGACCGAGTGCCCGATCGTCTTCCCGGCCGGCGTGGGGGTCCTGCCCTGGATGGTGCCGGGCGGCCGGGAGATCGCCGTGGCCTCCTGCGAGAAGATGCGGCGCTACGACGTGCTGGTGTGGGCACACCACGGCCTCTTCTGCTCGGGGACGGACTTCGACACCACCTTCGGCCTGGCGCACACGGTGGAGAAGGCCGCAGCCATCGCGGTGAAAGTGCGCTCGATGGTGACCGCCCGGCGGCAGACCATCTCCAGCGACGACCTGCGGACGCTGGCCCGGGCGTTCGGCGTACAGTTGAACGATGAGTTTCTTAACTAATAAAATATTGACTCTATCCGGAGCAGGGAGGGTTTCCCCCTCCCTGCCCGTATGTCTCCTACTGGCAGAGAACTTCCGCCGCCAAGCTCCCGGCCTCACCGGAGGTGTAACGGCCATGATCCGGAGACTGCTGCCCCGTCTTCGCTTCAGACGAATCCGGGACCGTTTCCTGGCCGGCATGATCGCCGTGTCGGTGCCGCCGCTCTTCCTGCTCGGCCGCCTCTCATACAACATTGCCAGGGAGACCCTCGTGGCCGATCACATCGAAAGCAACCAGACCCAACTCGCCACCGCCAGCGAAACGGCGGACATGCTGTTTCAGAACATCGGGCGGCTCACCCGGCTCATCCTGGCCGACAACGTGATCCGGGAAGAGTTGCGCGGAAGTGGCGTGGAACAACTGTCCAGTTACCGGCTGGCCAATCGCCTGCTCGGCATCGCGTCCAGCAACTACGTGGACACGCGCTATATCGATTCCATCTGCCTGTTCGACCGCCAGTTTCGGTCGGCCTGTTATGGCATGCCGGCCGTTGTGGCCACGCCGGGGAACTGGTACGTGCGGGTGCTGGAGGCGTTCGGGGCGGACGTCTATTTCGGGCACAACGTGTTGATGCCAGACGAGCACACCTTCTCGGTGGCCAAGCTCTTCCGGGATCCCGCAGACCTCTACCGGGAACCCACCGGCGTGATCGTGGTGAACGTGAAAAAGTCGATTTTCGAGGATGTCTTCAGCCGAAGCCGGCTCGGGGGGTTTGCCGTGCTGGCCCCGGCCGGAGACGGAACCGAAATCGTGTTTGACAATCGCCCCCTGTCGGCGAGAGAAACCAGCGGCGACCTCGCCACCCTGCTGGGCGAGCAGGAAGCGGGGAACATCCTGGTGACCCGGTACACCAACCAGACCACCGGCTGGCTGTTCGTACAGGTGGTGCCCACCGCCGAACTCCTCCGGGAGTCTGGGCGCATCGGCACCATCACCGCCTGGCTCGCCTGCCTCATCGCTGTCGTCGCCCTGGTGTTGGCGATTGCCATCTCCAGGACCATCACCCGACCCCTCTCCCAGCTTCAGGCGATGATGGTCGGCTGGTCAAGGGGAACGCTGCCCGGCGACCAGCCCTTTGCGCAGGACGAGGTCGGCGTGCTGGCGGAGACCTTCAAACGGATCACTTCCGAGAACAAGCTCCTGTCCGAGCGGCTGGTTCAGGCGCAGCTCCGTAACCGGGAGGCGCAGCTCAGGGCGCTGCAGGCCCAGATTCGGCCGCATTTCCTCTACAACACCCTCGATTCCATCTATTGGATGGCAGTGCTGGAGAATCACCCCAAGATCGCCCAGATGGCGATCGCCCTCTCGGAGAGCTTCAAGTACACGTTCGGCCGGGGCAGCGAGACCGTGCCGCTCTCTGCGGAGCTGGAACATGTCCGGCACTACCTGCAAATTCAGAACCTCCGGTATGACAATCGCTTCCACTACGTCGAGGACGTGGACCCTGCACTGTTACAACAGCCAATCCTGAAGCTTCTTCTGCAACCGCTGGTGGAGAACGCCATCTACCACGGCCTGGAGCCGAAAGTGGGCGAGGGGACCATTCGGCTGACAGGCAGGCGTGTGGACGGCAGCATCGTGCTTACGGTGGAAGACGATGGCGTCGGGATCGAGAACATGCAGGCCACCGAACAGGGCTACGGCCTGCACAACGTCCGGGAGCGCCTGGCGCTCTACTACGGGCCGAAAAGCTCCCTGCGCATCACCAGTGCGGTCCACCGGGGCACCACCGTCGAGATCCAGCTTCCAGTCGCAGCCGAGGGGGAGCAACCGTATGTTGCGGGCCGCAATCTTTGATGACGAGTACATCGTGATCCAGGGGCTGCAGCGAATGATCGACTGGTCGCGGTACGGCATCGAACTGGTCGGCACCGCCCGGGACGGCCATGCCGCGCTGGAGGTCTTCCGCGCCCAGCGCCCGGACCTGGTGCTCACCGACATCCGCATGCCCGGCCTGGACGGGCTCCAACTGGTCGAACAGATTCTCCAGGAGGCACCCGAGACGGTTTGCCTGGTCTTCAGCGGCTTCAACGAATACGAGTACGTGAAGTGCGCGCTCAAGCTGGGGGTGGCCGACTACCTGGAGAAGCCGATCACGATCCCGAAGATCGAAGAAGCCCTCCGCCGGACCATCGACCGGATCAGCCGCCAGAACGAACTCTCCACGCTCAGGCGGAAGTGGGCCGAAAGCCGGGTGCAGTTGCTGGAGAAGGCCACGGCCGAGCTGCTCTTCACCGGGGCCGAGGCCCTGCACCGGTGGCGGGAGTACTTCGGCGAGGAGGCCGACCGTGTCGTGGGCATCACCGTCCTGGCGCTGGCCGGCGACGGCGCCCCCCCGACCCGTGAGACCGTCTGCCGGGTGGTCGGGGTGCGCCACGAATCGAACCGCCTCACCGTGCTGTTCCACCTGACGCCGCCCGACGACGATTTCTGGGAGGATTTGGCCGCGTGGGCGGAGGAGGCCGGCTTCCCAGTCGGCGCGGGCAGGACTTACACGGCGGTGGCCGACGCCGGCAAGAGCTGCCGGGAAGCCCTCCGCGCCCTGCGGTATGGGCAGTTCCTCGCGGAAGGCGGGCTGACCCGCTTTGAGGACATCGGCGAGAACACGCGGCTGCCGGAAGGGTTGAGCGAGCAGGAGGAGGCGGTGATCTTCTTCCTGCGCACCGCCAACAAGGACGGACTGCTCCAGGAACTGGACCGCTTCACCCGGCGGCTCCAGTCGGAGCGAGTGGCGCCCGAGGTGGCGGAGTGTGAGGTGCTGCGCCTCGTCTACCTGGCCATGGAGGTGGCAAAGGAGACCGGCGGCGATCCCTGGACGCTGTGGCCCCCGGGGTACCTCCCCCAGGTCGAACTCCGCGAGCAACACACCCGGGAAGCCATGTGCCGCTGGTTCCAGAGCCAGATGGAGCGGATTATGGACTGGATCATCGCGGTGCGCCAGGAAAGCAAGCACGCGGCTGTGACCAAAGCCGTCCGGTACATCGAAGAGCACTACCACCGGGACCTCACGCTCCAGGAGGTCAGCGACCAGGTCAACATGAACCCCACCTACTTCAGCGTTCTCTTCAAGGAGCAAATGGGGGTCACGTATATCAAGTACCTCACGCGCGTCCGCATGGACAACGCCAAGCGGCTGCTGCAGCAGGGGATGCTGGTCCAGGAGGTGAGCGAACGGGTGGGTTACCACCAGTACAGGCACTTTGTCGACGTGTTCAAGAGGACCGTGGGCATGACGCCGGGGCAGTACCGGGAACTGGTCAGCAAGGACGCTCGCTAGCCAACGCCAGCCTGCACGACGGCCGTCCGGCGGATAAAACACAGACCTTCGCAGTACGTCCCAAAAAATCCGGACACAAACCAAAAAACGCGGCACTGGTGACTGCCGTTCCGGAACCGTACCATATGCAATGGGATCCCCCTGGGACCAAAGAACGCAGTAACACGCCACTCGTTCCGGAAGGAGGCTTCGTCACATGGGGGGCATGAAGTGGAAGGTCGTCGCCGTCGGTCTGGCCGTCTTGCTGGCCGCGCTGGCCGGCTGCGGCAGCTCCGGCAACACCAGTACCTCCAGCAGCCAGTCCACGGGGACCAGCAGCAACACTGAGCAGACGGCAACGGAAAGCACGTCCACTGCGAAGGAATTCGAAGGCGTCACGCTGACCCTGCTGATGGACAACGACTCAAGCCGCGACGGGCTGACCGCAGTTGCGAAACTGATCGAAGAGAAGACCGGCATCAAGACGGAGATCGAGCTCCGGCCCGGTGGCTCCGAAGGCGACAACGTGGTGAAGACCCGCCTGGCCACCGGCGACATGGCGGACCTGGTCTGGTACAACTCCGGCTCACTGCTCCAGGCACTGAATCCGGAGGAGAACTTCGTGGACCTGAGCGACCAGCCGTTCATGGCAAATGTTGCAGACTCTTTCAAGTCTGCCGTGACCGTGAACGGCAAGGTGTTCGGCATTCCAACCGGTTCAGCCACTGCTGGGGCATGGCTCTACAACAAGAAGGTTTACGAAGAGCTTGGCTTGTCGGTCCCCCACACCTGGGAAGAGTTGATGGAGAACTGCGAGAAGATCAAGGCGGCGGGGATCGTCCCCGTGATCGGCTCGTACCAGACCGACTGGACGGCACAGCTCCTCCTGCTCGCCGACTTCTATAACGTCCTCCAGGAGGTGCCTACCTTCGCCGAGGACTTCACCGCCAACAAGGCGAAATTCGCCACCACGCCAGCTGCCCTCCGTGGTTTCGAGAAGCTGGCAGAGGTCTACGAGCGCGGCTTCCTGAACAGCGACTTCCTGGCCACGGACTACGACACGGCACTCAAGATGCTGGTGGAAGGCCAGGGTGCCCACTACCCGATCCTGACCTTTGCACTTGAGAACATCCAGGCCAAGTATCCCGATAAGATCAACGACATCGGGCTCTTCGGTCAGCCGGGCGACTCGGCCGACAACCACGGCCTCACCCTTTGGATGCCCGGTGGGATCTACCTCAACAAGAAGACCCAGCACCTGGATGCCGCCCTGAAGTGGATGGAGATTTACGTCTCACCCGAAGGCATCAACGCCTACATCGCTGCGAGCACCGTGATGGGGCCGTTCGCCGTCCAGGGCATCCAACTGCCGGATGACATTATCCCGGCCGTCAAGGACATGGTGGACTACATGAACGCCGGCAAAACCGCTCCGGCTCTCGAGTTCCTCTCGCCGCTCAAGGGTCCGAACCTGCCGCAGATCTGCGTCGAGGTCGGCAGCGGGATGAAGACCCCGCTGGAGGGCGCCGAGGCCTACGACCGGGACGTCGAGAAGCAGGCCCAGCAGCTGGCCCTGCCGGGTTGGTAAGCCTTCAGGAGGAATGCAAGGATGAGGCTCCGCAAGCTGCTTGCGGAGCCTCATCTCAACTGAGACAGGACGGTGGTTGACAGTATGACCAAGTTGACGGAACGGCACTACACCTACTGGTTCCTCCTGCCGGCCGGGATCATCTACTTCGTCTTCTTCCTGCTGCCCGCCTTCCTCTCCTTCTTCTTCAGCCTGACCCGCTGGACGCTCACCGACTGGGAATTCATCGGCCTGCAGAATTTCATAACCTTCTTCAAAGAAGATTCGCTGCGCATCGGCTTCCGGAACACGCTCATCTACGCGGTGACGACCTCCGGCCTCAAGGTGATCATCGGCCTGCTGCTGGGCAACGCCCTCTGTTCCAACCTGAAGACCCGCGATTACCTCCGGTCGGTGGTCTTCTTCCCCACGCTGCTCAGCACGATCGCGGTGGGCGTCGCCTTCGCCAAGATGATGCATCCCACCCGTGGCATCATCAACCAAGGCCTGGCGCTGCTGGGCATCCAGGGCCCCGACTGGCTGGGCAACATCAAACTGGCCCTTTTCTCCGTCGCCCTGGTGGACGTGTGGAAGGGCGTCGGCCTGGCCACCGTCATCTACATCGCCGGCATCATGTCCATCCCGCTGGAGTACTACGAGGCGCTCCAGGTGGACGGCGGCAACAACTGGCATAAGTTCCGCTACATCACGCTGCCACTGGTGCGGCCGGCGATGCACTCGGTGATCATTCTCTCTTTCATCGGCGGCCTGCGCAGCTTTGACCTGATCTGGGCCATGACCAAAGGCGGCCCCGGCTTCGCCACCGACGTCATCGCCTCGATCATCTACAAGCAGTACCAGGCCGGCTTCTACGGCCTCTCCACGGCCGGCAACGTCATCCTCTTCATCGCCGTCGCCCTGCTGGGCGTGCCGCTCTATCGTTTCCTCACAAAGCGCGAGGTGGAACTATGAGCAGGAGCATCCGCCAGTTCCTCGGCGAGGCCCTCGGGGTCCTGGCCACGGTCGTGATCTTCTGGATTCCCTTCTATTTCGTCATTGTCAACGCGATGAAGAACGAGACCGAGGCGGCCGCACTGAACCTCTCCTGGCCCAGTGAGGTTCGCCTGGTGGAGAACTTCAAAGAGGCCATCACCTCGGGGAATCACATGCTGCTCCGGGCCTTTTACAACAGCATCCTGATCACCTTGCTGTAGCT
>ENA-UPSA01001446-UPSA01001446.1-bioreactor-metagenome-genome-assembly--contig:-NODE-1446-length-22588-cov-5.892824_pt1 | contig 22588 bp, 25 predicted proteins | sample MGYA00238183_ERZ773288 | MGnify/ENA primary metagenome ERZ773288 (study PRJEB29028, sample SAMN07631243) | bioreactor metagenome | isolation source: Switchgrass digestor | place: USA: Dartmouth... | reverse complement strand
CGCGTCTCCCTTTACGAAGGGGTGATCGCAACCATGGAAAAGCTCATCGGCATCATCCTGATCCTCATCGGCCTCCTGGCCCTGTTCCGCTTCACCATGTCCGGCGCCTGGCTCTTCCTGCTGGTCGCCGCGGGGCTCGCCCTGGCGGTGAAGGCCGGCTGGCTCGGCCGGGCGGGGTACGTTGCCGCCGTCCTCTTTGCGCTCCTCGCCTTCGCCGGCCTTGCCCTGCGCACCGTGATCTTCGGCCTGGCCATGCTCTTCAAGCTGGCCCCGCTGATTCTCCTGGTGCTGGGCGGCTACTACCTGTATAAGGCGTTCGCCCGCTAGGAGGTGGCCTGGTGACCGTCACGCAGCCTTACCAGGGTGCCCCCATGCGCCTGTCCCGGAGCGGCGCAGGTCCGGCCGGCGGCGCCGTGTGGCCTGAAGTCCCGCGGGGACAGGCGGGCAGGCGGGCGGGTGCGGCATGACCGCCACCCTCATCACCGGCCCTGCCCGGTCCGGCAAGACGGCGGCCCTGCGGGAGCGCTACCTCGCCTGGCTCCGGGACGGGGTGCGCACCGACCAGATCCTCGTCCTCACCCACGGGGCGGGTCAGACCGCCCCGTGGCTGCGCGGGCTCGACCTCCCGGCGGGGGGCCCCATCGAGGCCCATGACTTCTATGGCTTCGTCCGTGCGGAGCTCACCCTCCACTGGCCCACCATCCAGGCGGCGCTCCCCGCCGCCCGGCAGTGGCTCGCGCCCACGTTCCTGCCGCTCACCGTGGAGCGGTACCTGCTCCAGGTGTTGCTGGAGCCCCACTACGCCCTCTTCGGCGACGTGGTGAAGACCCGGCCCGACCGGCTGGCCCTGCAGCTGCTCACCCGCATCGACTGGGTCGGGGCGGCCGCGGGCCTGGATCCCGGGCAGGCCGTGCTGCGCCTGGCCGAGGCCGACCGCCCCGAGAAGCGGATGCTCTACGGGCAGGTGGCCGCCATGCTGGAGGAGCACCGGACCCGCTGCCTGCGGGCCGGGCTGCTGGACTACGGCCTCTCGCTCACCCTCTTCACCGACGTGCTGCTGCCCGATCCCGGCTACCGGCGCCACCTCAGGACCCGCTTCCGCCGGCTGCTGGTGGACGACCTGGACGAGGCCCTCCCCGTCGAGCAGGCGTTCGTCGCCGCTCTGGCGGAGGCGGTGGAGGAGGCCGCCCTCGCCTTTGACCCCGAGGGCGGCCACGGCCTCCTCCGCGGCGCCGACCCGGCCGGGGTCCTGGCGCGCTTCGCCGGGGCGGCGACCATCTCCCTCCCGAACCCTGCCCAGGACCTGCCGGCGCGGCTTGCGCAGCTCGGCCTTGCCCGGGCAGCGGCCGGCCCGTCGGGCGCCGATCCTGACCGCCCTGCCCCGGCCTCCTCCTGCCCGTCCGACAGCGCCCCGCACCATGCCGCCATCACTGCCGAGTTCTGGGGCGACATGGTGGCCGGGGTGGCCGGCGCGGTGGGTGATCTGGTCGCCGGCGGCCTGGCCCCGGGCGAGATCGCGGTGCTCGCCCCCCGGGTGGACAACCTCCTGGCCGCCGCCCTGGGACGGGCCCTGGCCGACCGGGGCGTGCGGCTGCACTGCCTCGTTCCCACCCGCCGGCTGCTGGACGAGCCCGCCGTGCGGACCATCCTCGCCCTGGCCGGGCTGGCGGTGCCCGCCTGGCGTCCCCCGTGGCGCTCGCCGGACCCCTTCACGGACGCCGTGCGGCTGCTTCTCCGGCTCACGCCAGCCGACGCGGCCCGGCTGGGCGAGGCGCTCTGGAAGGCGGAAGATACCCTGCCCGATCCCGCCGACCATCCGGCCCCCTACCGCCGCCTCCACGCCTGGCTGCGGGCGGGCCGGCGCCGGCGGTGGCAGCCCGACGCCTTCGTGCGGGCCGCCCTGCTGGAGGTGCTCATGCCGCTCCGGCCCGACCTGCCGCCTGCGGCCGTCGACGCGTGCCGCCGGCTGCTCCGGGCGTCCGCGGACTTCCGCCTTGCGGCCGAGCGGCTGGGCGCCGACGCCCTGGGCCCCGCCTACCGGCCACTGCTCACCGAGGCGTCGCTCCTGCCTCTCACGCCGCCGGAGCCCGACGGCCCCGCGGTGCTGCTCACCACGCCGCAGGCCTATCTCTCCCGGCGGCTCGCCTCCGGGGTGCAGGTCTGGCTGGACGTCACCTCCCCCGCCTGGCAGCCCAGCGGCGTCTCCGAACTGGCCAACCCCTACGTGCTCGTGGGATGGCCGGACGGCGCGCCCTGGACCGACGCCGAAGCCCTGCGTGCGGCCAGGGAGGCCCGCGACCTTACGGTGCGGGCCCTGCTGCGCCGCTGCACCGGCCGCGTGATCACCGCCTCCGCGGCGCTGAGCCCGTGGGTCCAGGAGCAGGAAGGGGGGCTCTGGGCATGAGCTTCACCCTGCGTCCCGACCAGGCCCGGGTGGCCGAGTACCGCGGCGGCTACATGGCGGTTCCCGCGGTGCCCGGCGCAGGCAAGACCACCGTGCTGGCCTACCTGGCGGCCGACCTCATCGCCGCCGGCCTGCCCGCCCCCGGCCGCATCCTCATCGTCACCTACACCAACTCCGCCGTGGGCAACTTCAAGAGCCGCATCGGCGCTTTTCTCGAGGCGCGGGGGCTGCCCCGGTCCGGTTACGAGGTGCGCACCATCCACTCCCTGGCGGTGCGAATCGTGCGGGAGCGGCCGGAGGCCATCGGCTGGCCCGACACCTTCGCCGTGCTGGACGAGGTCCGCCGCGGGGCGATCCTGGGTGCGCTCACCCGCCGCTGGATCGCCGCCCACGGCGAGGCGTGGCAGTCGCTGCTGCGGGATGGCGAGGAGAGTCCCCCGGACGTGCTCTCCCGCTGGGCCGAGCGGACCCAGGCGCTGGTGGCCCGGCTGATCCAGTCCTTCAAGGCCCGGCGGATCGGGCCGGAGGAGGCGCTGGCCCTTACCCGGTCCCTGCCGGAGCACCTGCCCCTGCGCTGGGCGGCGGAGGTCTACCCGGAGTACCAGCGGGCCCTGGCCCGGGAAGGGCTGGTGGACTTCGACGACCTGATGCTCGGGGCCTACCGCCTGCTGGAAGGGGAGCCGGATCTCCTGCAGCGGCTGCGGCAGCGCTGGACCTACATCTTCGAGGACGAGGCGCAGGACTCGTACCGGCTCCAGGAGCAGGTCCTGCGCCTGCTGGCGGGGCCGGACGGCAATCTCGTACGGGTGGGCGACGCCAACCAGGCCATCATGGGCAGCTTCACCACCGCCGAGCCGGACCTCTTCCGCCGCTTCGTGCGGGAGCCCGGGGTGGCGGTGCGCCCGCTCACCATGGCCGGCCGCTCCAGCCGGGAGATCATCGACCTGGCCAACGAACTGGTGCGCTGGACCCGGGAGGAGCATCCGGACCCGGCGTGCCGCGACGCCCTGGAGGCGCAGTGGATCGAGCCCGTCCCCCCGGGTTACGGGCAGCGGAACCCGGAGCCCGCCGGCCGGCGGGTCTTCTTCAAAGCGTACGGCACCTACCGGGAGGAGCTGGCGGACCTCGCCCGCATGGCTGCCCGCTCGGCGCAGCAGCACACCGACGCGACGGTGGGGGTGCTCCTGCCCACCAACGCCATGGTGGCGGACCTGCTGGACGAGCTGCACCGGCTGGAAGCCCCGGTGGCCCCGGTGGGCGCCACGGCGCCGCAGGAGCGGCTGCGGCTGGGGGCGAACCTCCTGGCGGCGCTGGCCTTCCTGGCTGCGCCGCACATCCCCGGGCGGCGGGCCTCGGCGTCCGCGCTGGAACCCCACCTCGACGGCTGGCTGGCCGCCGCGTTGCTTCCGGCCGATGAGCTGTTGCTGCACATGGCGGCAGACCTGCGCCTCAGCGGCGAGGACCTGGCCCTGGCGCAGTACCTGGCCCTCCGGGCCCGGCGGCTGCTGGAGGAGGAGCCGCTCTACGGCCTGGCTGACGTGGCCCGGGAACTGGCCCTGGGGCTGGAGAAGTCCGGCTGGCTGGCCGATGCCCTCTACGACCGGAAAGGGTTCGAGCCGAAGCCCGGCGTCGTCTACGTGACCACCTGCCACTCGGCCAAGGGGCTGGAGTGGGACACCGTCTACGTGGGTGGCCTCACCCGGGCCCAGCTCCCCGGGTCCGTGACCGATTACACCCCGGCCGAGCTCTGGTTCCTGCACCCCGCACAGGCCAATCCGGAGGCCGCCGCGCTGGATCTGCTGGACCGCCTGACCGCCGCCGACGACACTGCGGGGGTCGCGGATCCCGTCGTCGCCGCCAAGCGGGAGCAGATCGGCGAGCGGCTGCGGCTCTTCTACGTGGCGATCACCCGCGCGAAGGTGAACCTGGTGCTCTCCTTCCACCGGGAGAACCAGTGGGGGAAGGTCGTCAGGCCGACCCCGGCGCTGGTGGCCCTGAACCAGTTTGTGACGAAGGCGAGGTGAGCTGCCCGTGCTTCAGCGCGAGGGAGCCGGCTCTTGCCCGGGCCTGCCGCAGGAGCGTCCCCTGAGCGCCCTGGCCCTGCGCCTCTTCACCGAGTGTCCCCTCCGCTTCCGGCGCCGCTATGTGGACGGCCTCTCCCTCGGCGGCGTGCCCGACGATCCGGCGGAAGCGCGCGCCCTGCGCCTGGGGGAGCAGTTTCACCTCATGGCCCGGCGCTACTTCACGGGCCTGGACCCCGGGACCCTCGGCGACCCCGCAGACCGGGCCGAGCTGACGGACTGGCTGGGCCGGCTGCAGCGGTACCTCCCGCTCAACCCCGGCCGGGCTTACTACCCCGAGCTCGAGCTGCGGCTGTGCGAGCCCGATCCGGCGCCAGGTGGGGTCCCGCTCAGGCTGGTGGCCAAGTTCGACCTGCTGGTGGTGGAGCCCGACGGCCGGGCGACGATCTACGACTGGAAGACCCTGCGCGTCATGCCGCCGCGGGAGCGGCTGGCTGCGGCCTTCCAGACGGTGGTCTACCGGTACGTGCTCTGCGCCGCAGGCGGCGCCTACACCCCCGGGGGCCGGTTCGACCCCGACCGGGTGGCGATGGTCTACTGGAACCCGCTCGGGGGCGGGAGGGAGGAGCGGCTCCCGTACAGCAGGGCGCAGTTTGCGGCCGACGACGAGCGCCTTCGGCGCCTCACCGCGGCGATCCGGACTGCGCCCCCCGACGGTTTCCTGCCCACCGGGGACGGGCGCATCTGCGCCCGCTGCGAGTACCGCCCGCTCTGCCACGGCCCGCTGGCGGAGTGGCCCGCGGACGAGGGCGCAGCGGCGGAGGCGACTGAGGACGACGACCCGCAGGAGGAGTGGGCCGACGGGCCGCCGGACCCCGCCGAGCCGGGCGGCGAATGGCCGCCGCTGCCCTGATCTGTGACCGCCGCCGTCACGAGACGGGGGAACCAGGCGTCTCAAGACACGGGAAACCAAATACTACCGTTGGAGGGAAGCGCCGTTGGAACGTGCAGGTGCGTTTCAGTTCAAGGGCCCGGTGACCCTGGTGGGTCCCGAGCTGCGGGTCGGTGACAAGGCCCCGGCCTTCACCGCGGTGGACAACAACCTCGCCACGGTGGACTCGTCGGCGTTCGCAGGGAAAGTGCGCATCATCTCCTCGGTGCCGTCGCTGGACACGGGCGTTTGCGATACGCAGACCCGGAAGTTCAACGAGGCGGCCGCCAGCCTCGGTTCGGACGCGGTGGTCTTGACCATCTCGTGCGACCTGCCCTTCGCGCAGAAGCGCTGGTGCGGGAATGCCGGCGTCGACCGGGTGATCACCCTGTCCGACTACCGCGACCACAGCTTCAGTAAGGCCTACGGCACGTACATCAAGGAGTGGGCCCTGTGCTCCCGGGCCGTCTTCGTGGTGGACAAGAACGACCGCATCGTCCACGTGGAGTACGTGCCCGCCGCCGGGCAGGAGCCCAACTACGAGGCCGCGCTGGAGGCGGCCAGGGCGGCGCTGTAACCGGCGCGCGAAAGGGCCGGCCCCCCGGAGGGGGGTCGGCCCTTATTTCTGTCTGCTTATCCGGCCTTCACGTCTGGCTCCACGTGCACCTGCACCGTGTGCACGCCGGCGAGGCGCGTCAGCGCGTGCTCCACCCGGTCGGCCACGGCGTGCGCCTCGACGACGCTCATGTGCTGCGGCACCAGCACGGTCACGTCCACCGCAACGCGGTTGCCCAGCAGGCGGGCCCGCAGGTCCTGCACGCCGCAGACGCCCTCGACGCCGCTGACGACGCCCTCCAGCGCGGCGATGCGCTCCTGGTCCGGGCCGCCGTCCATCAGCATGTGCGCCGCCTCGCGGCCCACCGACCAGGCCGTCCGGGCCACCAGCGCCGCCACCGCCAGGCCGGCCACCGGGTCGGCCCAGTACCACCCCAGGCCGCTGCCGGCCACGCCGGCGGCGGTGCCCAGGCTGATGAGCGCGTCCGACAGGTGGTCGTACGCCGCCGATTCCAGGGCGCTGCTGCCGCAGCGGCGGGCAAGCCGGAGGTTGTAGGCGTAGATGGCCAGCAGGACGGCTGCCGAGCCCAGGGCCACCCAGAGCGACCAGCCCTCGGGCGCGGCCCGGTCCGTGCTCAGCAGCGAGAGGAGCGCACTCCGTGCCACCTCCAGGCTGGCCAGCCCCATGATCGTGGCCACCACCAGGGAGGCCACGCCCTCGGCCCGCGCGTGGCCGTAGCGGTGCTCCTCGTCGGCCGGCCGCTGCGCGATGATGAGGCCCAGCAGCACGGCCACAGACCCCAGCACGTCCGTTGCGTTGTTCACCCCGTCCGCCGCGATCGCCTGCGAACCGGCCAGCCAGCCGACCGTGAGCTTGGCCGCCGTGAGCAGGCAGTAGACCCCGATGCTGAGCCAGGCACCCTTCCGGCCCGTTTCCGCCACCGCGCGCTCCCCCCGTCCCAGCACATGGCAGGGAGTTTCCCTTCGCGCCAAAAAGTTGCCGCCGGGAAAAACCCTTAAGACGACGCAAGACCTGCACCGCCTGGCGGCGGTACAGGTCGTTGCCTTTCACGTGACCATCGTATCATGCGTACGGCAACCATGGCAATAGCGCGGGCGGGAGAATGGGCCGAAAGGGCCACGGCGACCAGTGCTATCGGACTAGCGGTTGGCGGGCTCGTCGTCGGAGTCCTCGCACTCGCTCTCGAGCATGTGCTCCATCGCGCCGGTGGTGACGCACAGGATCCGCGCGGGCCCGCAGCCGCAGTTCTCCACCCGGTGCGGGATATAGCCGTTCCAGTGGAGCGAGTCGCCCTCCCGGAGGATCAGCTCCTCGTCGCCCTGGCGGTAGCGCACCGAGCCCTGCAGCACCAGGTGGCATTCCTCGCCCTCGTGGACGTGGTTGTCGCCCCCGGTGGAGGCGCCGGGCGCCAGTTCCATCAGCAGCATCTTCAGGTTCCGTCCGGGAGCCGAGAGCAGCTGAACGCTCAGCCCCTCGCTTCCCACCGAGTAACCCTGCCGCTCCTCGGCCCGCACCACATACGCCCGCTCCCCGTGGGAGATCAGCAGCAGGGCGACGGGCACGCCCAGAGCGGCGGAGATCCGGTCGAGGGCCTGGAGCGACGGCGAGGCCTTATCGTTTTCCAGCTGGCAGATGAAGCCCTTTGACAGGCCGCTGCGTTCCGAAAGCTCCTGGAGGGTGATGCCCTTTTGCGTGCGTGTCTGTCGAATGCGACTGCCCAGGGACATGCGTGCACCCCCTCAGTACGTCAGGCCAGGTGGGCGGCGGTCTGGGAGGAAGTATACCCCGGCACGTGCACCCCGGCGTCCAGCACCCGCTTCAGGGCCTGGCGGGCCCGGTGCAGGCGGGCCTTCAGGGCGCCGACCTCGATGCCCAGCATGTCGGCCACCTGGCTGTTCGAGAGATCTTCCAGGTCGCGCAACTCGAGGAGCCGGCGCTGGCTCTCGGGCAGCTTGTCGAGCGCCGCCCGGACCACGTTTTCACGATACTGCTGCTCCAAGTACAGATCGGGATTGTCCGCCGGCTCGTTGTCCAGGATGGCCAGCGAGGCGGCCGGGGAGAACTCCAGGGTCGCTTCCAGCGACTCCGCCGCCGTGCGGCCCCGCTTCCGGCGGATGTCCAGGCAGGTGTTGGCCGCCAGCCGGTAGACCCACGTGCCGAAGCGGGAGCGCCCCTCGAACTTGGGCAGGGCCGCCATGAGTTTCACCAGGATCTCCTGCACGGCGTCCAGCGCGTCGTGGTGGTTGCCCAGCATGCGGTACGACAGCCGGTAGAGCCGGTCCTCGTAACGCCGCACGAGCTCCTCGAAGGCTTCCTTGTCCCCCTTCAGGTAGGCGGACACGAGCTCTTCGTCGGTGGGCACCGGAACCGGGTGCGGGCGCTGGTCAGGTTTGCGGGTAACCGGCACCTCAGAGAGTGCTGCGTTCGCTCCGGCCATCTGGAAATGCCTCCCCTCACGGCAACGCTATGTAAACCCTGTACGAGAGGTAAACAACGTTTGGTCTGGCTAAACTCTACCACATGTGTTTGCCGAAAGTCAACAGGGTTTGCCACGAGAAAACGAGATTTTTTTAAGGCGGAAGTTACGTTAAATGCACCGGACCCAGATGGTCAACCCGTCGGGCGGGGCAGACTACCGGCGGGAGGTGTTGCCGATGAGCGAGCAGCCGCAGGGTTGCACCGGCGAGCGGTGCAAGGTTCCCGGCACGTACAGCTCCGAGTCGGGCCACAAGCAGTTCTACAACGAGGGTGACCCGTTCGGCCCGTGTCCCGAGACGGGGCGGGAGACCCGCTGGGTGCGGGTCACCTGAGGGGGGAGCCGGATGCAGCCTGATCCGCGCGTCACTCCCAGGGGCGACACCGTGTCCGACCGCCCCGTCCCGGACCGGCTCACCGCCCAGCGACTGGCCGGGGAGGTGGCGGCCGAGCTGGGCATCGACCTGGACGCCGACGCGACCTCCGGCCTGGACCCTGGCCTTGTCCGCCGGTACGAGGCGGAGACGCACAGCCCCGACCGGCGGGCGGGCCACTGACCCACCCGCACGCGGCGGCCCCCGGAAGCGCACGGCTTCCGGGGGCCGCGGTCCCACTCCGGGGCGGTATGGGGGTCGGGGCACCAGGCGGCGGTGTGGTCCGGGGGAACCGCTAGAGCGTGAAGGTGCCTCCGTCGGCCTCGATCAGCTGGAGGATCTGCTCCTCTGCGCCGGTCTCAGCGTTGATGTAGACCAGGAAGATGTCTTCCCCCATTTTCCCCTGGAACTCGTACGTCAGGTGCTCGCCGGTACCCGCCAGGTCGGGGATGAGCGCCAGCTGGACCCGGCTCACCTCCAGGGAGGGGTTCAGACCCGCCCTGGCCTGATCAGCCGTGAGGCGTGGCGCAGGCAGCGTGCGCGGCCGGTGGTGGGTGAGATACTGCCGGGCGTCGAACCCCAGCACCTCGCCGTTGTCCAGGGCCACCTTCACCTTGGCCTGGTCGGGGTAGACGATCACGTCGCCCTGTCGCAGGGCGTAGGCCACAAAGGCGAGGCCGTCCTGCACCTGCGCGAAGGTGGGCACCATGTCGGGGTAGCCCACCCGCGCGAGGAACTCCTGCCCGATGGCCTTGGCCTGCTCCAGGTCCAGCGTGGGGCTGCCGAGCACGCGCTCGGTGAGCAGGCTCACCAGGTGGCCGCCCTGGCGGGTCATCTCCACGGTGGCCGTGTACGTCTGGCTGCTCGTGCCTGCCGGCGCCAGGCGGAAGGTGTAGGTTGGAAGGTTCCCTTCGACCTCCGCCACCTCGACCGTGCGGTAGCGCGCCAGGTCTGGCAGGAGGGCCCGCAGCCGCGCCTCGGCTTCCTCCCGGGTGACCGGCCCGCCGGTGAGGGCCGGGGGCGTCTGGCTGACGTGGTCCGAGAAGGGGCCGTCGTAGATGAAAACGGGCATCTGCTCGAATCCGGTGGCCATCTGCGCCCAGCCGCCGTCCAGAAGGGCAGCCACGGCCGGGCTCTGGGTCGCCTCCGGGTTGAAGACCGGGTTTTCGGGCATGTGCAGGAGGGCAGCGAGGCTGAACTGGGCCGGCCGGTGCCAGCGGAAGCCGCCCCGGTTGTACTGCGTCAGAATGGCGTTCAGCTGCTGGTAGAGGTTGGCGGACTCCCGGCGGAGCCGCTCCAGTTCGGCCCGCTCCGCCTCGGTCATGGACCGGCCGGCGGCCTCGTCCCGCAGCAGCGACAGCGAGAAGTCGCCCACCTGCTGCAGGAACTTGCCCGTGGCGGTGGAGACCTCGGCCGGAAGGGGCAGCGAGGAGAAGGCCGTGAAGGCCGCGGCCGCGTGCCGGTTCACGTCGGCCATGTAGCGCATGTTCTGCCGCTCGCTGCCCGTGGCGAGCCCCTTGGCCAGCATCGTCTGAATCTGTTCCACGTGATGGGCCATGTCGACGAAGCTGCGCTGCCGCTCCGCCTCGAGGGCGTTGGCGAGCAACCGGTTGTGCTCGTTCAGGTGGTAGGTCCAGGCCGTCCACACGGCCAGACCGAAGGTGCCCAGGAGGCTGACGGCCAGCCAGGTGACCACTCGACGCACGGCTGATCCCCTCACTTGGCGAAGACGTGGTTGCCGATCCGCTTCACGATGGGCCGCGACCAGATCCAGCCGCTGGAGGCCTTGGCCGGGTTCCAGAAGAACAGGGCGCCGCCGGTCGGGTCCCAGCCGTTCAGTGCGTCCTCCGCCGCGCGCACCGCACTGGCGGTGGGCGCCGCGTAGATCGTGCCGTTGGTCACGGACTCGAAGGCGTGGGCCTGGTAGACCACACCCGCCACCGTGTTGGGGAAGCGGGCGTCGCGCACCCGGTTGAGGACCACTGCGGCCACCGCCACCTGTCCCTCGTAGGGCTCGCCCCTGGCCTCGGCCGAGACCACCCGGGCCAGGAGGTCGCGTTCGGCGGCGCGGCTGCCGGCGGTGGCACCGGCGGTTGCGGCCGCGCGGGTCGACGGGGTGCCACCCCAGTAGCCCAGCGCCGCCCAGGTGTCGGGCCCGACGATGCCGTCCACGGCGAGCCCGTTCCGCTGCTGGAAGAGCCGGACGGAGGCGTAAGTCTGCCGCCCGAAGATGCAGTCCACCGCCCCGGTGTAGTACCCCCAGGCCTTCAGCCGCCGCTGAGCCACACAGACGTCTTCGCCGCGGCTCCCCCAGCGCAGGGTGGACCGCGTCTGGGCCCCCGCGTGCCACGGGAAGGTGAGGAAGAGAAGCAGGGTGAGCAGGGCGATCACAACGCCGCGCTGCTTCATCCTTCGCCGCCTCCTCTGTACGGTTCTCCCTCTGCCTTCCTAACGTGCCACCCGCGGGGCCGGAGTATGCCGCCCAAGGTATTGTCTGCCGGGGGAAGGGGCGGTATAGTAAAGGCAGCATCATACTGGCCGAGAGCCGCTAGGGGAGCCGTGAAAACGGCTGAGAACCGGGGTGTGCCCCGGGACCCTGTCACCTGATCCGGGTAATACCGGCGTAGGGAAGCGAGCCTCGCGGGCATCCCGTCCGCAGCTCGCTGGGCTGCGGTTTTTTCGTGCCACGAGATGTCGAGTCTGTTCCTAATGGAGGTGCCCGATATGTCTGATGCACGGGTCCGTCTGCGCCGTCTGGTGGAGAGCGCGGTCCTCATCGGGGCGGCGGTGGCGCTGTCGTTCGTGAAGGTGTGGGAGATGCCGCAGGGCGGCTCCATCACCCTCGGCTCCATGGTGCCGATCATCCTCATCGCCCTGCGCTACGGCACGGGCTGGGGCGTGACCGCCGGCGCCGTGGCCGGTGTGCTGCAGTTCATCATCAAGCCCGAGTTCTACCATCCCATCCAGGTGCTCCTGGACTACCCGGTGGCCTTCGGTGCGCTGGGGCTGGCGGGGCTCGCCCGGGGGCACGCCCGGCTGGCGCAGGCCTGGCTCGGCTCCCTGGCCATCGGCGGCCGGTTCCTGGCGCACCTGGTCTCCGGCGTGGTCTTCTTCGCCGAGTATGCGCCGGCCGGCCAGAGCCCGTGGGTCTACTCCGCGATCTACAACGGCACGTACCTGTTGCCTGAGGCCGTGCTGACCGGCGCGCTGCTCATGGCGCTGCTGCCGGCGCTGGAGCGGGCCTTGCCCACCGGGGTGCACTCCACGCAGTAGCGCCCGCTCCCCACCGCCCTGCCCGTTCGTCATAAGGAGGAGGGGAGGTCGGAAGGGATGCGGGTACTGCGCAACCCGGCCGTGCTGGTGGGGCTGGCCATGGCAGTGCTGTTCGCGGTCGTGTGGCTGGTGGGCTACCTGGCCGGCTACTCGGGCGAACTGGAAACGTTCACGCCCTGATCCGGTTTCCGGACCGCGACGCGGCGGCGCAGCCACGGCACCCAGCGGGCGATGGTCCGCTCCGACTCCCGGCCCAGGCTGAGCGCCACCGCCTCGCCGTCCGGCCCCTGCCGCACCACGTCTTCCGGCCGGGGGTAGAAGGCGAAGACGGAACGGCCGGGCGCCGTGGGGTCCGGAAACACGCAGTATGGGTAGTAACCGTTCGGATCGAAGGTTTCGCCCCAGCCCTGGGTGTCGGGCGTGTCCGGCTCGTGGGCCAGGGCGTAACCCTCTCGCTGAAGTTGGACAGAGAGCTCGTGGGGGTCCACCGCGAAGGGCAGGTGGACCCACACCTGTCCCTGCTCCAGGGAAACCTGGTAGGTGTGCCCGTCCACATTGACGAGGCTGTGCGGCAAGGTTCATCCCGTCCTTTGCTGCGCGGCTTTCGCACGTAGCATGCCCCGCCCGGGGCGGCAGCGCACCGGGCGATGCGGAGAGAAGGGTGATCGGTGGAGAGTCAGGAGCCCGTCATCTACATGCCCGCCGAGGCCGGGACCGCGTTTGCACCCGACGGCCGCAAGCTTGTTTTCTTCTCGGTGCCCGAGCTGGACGTGATGATCAAACAGGTGCTGGCCGCCAGCCCGGACCAGTACACCTACCGGTGGGGTTACCACCCCGGCGAGCGCCTGCACGTGCTGCTCTTCGGGTGGCCCACCGGCCACGGCGCCGGGCTGGCGATTCCCGAGGGCGCAGGCGATGCCGTCCTGAACTTCATGCTGGGCACCAGCGACGTCTACATCACCTCCCAGCCGCTGGGGGAGCGTCTGGAGGGTGACGCCTCTCCCGAGGCCATCGACCGGATCCGCTTCGGGTTCACGGTCTACCTGCCCAACGTCAAGTTCAAGCCGGAGGCTACCTGAGATGGCAGCGGGCTGGGCGGAGACCGTGTGGCGCGAGAGCCTGGGCCTGCGGCCGGGCGAGCGGGCACTGATCCTGGCGGAGCCTGCGCTGGCCGGTGCTGCGGCGGAGCTGGCCGAGGCGGCCGAATCCTGTGGGGCCGGCAGCGTGGCGCAGGTATCCCTGCCGCGCCCCCGGGGCGGGCTCCAGGTGGTGCCGCACGGGCTGGCCGGGGCCGTGGCGAGTGCGGACGCCCTGGTCTCCCTGCGGACGGGCCTCCACCTGGAGCACGAGGATGCGGCGATGCGGGCCGCACGCGCCGCCTTCCGGCTGGCGGGGCGCGGGCGCTGGGCGGTCCTGGCGCAGGTGGATGCCGAAACGCTGGCCGTCACCTTGGGCCAGGGGCTGGACGAGGTCGAACGGAAGGCCGCAGCCCTGGCCGACCGGATGCGGGGCGCCACCGGAATCCGTCTGACGGCGCCCGGCGGCACGGACCTGCGGCTTTCCTGGGAGGGGCGGCCGGTGTGCGCGGAAACCGGCCGGATCCGCAGTCCGGGGAGCATCGGCAACCTGCCCCCGGGCGAGGCCTACGTGGCGCCGCACGAGACCCGGTGCGACGGGCGGCTGGTCGTGGACGTGGCCCTGGGCGACATCCCGCTGGACCGGCCGGTGACGCTGACGTTCCAGCGCGGCCGGGTGGTGGAGGTGAGCGGCGGCAGCGCCGCGGCCGAACTCTGCCGCCGCCTGGGCGATGATGCCTGGGCGTGGACCATCGGGGAGTTTGGCCTGGGCGCCAACCCCCACGTCGTACCCTGCGGCCGCGTCGCCCTGGCGGAGAAGGCGCTGGGCACCGCACACGTGGCGCTGGGCGGCAACCGGGCGTTCGGCGGCCGCAACCCCGCCCCCACGCACTACGACTGCGTGATTGCCGCGCCCGAGGTCCGGTTCGTGGGCGCGTAAGGCCAGGGGCATGGTTGCAGTGCGCGTGGCGGCGTGCCGCTCGGATGCCTGGAATGCGGCCACGCGTCAAGCACGTGGGGGGAGTCTCCGTGCCTGACAAGGGGTCGTGGGTCGGGGCCGGTCTGTTCTTCCTGGCGGGCTCACACCTGGTGGCCGCAGCTGTGATCGCGCGCTCCTTGCTGCTGGCCGCACTGTGGAACGCGAGGACCAACTTCGACATGGCGATCGGGGAGAACCAAGTGCCGGCTTTCCTTTACGGCTTCGCCTGGGTCGCGTTCGGGCTCTCCGCCGTGGCCCTGCTGTGGCCCTGGCTCAGGAAGACCCTGGCCGAGTTGGCAAGGGCACTGAAGGCGCCTGAATGAAGAGGGCGGCCCGCCGGAGACAGGCGGGGCCGCCCTCATCATTGGTTCCGTGGGCCGCAGCCGGCTACGCCCGGCCGTCAGGGTTTCCCAGCTCCGGGTTGCCGGGATCAGGGCTGCCGGCGTCGGCCGCACCGAAGAGGCCCACGTGACCCAGCCCGAAGCTCGGGGTCGGGGCATCCTCCGCGGTGACCTCGGCGGTTTCCGGGCCCGGTATGTCCAGGACCGTTGGCAACTGGCCCAGGAGCTGGCCGGAGATCTGCAGCAGCCCGTGGATGGCCGGCAGCACGTTTTCCAGCGCCGGCTCGATGATCGCCGTCCACGTCGCGACCAGAGGGTCGGGCACGTGATGCTCGTAGGGTTGCCAGGCCACTGGGGCGTACCAGGGCTCCGGTGTCATGGGGAACGGGCCGGCCGCCCAGCCGGGGGGCGGGGCGCCCCAGCCCGTCAGGGGCTTGCCGGCGTATGTCGTCCACGGCCGCGGGCCGGGCGATGGGTACGGATAAGGCATGGGCGTCACACCTTCCTGAGGGGTCTCTCCCATACTATGGGCCGCCTCGGCTGAAGGGTGTAGGGCGTCGGCCGTACCCGTTGACCTGTTGACACGCACTAACAGTATGGAGACGCACGGGCTTTGTGCCCGGCCAGTATGAGAGAGGGGTGACGAGAGTGGCGAAGAGCGTATGGGTGGTGGATCCCTCGCACAGCCTGGTGGAGTTCACGGTCCGGCACCTGATGATCGCAAGGGTGAAGGGGCGCTTCACCCAGTTCGAGGGCCGCATCGAGGCCGACCCCGAGAACATCCCCGAGGCGACGATCGAGGGCACCGTCACCGCGGCGTCCATCAACACGGCCGATGAGGCGCGGGACAACCACCTGCGGTCGGCCGACTTCTTCGATGTGGAGCACTACCCCAACCTCACTTTCCGCAGCACCCGCATCGAGCGCCACGGCGACGGCTACAAGATGACCGGGGATATGACCATCCGGGGTGTCACCCGGCCCGTCACCTTTGACCTGGAGTACCTGGGCACGGCCAAGGATCCCTGGGGCAACGAGAAGATCGGCTTCGCGGCGACCGCCAAGATCAACCGGAAGGACTTCGGCCTCACCTGGAACGCAGTGCTGGAGACCGGTGGCGTGTTGGTGGGCGACGAGGTCAGGATCGAGCTGCAGATTGAGGCAGCCAAGCAGGCCTGATCGCAGAGGCGTGTTCCTGGCCATAATAGAGAAAAGCGTGACCCGGCGTGAAGACTCGCCGGGCCACGCTTTTCTCTGCATCCGTCCCGCTTACCCGCCAGGCGAGGCCGCCCGCGCAGAGAACGGCACCGTCGCCCTGACGCTCCGGGACGGCCCGTCTTCGCGGCGAAGCGGATTACACGTTGAACCGGAAGGTCACCACGTCGCCGTCCTGCATCACGTAGTCCTTGCCTTCCAGCCGCACCTTGCCCGCCTCACGGGCGGCGGCCATGGAGCCCGCGGCGACCAGGTCGTCGTAGGCCACCACCTCGGCGCGGATGAAGCCCCGCTCCATGTCGGAGTGGATCTGGCCCGCCGCCTGCGGAGCCTTGGTCCCCTTGCGGATGGTCCAGGCCCGCGCCTCCATCTCGCCGGCCGTGAGGAAGGAGATCAGGTTGAGCAGGCTATAGCCGTGCTTGATCACCCGGTCGAGGCCCGATTCGGCGAGGCCCAGCTCGGCGAGGAAGGCCGCCCGCTCCTCCTCCGAGAGCTCCGCCAGTTCAGCCTCGATCCGGGCCGACACGGGGACCACCTCGCTGCCTTCGGCGTCCGCCAGCTCCTTCACCCTGGCCACGGCGGGGAGGGCGAAGGGGTCGGCCACGTGCTCCTCGGCGACGTTGGCGATGTACATCACCGGCTTGGCGGTGATGAGGTGCAGCTCCCGGAGCACCTTGGCCTCGTCCTCGTTCTGCAGGGCCACGCTCCGGGCGGGCCGGCCGGCCTCCAGGGCCTCCTTCAGCCGGACCAGGAGACCGTACTCCACCTGCGCCTCCTTCACGCCTGCCTTCGCCGCCTTGGCTGCCTTGTCAAACCGCTTCTCCACGGTCTCCAGGTCGGCGAGCGCCAGCTCGAGGTTGATGATCTCGATGTCCGAGATGGGGTCCACCTTGCCGCTGACGTGGGTGATATTGGGATCTTCGAAGCAACGCACCACGTGGGCGATGGCGTCGACCTCTCGGATGTGGTGCAGGAACTTGTTCCCCAGCCCTTCGCCTCGGGAGGCGCCCTTCACGAGACCGGCGATGTCGATGAACTTGATGGTGGTGGGCACGATGCGCCCCGAGTTGAACATCTTCGCCAGGACGGCCAACCGGGCGTCGGGTACGTCTACCACGCCCACATTGGGCTCGATGGTGCAAAACGGGTAGTTGGCCGCCTCGGCGCCGGCGCGGGTGATGGCGTTAAAGAGGGTCGATTTGCCCACGTTGGGCAGGCCCACGATGCCGATGGCGAGTCCCATGGAAAGTCCCCCTCTCTTAGACACCCTAACGATTATACTGGATCATTCCCAGGGGCTGCAATTGCGGTAGAAGGGGAATGTACACCGCGTGTCGTACTCTCCGGCACTGGCGTCTGCACCAGGAGGTGATCCGCGCGTGGCGGACCTGGAGTTCCTGCGGAGTCTTTCGCTCTTCAGCGGGCTGAGCGATGAGGAACTGGCCCGCGTCGCAGCTATCGCGCGGGAGCGCCACTACCGGAAGGGCGCCTTCCTGTTCCACGAGGGCGATCCCGGCGAGGCGGTCTACTTCATCAAGCAAGGCCGGGTCAAGGTTTCCCGGGTGTCCGTGAGCGGCCAGGAGCAGGTGCTGCGTGTCTGGGGGCCCGGACACGAAATCGGGCTGGTGGTGCTGGCCGACAAGGCGCCGTACCCCGCCACCGCCCAGGCCACCGAAGACTCCGTGCTGATCGCCTTCCGGGTGGACGACCTCTGGGCCCTGATGCCCGAGAGCCGCACGCTGGCGGCCAACGCCTTCTGCGCGGTGGGCCAGCGGCTCAGGCTGGCCCAGGATACCGCCCACGACCTGGCGGTGCACTCCACCCACGGCCGGCTGGCGAGCCTCCTCCTGCGCCTGTCCGAGGAGCAGGGGAGCAAGACCTTTACCCTCGGTCTCACCCACCAGGAGATCGCCGGCATGATCGGTACCAGCCGCGAGACGGTCACCCGCGCGCTGGCCGACTTCCGGCGTACTCGCTGCATCGCGGTCCAGAACGAAACGGTGACCATCCTCGACGAGCGCAGGCTCCGGGAGTGGATGGGCGACCCGTCCGTGTGACCGATATCACCGGCGACCGGTGCGCAGACGCACGGCTCAGGCCCGCCGCGGCGGGTAGACTAAAGGAAACCGCTGCGAGGAGGGTGACGGGCATGCAGGTGAGCCTGATCCACCGGGACCGGCCGGCCCCCGGGCAGGTTTCCACGCAGATCATTCATAGCTGTCAGGACATGCGGGTGATCCTGCTCGCACTCAGTCCCGGCAGCGGGCTGCCCCCGGCGAACAGCTCCTCCACGGTGAGCCTCCAGGTGGTGAACGGCCGCTGCGAACTCCTCTCGGGCTGCGAGTGGGCCCCTGCCGAGGCGGGAACGATCTGGTTCTACCCGCCGGGGGAGCCCTACGGCGTTCGGGCGACCGACGCGCCGGCCCTGGTGCTGGCCACCTTCGCACCCCGGCCGTGACGGGCTGACCTGGTGGTCCCGCGCAGGCTGCGGTTGGCAGCGAGCCCGAACTGCGTTACCATACGAATGTAACCCCATGAAGCTAGACGAGAAGGAGCGAGACACCTTGGCGAATGGAAATGGCCGAATGACCACCATTCTGGCTGTCGCGGCAGCGGTGGTGGTGGCCGGTGTGGGCGGGTACTTCCTCGGCACCCGCACCGGCGGGCCTGCAGACGGGGCAGACATCGTGGCCACGGTGAACGGGGAGCAGATCACCCGGGCCGAGTTGTACGAGGAACTGGTGGAGGGGTACGGGTCCAGGACGCTGGACAACATGATCACCATGCGCCTGGTGAACCAGGAGGCGACGAAGGCGGGCGTGCAGGTCACCGCCGCCGAGGTTCAGGAGGAGCTGGACTCCATCAAGGAGTCCCTCGGCGGCGAGACGATGTACCAGTACTACCTGCAGTCGTACTTCGGCATGACGGAGGGCCAGTTCGAGGACTACCTGCGGATGCAGATGACGGCCACCCGCATTCTGGAGAAGCAGGTGGAGCCCGACGACGCCACGCTGCGGCAACACTTCGATGAGATGCAGGCCTCCGAGGAGAGCCGCCAGATCATCGCCCGCCACATCCTCGTGGGAACCGAGGAAGAGGCGAAGGCGATCAAGGCCCAGCTGGACGCCGGTGCGGACTTCGCCACCCTGGCCAAGGAGAAGTCCACCGACACGGCGACCGCTGCGAAAGGCGGCGACCTCGGCCTCTTCGGCAAGGGAACCATGGTCGAGGAGTTCGAAAAGGTGGCCTTCGCCCTGAAGGACGGCGAGATCTCCGACCCCGTCAAGACCAGCTACGGCTGGCACATCATCCAGGTGAACATCCCCGAGTTCGAACGCGACAAGGACAAGATCAAGGAGCAGTACGTGAACGAGCAGGTGAGCCAGCGGCTGTCGTCGTGGCTGACCGAGTTGAAGAACCAGGCGCAGATCACCAACACGCTCGGGTAGTGGCGTTTCCATCGGGCCAGGGGGCATCCTCTGGCCCGTCTTGACATGGAACGAAAGGAGAATCTGGTCAGGAGGGTGCATTCGGATGCCGTTGGATCTGAGCAGGAGCAAGGCCTTGTTCGAGGCCTCGCAGCGGGTGATTCCCGGCGGCGTGAACAGCCCGGTGCGCGCGTTCCGCGCCGTGGGCGGCACGCCCCCCTTCATCGCGCGGGGCTCGGGCTGCCTCCTCTACGATGTGGACGGCAACGCCTACATTGACTATTGTCTCTCCTGGGGGCCGCTGATCCTGGGCCACGCACACCCCGAGGTGGTGGCGGCGCTGCAGGAGGCCGCGACCCGAGGCACCTCCTTCGGCGCACCCACCGAGCTGGAGCTGCGCATGGCGGAGAAGGTGATCGAGTGCCTGCCGTCGGTGGAAGTGGTGCGCATGGTGAACTCGGGCACCGAGGCCACCATGTCGGCCATCCGCCTGGCGCGGGCGTACACCGGCCGTACGAAGGTGATCAAGTTCATCGGCTGCTACCACGGGCACCACGATGCGATGCTGGTGCGGGCCGGCTCGGGCGCGACCGACCTGGGCGTGCCCGACTCGCCGGGGGTGCCGGCGGCCGCGGCGGCGGAGACGATCAGCGTACACTATAATGACCTCGCCGGCGTGGAGGCGGTCTTCCGGCAGTTCGGCGAGCAGATCGCGGCGGTGATCGTGGAGCCCGTGGCCGCCAACATGGGGCTCGTGCTGCCGGAGCCCGGCTTCCTGGAAGGGCTGCGCCGCATCACCCGGGAGTACGGCGCCCTGCTCATCTTCGACGAGGTGCTCACGGGCTGGCGTGTGGCCTACGGCGGTGCGCAGGCCTACTACGGCGTCGACCCCGACCTCACCACCCTCGGCAAGGTGATCGGCGGCGGACTGCCGGTCGGCGCGTACGGCGGCAAGCGGGAGATCATGGCCCTGGTGGCCCCGTCCGGCCCCGTTTACCAGGCGGGCACCCTCTCGGGCAACCCCCTGGCCATGACGGCGGGCCTGACCACCCTGGAGGTGCTGGGCCGCCCCGGCAACTTCGAGCGGGTGGTAGCCCTCACGGAGCGGCTGGTCAGGGGCCTGAACCAGGTGCTGGAGGAGCTGGAGCTGCCCTACCGCGCCCGGTCCGTGGGCACCCTCTTCGGCCTCTTCTTCACCCCCGAGCGGGTGGTGGACTATGCGACGGCCCTCACCGCCGACACCCGCCTGTTCAGCCGGTACCACCACGCCATGCTGAAGCGGGGCATCTACCTCGCCCCCTCGCAGTTCGAGGCGGGCTTCATGAGCCTCGCCCACACCGAGGCGGAAATCGACGCGACCGTGGCCGCGGCCGCGGAGGCCCTGCGGGAGGTGCGCGGTTAGCCGCGGCAGGCGTTCACGCAACAGGAGGGAGGCGGTGACGGTGCAGCGCGCGGCGCGCTGGCGCTTGCTTCTGATCGTGGGCATCCTGGCGCCTGCCGCGATGGGCGCCGTGGGGCTGTTGCTGGGCAGGCTGGCCACCGGGCGATTTCCCGACCTCCTGCACCTGCCCTCCGGGCGTGCAACGCTGGCCGGTCTGGCGGCGGCCGGCCTCTCTCTGGGCGTGGTGAGCCTCGCGGCCCGCCTCAGCGACCGGCTGGAGGAGGCCCTCCGGCGTACCGGCACCCGGGCCGGCGAGGAGGCGCTGCGGCTTGCCGGCTACCCGGTGATGCTGACGCTGGTGACCACCTCCGCCCTGGGCGAGGAGATGCTTTTCCGCGGCGGCCTTCAGCCGCTGGTGGGGCTTCTGCCCGCGGCCTTCCTGTTCGGGTTCAGCCACGGCGGCTGGCAGCGGGAGAACTGGGCCTACGTGGCGGTGGCCACGCTCTCAGGCACGATCTTCGGCAGCGCTTACATTCTGACGGGCGACCTGTGGGCGCCCGTCATCGGACATGCCATCCACAACTGTCTCTCCACCCTGCTGCTGGGACGGCGGGTGGAGGTTTCGTGGCGGGGCCGCCTGCCGGTGATCCGGCTGGTTCCGGAGGAGCCGGAGGTCGAGGACCGGCCCCGCGAAAAGGAGGTGCCTGCGGCGATGTTTCCCAGCCCCTACCCGCCCCGGCCCACGGCCCGAGAACTCGGCCTGGTCACCGGCCGCCTCGAGCCCGGGCCCAACAACGACATCTGCGACGTCCCGGGCGTGCGGGTGGGTCACGCCACCCGGGTGGAAGGCGAAGGCCCGCTGGTGCCCGGGCAGGGCCCGATCCGCACCGGGGTGACGGCGATCCTGCCCCACGGGGGCAACCTGTTCCAGCAGAAGGTGCCTGCAGGGGTCTTCGTGCTCAATGGCTTCGGCAAGGCCGTGGGGCTCGCCCAGGTGGCCGAACTCGGCACGCTGGAGACGCCGATCCTGCTCACCAACACGCTCTCCGTCTTCCAGGCGGCGAACGAGCTGGTGAGCTACATGCTGGAGCAGAACCCGGAGATCGGCATCACCACCAGCACCGTCAACCCGTTGGTCGGGGAGTGCAACGACGGCTTCCTGAACGATGTTCAGGGGCGGCACGTGACGGCGGCGATGGTGCGGGCCGCCATCGAAGGCGCATCGACGGGTCCGGTGCAGCAGGGCACCGTGGGTGCCGGCACCGGCATGGTCTGCTTTGGGTTCAAGGGCGGCATCGGCTCGGCTTCCCGGCGGGTGGACCGGTACGTGCTCGGCACCCTGGTGGTGGCCAACTTCGGCCGTCGCCCCGACCTGCTCGTCCACGGGGTGCCCGTGGGCCAGTGGCTGGAAGAGGAGGAGCGGGCCAGACGGGAGCAGGAGGAGGATGCGGGGCAGCGAGGCGAGCGGCCGGCGGATGAGGCGGCGCCGGAGGCACCGGTCGGCGAGCCGCTTCCGGATGCGCTGCGGCCCGACGAGCCCGTCGGTGAGTCGCCGGCCGGCAGCGCTCAGGTGGATGAGTCCGCCGTCGCGCCGCCTGCGGGAGAAGCGGAGCCTGACCAGGCGGCCCCTGAACCCCCACCGGAAGAGGAAGCCCGGTCCGGCCAATCCGAGCCCCCCGAGCCGCCGCCGGGGTCGGTGATGGTGATCATCGCCACCAATGCCCCGGTGGACGCCCGCCAGCTCACCCGGCTGGCGAAGCGCGGCGCCATGGGCCTCGCCCGGGTCGGGTCCAGCGCGGCCAACGGCAGCGGCGACTTCGTGCTGGCCTTCTCCACGGCGAACCGGGTCTCCCACCGGTCTGACTACCCGCTGCGGGCGACTACCCTGCTGCGGGACGATTCCCCCGTGATGAACGACCTGTTCCGGGCCGCCGTGGAGTCGGTGGAGGAAGCGGTGCTGAACGCCCTCTTCACGGCGCAGACCGTGGTCGGACGCGACGGCCACGTGGCGCCGGCGCTGCCCGTCGAGAAGGTGCTGGCCTGGGTCCGCTCGCCGCGGCCGTGATAGTATCAAAAATCTATTGCGACTTGAACGAACCTTCTTGTGATCGTT
>ENA-UPSA01001438-UPSA01001438.1-bioreactor-metagenome-genome-assembly--contig:-NODE-1438-length-22790-cov-1009.633561_pt1 | contig 22790 bp, 14 predicted proteins | sample MGYA00238183_ERZ773288 | MGnify/ENA primary metagenome ERZ773288 (study PRJEB29028, sample SAMN07631243) | bioreactor metagenome | isolation source: Switchgrass digestor | place: USA: Dartmouth... | reverse complement strand
TTTCGGCTCTTTTGTAATCATTGACGAAAAGTTTGAACGTTTCGCCCTCCAGCTTGTAGATCCTGTAGCTTCCAAGGCTGACAGCTGCTATGTGCCCGTCCTCTATCAGTATGCCGGAAAATGAGGGCTTCCTTTCTCCAAAATCATTATCTCCAAGTGAAAGGCTGTGTATCAGGTTGCTTGCCTGCTCCACGACCTGGACCAGGTCGTCGAGTTTTACATTTATGCCTTTCGAACTTGCCGACGCTTTCTGATGGAATTTTTTAAGGTCACTAATAAGGGAAACACCGGATTCATCATCTTCCATCTGTCCGGACAAAGCGAAAAAGAATCTGGTGTCTACCATCTCAAGTGATATCTGCGCGTAATCGGCTGCACTTGGGTGGATGAACCTGCCATTGGCGTATATCCTGTCGTTATTTACCGTATAAGACGTGCCGGCATGCGTGACTGCGGAAAACGATACCTTTACGGCATTTCCCATATATGATACCCCCTTGTCTTCAGTAGGAATAAACGTGCCAGAAAGCCGGAATCAGCCTCAATAACATAATACCACAATAAAAATCCGTATTCAATAAATGTAATTTATATATATTGACTTGAAATGCGGTCAAATTGTTCCAAAAAAATATATCCTTTTACATTTGCATACCATCCCGGACCCGCCTTTTTGATATCATGAGGCCTGATATCTTCACACCGCTGCCGGTCCTGGAAAGTTCGACGGTAAAGTCGTCCTCAGGTCCTGAAAAATGACAGCATGTGTCGTACGGTTCAGCGGGCACGAGCTTCCCTTTTTCGATGTTTCGCGAAAGTGCCGGCATTACCTTCCTGCTGATATAGTTTTTGAAAGCCGGCAAACTTGGGTCATCCAGGCCGTCAAGCCCTGAAAACGGCGGTATCAGCACCATCGAATAGGCTTTTTCATAATCCCGCTTCCACACGGCTTTCAGGAATCTCACCGCTGTATTGAAACTCGCATATGGCATATCGACATTACGGGGATACGCACAGTAGCTTTTTCCGTCCCATTTGTACACCTTGCTCTCCCTGACATGGTAGCAGGCTTCCTCGGCCGATATCACCTCGTGTCCGTCCTGTGTTCCAAATTCCACGACGATCTCGGCAATACCGTCGCCGTCAGTATCTGCAACCTGAAGGCTGCCGTGGAAATAGGCCTGCCCGCTGTGCCATACCTGGTGCGGAGCCGCGCCTTCCCAGTCGATCACAGTTATATCTATTTCATGTTTGTGGCCGAACACCCTCGATATCACGACTTCCTTCAGCCCGTCGCCATCGGTGTCCGCCGCTGCCGCGCTGTCGATGACACCGGCCTGCTCGAATCCGTGCGGCGATTCCCGGAACATGAACCAGTCATGCGTTATATCGCCGTTCTTCTCCGCTTTTACTATCAACACCGCGGAATCAGGAGGGAACGGCGCAAATCGGGTCACGCCTATCACTGCTTCCTTTTCCCCGTCTCCGTCAAAATCTTCATAAAAAATAAAATCCACCACAGCGCCCTCCGGCAGCTGTGACGTTATATACTCAGACAGCCGGAGATGCCTGCCGGCTCTCTTCTTTTTCATGCTCTCCGGCTCATTTACGTTATCTGCTTTTTCCCTTTCCATATCATCCTCACCGATCCAGTCAGGCGTCATGGGCAGCCGTGCATGATGACCCGCCGGGCATAACTCCGGGCAATCCCTTTCAGATATCTGCATGATGCCCGGGTCAGCCGGCAAATTGGCTGCCATTATCAATATATTCAGATGTATGGATCGCGGAAACCTGCCTGGAGCTATTTGTCAGCAAAACGGAGCCTCAGTGCGCGAACCGGTACCGCAGGCATGATGAAAGTCAGTCAGATGCGGGTCTTAATGCGCGGAAGCCTCAATGCAGCGAAAGGTCCCTGAGTTCATAAAAGACAAGATACCTGGGCCCGATGGGTTTCATGCTGACATCGGTGCTGTAAGCGTAGCTCCATTCAGCAAGTATGGAGGAACCTCCGCTTATCTCATCCCTGAACCTGCCCCTGATGACAGCGCCATATCTCACAAGTTCTTTTATCTCTTCCGGTGACAGGAAACTGCCGTCTCCTGTTATCTGTACGCCGTCAATGGGCCAACTGCCGGCCTCGTTGCAGGATACATCACTTATATGGCCGATTTTATCTGAAGGGGCGATTATAGTCACATTTTTCTTCCCAAATGTCACGAGATTCCACAGATCGCGGTCCACGGCCTCGATCACGGTCCTCTGGCTGTTTATATCGAGAACGCCGCTCTTTTCAGCTATAAAATAGGGATAGTACACGACGATTCCTTTCTCCCCGTATTCCCGCAAAAACTCCCTGCCCTTCATCCGCGCTTCGGCATGGTCCACTCCGACCGCCCTTGGCAGGTTCAGGTCATTCCCCGCAGCAGTTGCGACCCTGACCGTCCAGAGCACTCCTTCGTCAAGCACCGTATCATTCGTAAAAAGTTCCCACGGTACCGACGGGATGTTCAATGCCTTCAGTTCATAGAATCCCATGTATTTGTTCACAGCAGTCCTCCGATTGTCAGGTTCGGTCAATCCAGCCTGAAGTAGTCAAAAATGACGCCCATATCGATCCCGGCTATCTTTGTCCGGGCAAATCTCCTGTACAGGTCCGCGTGTCCGTCGACCAGGTTCTTTGAAGTGATCCCGTGCTTTATGGAGAGGTAGGCTTCCATATATGCCGCAAACTTGTCGCAGAACTCGGTTATGCTCCCGTCGACCGGTGAGAATACGTCGCTGTTGTAAAGTTCGTTAATTTTTTCAGTGCTCACCTTTATGGTTTTGCCGTCAAGGATGATCCTGCATGAAAACTCGTCATCGGTGAAATAGCGGATCTCGTCCCTCCATTTCTCAGGCAGCAGCGGAAGCAGCATCTTCTCCATCTGTTCTTCCTCGATGGACTTGATCAGATCGCTCAGCCCGTCGACAGAATTCTTGACAGGCGAAATTATATCCCTTGTCAGAACTTCGGGCAGATCGTGGAACAGTCCTGCAAAGAAATTGTTGTATTTCCGTTTTTCACACGCATCCATCTCAAGTGTCAGGATATAGGAAAGCAGCGCAACGATCAGCATATGGCCGGCGACCGACGTCTCCGGTATCCTCTGGGTCTGCGCCCACCTTTGCTGGAACCTGAGCTGCCCGATCAGATTCAGGAAGTCCGCGAGACTGTGGCTGAAAACCAGTTTTCGAACGCAATCCAGGTCCTGGTGCTGCTCCAGTTGCTTCTCTATGTTCCTTCTCGTATCCTCTATCCCATAAAAACCTTTGCTGAACTGGTACACAATGTTGAATTCCCAGTTCGTCACGAAATAATGGGATGCTCTCAGTATCATTTTTTCATGCCGGCTGTAGTCCGGATCGAAGAGGTATGTTTCCATCCTTTCCCCGAAGCCCTGTTTTATGTCGCCCAATCCAAGATCACGGAGTTCTTTCATCACGAGCCTGTTTATCTGTTCGCCGTGTTTTTCCATGAGCATGTGGAAAATAGGAGGTTTTATATCTGTCAGCAGGATCCTCTGGAAAAATTCGAACAGTGCGCCTTCGATCATCTTCATCCAGTCTACCGGACAAGTCTCTTCCTCGAGCCTGCCGAGGACATAGGCGTAGTAAAGCTTATGCGCCTGCTTGTCCAGTTCGGTAAAGCCTTTGGCAGGCCTGATGTGATCGTTCCACCGCTGCATGCTTGCAGCCTGGTATATGAATCTCAAAAAGCTCTCTCTGACCATCGTCTTATGCCTCCCTGTCCGTGCCGCAGTACTGTGCCGGTCTTGCGGCTCTCCAGTGCCGGTTCGTCAAACAGATATATGTAAAACTTCTTTGCGTCAGTTGAACGACTTCCAGAAGTCCCCGTTCCTGTCGATTATGTCCGAAATCTCATCGAACGTTACCATGAATGTCGGGAATCCCGCCGCATACGGCGCTATCTCATACGGCAGGAAATACAGGTTCAGCCCCTTGTCGGTTATGTAGAACGGCTGATCGCTGCTTATGCCATCAAATGAATCAGCAAAGATGTACGAATCTTCTGCCGCGGCAAGTTCATCTATCTGCTTTCCTACGATCTCTGTCAGCACAGCCTCGTAATTGCTGTCCTTTTTAAACAGATCGTCAAGTTCATAGAACCTGCCCGTCCGGATATCTATATGCGCATGGTTCATTACAGGCGTACCATGGGCTGCCCCGAACGGATACCAGTACCCCGATTCCATCAGTACCAGCAGATCCTTGCGGCTGAACACGACCTGGAAATTGCTTTCATAGCTGTAATCGAGTATATCGGAAGGTTTGACTGACAACGTTGAGATATCAGTCCACATCTCCCTGAGCTTCGCGTTGACATTGGCTTCCACCTTCAGGTCGGCCAGGTTGCCGAGCACAGGGTAATATACCAGGTAATTGACATTCGGTTTGTACTTCTCTTCGAACACCTTTACTCCGCTTTCCGTTTCGACCCAGGATACAGGCCTGTATACGGGCTGGCCCTGCTTGTTCATGTAATAAGCCCTTTGATCGATATTTGCATATATGAGCCCGTCCAATACCTCCATCTGGCCTGACCCTTCCAGCACAGGCATGTTTTCGATCTTCTTGCCTGAGGTGTTTATGAAGAACGTAGAAGTACTGTCAGTTGCGGAAGCGACCCCATTGCTGAACTGGCTGACGCTGTAGAAAACAAAATCCGTGAGCAGGTTTCCTTCAGTGTCCGCCAGCGCATATTTCAGACCTGTAAAGAGATTGTCGGGATCTCTCGGGATCCCAAGCGCCACCCTTTCCTCTCCAAGCATCTGTATCTCTTCATACTGGGGTATAATAACGAACCTGCCGTTCTCATCGATAAGGCCGTATATCTCCCTGCCTCCTCCCCACACGGAGACGACCGCGCGGTGGTTCCTGAAGCTTCCTGCAGTGACGAAAGCCGGCTTTATGGCTACATTCCCGTTGGTGTCGACATAGCCGTATCTGCCATCGGCGCTTTCCCTGAAAGCTGCCTTGCCGTCGGAAAAAGCGGACATTTCCCAGCATTCCAGTGTTTTTACAGCCTTTCCTGACCTGTCGATCAGAGCGTACAGACCATCATTCAGTTTTACCGCCGCCCTGTTCCCTTCAAAGCTGGTCGCGTCGCCGTAAATCGCGGGTATGACCGGCTTTCCGCCTTCATCAAGGTAGCCGTAAAGTCTCGCGCCCGATTCGGTCTTCGTACGGTAAAGCGCCCTGCCGCTTTTGTAGTCGGCAATATATTCATATTTACCGGATATGGCGCTGCCGGTCCCGTCCAGCACCACATATCCGTCAGGGGCCACAGCAACGGCGCGCCCCTCGCTGAATTCATTTATATATGTATAGACCGGGTCGGCAACGAAATTCCCGGTACGGTCGATGAGCCCGACACGGTCGCCGATCCCTGCAACAGCCAGCCCGTTGCCCTGGAACCTGAATGCCTGTGAAAACGAAGGCTGTATCACGAACATGCCGGCACTGTCTATGTAACCCCATTTCGAATCGCCTAGATAATTATCTTTCGCCGGATAAATGCCGGATGGCTGCCGGGCCGCCGGTGCATCACCGGCTGAAATGCCTTCTGCCGTTTCGGCAGGCGTATCCTGCCCGTTGCCGGTCCCACCGGCCATTTCCTTTCCCTGTCCTCTGTCCGGCCCCACGCCAATGCCGTCATCCCGCAGGCTGCATGATACGGACATGAACAGCACCAATGCAGTCAGGAAGATGCAGGCTGTTCTTTTCATGTATAAATGATCCCCCTTGAATATTATCCGATACTATTATATTATCAAAACTCTCCTGATAAAAGTATCCGGTAAAAACTTATCAGACACACAGGCACCCGTTCCGTATGATTCTATAGAAAAGGCAACATCAAGTTCATGAGAGAAAAGGAGCATGCGATATGGATGAAAGGATATACCTGTCAACTACAAATAAAAAAATCGCCGGCGTGTGCGGGGGCATTGGGGAATATTTCGGGATCGATCCCACCGTTATAAGGCTCCTGTGGGTCCTTACCATATTCCTCGACGGTATCGGCATTCTTGCCTACTTCATAGCATGGATCGTTATGCCTCGCCGCAGCAAATGTAATTACAACAACTGGTAACAAGAACGGCAGCCGCCGACAGGCATGCCGGTCAGTTATTGGCACGCCGGCCGGCGGCTGACGCATCGGCCCGTAATATGAGCCTCTGCCTGGACTTTGCGGGCGCAGGATGATTCCACCATGTTGTACTTCGCTATTGTCTGGTAAAATGGGAAGAATATTTTACCTGTCCAGCGGAGAAACCCGGATGGATCCCTGGACATGGATCACAGACTGTCTCGCGTACAACTGCCGCTTTTTCAGCACTTGTACATCTTTGCCACGACGAAAGATTCGAATGACCTGGGGACAAGCCTTTTGAAAAACACCAGCAGTTTGTAGCCCAATCCTACGGTTATGAAAGCCGGAGGACTCTTCCGCTTTATCGCCCTGGCGACCGCTTTTGCGACAATAACGGGATCTGGCCCGTTCATCTCGTCCTTTTCCATTATTGCCACAGACTCTTTGCTTTGATGATAATATGCGGAGCCTTCGCCACCCGCCTTCACAAACAACCGGTTGCCCGTAAAGCCGGTTTTCGTATCGCCGGGTTCCACAACGCAGACTTTTATACCGAAATTCCTGAGTTCATTGCGGAGTGAACCGCTCATGAGCTCGACCGCCGCCTTTGATGCTACGTACATGGACTGGAACGGTATCGGGAACAGTGCGCCAACCGAGGAAATATTTATTATCAGGCCTTTTCCCTTCTTCCTCATATGCGGGAGGACCTGCCGTATTACCCTGTACATACCGAAGAAATTGGTATCGAACTGCAGGAACGCTTCCTCCGTTGAAGTGTCCTCGACGGACCCGGCTATGCCCATTCCTGCATTGTTCACGACGATCCCTATCTCGCCTTCCCGTTCAATGACATAATCGATCGCAGCCTTTACAGACTCCTCGCTGCAGACATCCATGCGGATCATCGTCACACTGCCCGGCCGGGCAGCACATGCAGTTTTTGAGGCACCATCTGCACCGCAGGCATTTTTCATGGACCTGCCGGCGCCGTCCCCCGGAGTTTCATTCATACTGGGACCGGAAATATCCTGCAAACCGGCCTCCGCAGGCTCCGGTGCCTTCCTCGATGTGCCGTAGACTTTGAAACCCAATCCCGCAAGATATTCCGCACAGCTTTTACCAATACCGGATGACGCTCCGGTGACAAGTACGATGTTTCCGTAATGATTTCTCATTTCGACCTCCCCGATCCGGCGGACTGCCGGTATTTCCGGTAACTAATTATACCATATCAAACTGCCGTAATGAAGAAAACCGGGCGTAATTGCCCGGCCCGGCTCGTTTTTGCCGGTAAAAGGATCCTTTTTCGTGATAAATAGATGTATCAGAAATATATACTTATTGTATTTTATGTGGTAAAATGGTTGCAGCCCGGAATCATTACCTAAGATACTCAAATCGTGAAGGGGAGATCATTTGATTATGGATATCTTTGAAAAATGCTTTACCTACACCGATTACAAGGAGGTTTTGGCAGCCGGCCTTTACCCGTATTTCCACGCCCTTGAGACCGGACAGGACACTGAAGTCATCATCGAAGGAAGAAAAACTGTAATGGTAGGTTCCAACAACTATTTGGGGCTTACCTCCGACCCCAGGGTCAAACAGGCCGCGATCGACGCAGTGAAAGAGTTCGGATCGGGATGCTCGGGATCGAGGTTCCTCAACGGGACACTGACTCTCCACCTTGAGTTGGAGAAAAAGATCGCCGAATTCCTCAACAAGGAAGCAGCGCTCACTTTCAGCACCGGTTTTCAGACCAATCTGGGCATCATAACCGCTATCGCGGGCAGGAACGATTACATCCTGTGCGACAGCGAAAACCACGCAAGCATAGTCGACGCATGCAGACTCAGTTTTGCAAAAACTCTCAAATTCGAACACAACAATATGGAAGACCTGGAAAGGCTTCTGTCCAAAATAGATGACAAACATGGAAAACTCATCGTAGTAGACGGTGTGTTCAGCATGGAGGGAGATATTGCAGACCTGCCGTCCATTGTGAAACTGGCAAGGAAATATGGCGCCAGGGTCATGGTCGACGACGCCCACTCATTCGGAGTGCTTGGCGAGCATGGAAGAGGCACGGCCGAACATTTCGGGCTGGAAGACGAAGTCGATATCATAATGAGTACCTTCAGTAAATCTTTGGCAAGCCTCGGCGGTTTCGTAGCGGCAAAGCAGGACGTCATAGACTATATCAAGCATAATTCCAGGCCGTTCATATTCTCCGCATCCATACCGCCGGCAAACGCGGCTGCTGCGATTGCCGCACTTGAGATAATAAAATCCGAACCTGAACGCATCCAAAGGCTCAGAGACATATCCTACTACATGAGGCAGGGCTTCAGGAAACTCGGCCTGCCCATATATGAAGCCAACAGCGAGATCACGCCGATCGTGCCTGTCATGACTTATACCAATGAGGCTACTCTCGTCGTTACCAAGATGCTGCGCGAAGAAGGCGTCTATGTGAACCCTGTACTGTCGCCGGCAGTGAAGCCCGGCCTCTGCAGGATCAGGACCAGCTATACGGCAACCCATACGCAGGAGCAGCTTGATTATACTCTTGAAGCATTCAAGAGGGTTTTCGATAAACTGGAGATCACGGCAGGCAAATAATGAACGGCAGCGGGTAAGGCAGCTGTAACCGGTTCAAAAAACAAAAAGCAATATTTCAGGCAATATAACAGAAGATACGGAAAAACAAATAATGCATATACTCGACAGGCTGCCGTTGAAGGCAGCCTGTCGTTTTGTACACCTGTTATAAAGCTTGCATCACGCTGGTATTTACGTACCAGTAATACTTATATAACTATAGCGGTTGTCTTACACATCGATAACTGTTTACACTCCAATAATATTCATGCCGCAGTCGACATTCAGGATCTCGCCCGTTATTCCTTTCGACATGTCGCTGAGCAGGAATGCCGCGGCATTTCCTATCTCTTCCGGATCGACGTTTTTCCTGAGCGGTGCTTTCTGCCGGGTATATTCAAGGATACTGCTGAAATCCTTGATACCTCGCGCTGACAGCGTCTTCACAGCTCCCGCGGATATAGCGTTCACTCTTATCCCCGAAGGCCCGAGATCATCAGCAAGGTATCTGACCCCGGCTTCGAGTGCAGCTTTTGCCAATCCCATCACATTATAGCCCGGCATGACCTTTTCCGACCCCATATAAGTCAGCGTTATTATACTGCCTCCTTCACTCATGAGCCCGGCGGCCCTCCTGCTGACCGCGATGAGCGAGTAGGCGCTGACATCCATGGCAAGAGCAAACCCGTCCCGTGACGTATCTACGAATCTTCCCTGCAGGTCTTCCGCTTTTGCATACGCTATTGCATGTACAAGTCCGTGGATCACACCATACCTGCTTTTCACAGATCCGAAGAAATCGTCGATATCGGCGTCGGATGCCACATCGAGCTGGTAAGTGTCAGCGCCGCCAAGCTCCTTTGCCAGGGCTTCCACGTCTTTTTTCTCCCTTTCGCCCAGGTATGTCAGTATCAGCGACGCGCCTTCCCTGCGGGCTGCAGCAGCTATTGCCCAGGCTATGCTCCATTTGTTCCTTACGCCCATTATTACGATATTTTTTTCTTTCAGCAAATCACTCATGCAAACTCTTCCTCCTGCTGTATAAGTATTATAGTCCGGTATTATAACATTGTAACAGATCTATAAATACGCTGCTTGCATACCTGTTATTTCTGAAATCTCTTTTATTCCTGATATCTTTGATTTTTCTTATATTTCTTATGCTCCTCCGCTGTTGCTTCAGTTATCTCTGACACACGTGATATTTCTGATATCCCGATGTCCCTGTTTCTTCCAATGTTCTTTTCATTCCCGGCGCTCATGTTTCCCAGGTCTTCTCCGAAGAAATCCATCTTTTATGCAGGTATTCCAGCGCCAGTTTTTCAAGTGCCTCCTTCCTGTTGAGTTCCGGTTCATCTATGACCCTGTCCAGCAGATGATCCAACATCCGTCCTATTTCGGCGCCTTCACGGAATCCCAGCCGCTTAAGGTCATCACCGTTTATTTTCAGTCCCTTAAGGCTAAGGCAGGATCCTCCTTCCAGAAGCAACCTGAAGACAGCTTCTGTCTTTTCCAGTTGATGCAGACCTTCAGAGATATTCCGGTCGGCTTCCCCGTAATGGCGTTCAGTGGCGATATACAGGTCATCTGTATCACGATTTTGATCGCCTTTTGTGTTTCTCATCCGGTCAGGACGATGCAATGCATCCGGAATGCCGCCGCTGCAATACCTTGAAGCTGCTATATGAGCTCTTTTGGCTTTCAGAAGATCCGCAAACACATCTCTGCCGACTTCAATCGCCGCTCTTGCAACAGCGCTCCTCTCAGGCTTTATTTCCATACCGAGATACCTGATGATCTGCAGTATCCTGCTCCTGTTCCTGTTATCAAACTTAAGCCGGCCCAGTATTATATCTGCAGTTTCCAAAGCATCTTCCGCTTCATGCAGCAGCATCGCCCATCGCAGGCACACATCCGCTTCTACAGCCGCGACGGAACACAGGATATGTTCTCCCTCTTCCGAAATGCTGCCGCGGCCGCTGGGGCCGCGATCGGAACCGAGCCGCAAATCCAGTTCGGGCATTATATGCCGGAGCAGTCCCGTGTCCTTGAGCAGCATGAATTTCACCGGATCATCCGAAACCAGGATCCCCGTCAGTTCTTCCCTGATCCTCTCCGCGCTGATCCTGCGGATGAGGCTGCTGTTCTGCCTTATCCCTTCAAGTGTGCCCGGTTCGATCTCAAAACCAAGTGCCGCTGCGAACCGTATGGCCCGCAGCATGCGCAGGGCATCTTCCCCGAACCTGTCCGACGGTCTGCCCACAGTCCGTATGATCCTTGCGGAAATGTCCCTCATCCCTCCAAAAGGATCGATGATGCCTTTTTGGTGATTCCATGCCATAGCGTTTATAGTAAAATCTCTCCTGCGCAGGTCGTCCTCGATCCTCGAGGTGAACTCCACCTTCTCCGGGTGCCTGCCGTCAATATAATTGCCGTCTATGCGGAATGTGGTCACTTCATAGTTCTTGTTTCCGATCACTACCGTAACAGTGCCATGCTTAATCCCCGTATCCACAGTTTTTTCAAAAAGCCTGCGGACCTCTTCAGGGCGCGCATCAGTCGCTATATCCCAGTCTTTCGGCTCCCTGCCCATCACAGCATCACGAATGCAGCCGCCTACCGCATATGCCTCGTAACCGCGCATATTCAGCACGTCAAGTATTCCAGCCACGTCCCCGGGAGGAACGATTTTAACCACTGTATCACCTCACGCGTAGTATGTGTTTTGCCAAATGCCATGATGTTCCGGTCACACTTAAGATTATAACATCTTAACAGTATCCCGATGAAGATTATATACTGTCTGTTCCTTTCTGCCCGAATTCCATTTTGTGCGGTTTTAGCTTTTGGGCATTAACCGGGCCCCTTACTGTATTTTTCTTTTTATCTGTGAAGTTTCCGGCTCATGGGCACCGGATCATCAGTTTTCCCTGCTTCTCGATCCAATAATACAGTTGGACTGGATCTTATGTAAACCATATCGTATTTAACAATGCTATCAAACGAAAATCATGCCCGGAAGCTGATATTGCAGTATGGCACAATAAAAATATACATATTTCCAAATTTGTGATACAATAGCAGCGTATACCGGCAACATATCCGGTCCCCGAAGATATCGTCAAAATCGAAGTCGGAGGCAAAGAATGCTCCGCATTATCTGAAACAGGAAACCTGTTTTCCTGGAACTATGATGAGCAGGGAGCACCGGGGCTTGGCGAAGATGACGGTATTGTTCTGCCGTTGATCATTGGAACGATATAATATTTTGAAACAAATCCATCTGCTGCCACGTCTGTATATTGTAATACGACGGCAGTATTTTTGTTATCACCGGCCGGGCCGGAATGAAATTTTTTTTTTCAAGCAGAAGACGGCATACGAGATGGAACTGTGACTGGAGTTCAGACGTGTGCTCTTCCGATCTCTCCTGCTCGCGGCAGCGGCGGTAACGGCTGCGCTGACAGGTTTGTTCGGCGGCATCGGGAAATCCGCCGGTACGACTGCAGGAGCAGATACGGGCACAGACACGCAAAAGGACGGTCTTTCCGATGCAATACGGTATGCGGAGTTGCTGGATTCGATCGTCGAAATCTCCCCAACAGACCAGGACAGTCTTGGCGTAAGCACCACATCGGCATTCAGGCTCCTGTTCAGCAGGGATACCGATGAAAAGGCCATTGCCTCGACGCTGAGCGTGGAACCGAAGCAGGATTTCAGCATAAACAGGGTTTCAGGAAACGAGTTCAGCCTGGCATTCGACAAACCAATGGAAAGCAACAAGATCTACACCTTCACATTGAACGACATGGACAACGGCGAAAAAAAGTCATGGGCCTTCCAGACCAAAAAACAGCTGAACGTCGTCCGCACGCTGCCTCGCGACAGGGCGGTCTATGTGCCGGTCAACTCCGGCATCGAGATCACTTTCAGCCACAGCGGCATCGAAAATGCGGAGGAATGTTTCGAGATAACGCCCAAGGTCAACGGACGCTTCGAATGGAACAAAAAGACGCTGGTCTTTGTCCCGGAAAACCTGGAATACGACACGATATACACCGTCACGGTCAAAAAAGGCATCCGTGTAAAAGGCAGCAGCGAAACGCTCCAGGACGATTACACGTTCAAATTCCAGACCGAGCAGAAACCCACATCGAAGATGTATTTCCAGTTCTCCGACAACTTCTATAACTTTATTCCGGGCTCGGTCCCCGCGCTTGAAGTATACACCATGGGGGAAATGGCAGGAAAAGAAGTGCCCGTCGAGATATATAGTTACCCGAATGCGCCAGCTTTCATGGACGCGTTGAAGGAAGCGCAATCCAGGCCATACTGGGCGGTGAAGGACAGCAACGTGGATTACGGCGTGACAAAGCTTGAGAAGGTCGCTTCGCTGAACTGCACCGTCACAGAACAGGGGGCAAACTACTGGAACAGGTACTACCTCATCCTCCCTTCCACTTTACAGGAGGGATATTACCTTGCGGCTGTCGACATCGACGGTGACAAGTACTATGCTCCTTTCCAGATAAACGGCACCTCGGTATATATCATGACGGCGAACAACAAATACCTTGCATGGCTGAATGATGCGATTACAGGCCAGCCAATATCCGGCGCTGTTTTCAGGCATGAAAGCGGAGCTTCTGCAGTGTCTGACAATAAAGGGCTTGCTGTATTCGACGCACCAAAGAACAACTCCGATACAGCATATGATTTCTTCATAATCGAGCCCGGATCGAAACTCCCGGCTGTCGCATGGGTGACGAACTACAGCACGATCTATTACTGGTACAACAACTATTACGGATCGGCCATCACAGATAACTACTGGACTTACATGTATCTCGACAGAAGCGTGTACCTTCCCCGGGACACCGTCAACGTATGGGGGATAATAAAGCCGAGGAACGGAGCCGACATCGGCAATGAAGCCGTACTCGAACTGATCGGTTACAACTGGAACTTCCCGGGCAGTGAAGAACCTCCGGTGATCACATCGCAAAACATTGTCCTGTCGCAGGACGGCACCTTCACAGGAAGTCTCAAAATATCGAATTTCAATCCCGGCGGATACAATATCCGCGTAAGGATCGGCGACAAGATCATGGCCAGCCAGTACATTTCGGTGCAGGAGTACACCAAACCGGTATACACGGTGGATGTGGCGCCCGACCGTAAATACATGTTCGGATGGGAAACAGTCAATTTCGATATCACTTCGTCCTTCTTCGAGGGTACCCCGGCTTCCGGCATGAAACTTGACTACAGCGCGATGATATCCTATTTGTATGAAACCAAAGAGACCGGCACAGTTACAAGCGACAGAAACGGAAAATCCTCCGTATCCGTCAAGCCGGCTTCGAAGAGCACGGGATGGAAACCTGAAACGATGGAATTCATGGTAACCAACAGTGACGCGGAAGAGCAGCAGATCAGAGAAAGCCAGTATATTTACGTCTTCCCGAGAGATACGATGGTTGAGGTCGGCACAAAAACCGAAAACGGCAAAGGCACCATATCCTTTACCACAAGCAGGATCGATCTTTCAGGCCTGAAAAGCAATGGATCGGGCTATCCATCAGTGGCTGATTACAGGGGTGAAAGCGTCGATATGCCTGTAAAGGCTAAACTGTATGAGAGATACTATAAAAAAGTGAAAACAGGCGATTATTACGACCACATAAATAAAGTAAGACAGGACATCTATGATTACAGGCTGGTGGAAAACTTCTTATCCGAATACAGCTTCACCACGGTCGGCGGCAAGTATGAGGTACAGTTCGACACAGAAAAGGATAAGTACTACAAGCTGGTGGTATATGCAACCGACTCACAGGGCCGCCCCATCGAAGAAACGACGTACATCTACAACTGGAACTCCTATGACCCGTACAACACCAGCAAATATATACTGAAACAGCCCGACGGTTCCGGGAATTACAGGACCGGCGAAACAGCAAAAGCTGAAGTGACGTACAATGACGATGACCCCTTCGCCGGGGAAAACAGGAGATACCTGTTCATAAGGCTGCGGAACGGCATCATGGATTATACAGTTTCCAAAGACGCCTTGTATGAATTCCCGTTTGAAAGCAGGTTCATACCGAACATCTATGTAAAAGCCCTGTGCTTTGACGGCACCGGCATATATGACGCCGGCATTATAAATTTCAGGTACGAAAGCAGCGAGAAAAAGCTGGACATCAGCGTAACGCCGGATAAACAGAGCTACAGGCCCGGCGATGAAGTCAAGCTTTCGCTGGATGTGAAAGACAGCGCCGGAAATCCTGCAGCCGCCGAAGTCAATATAAGTATAGTAGATGAAGCTTATTTCGCACTGTATGGACAGAACGCCGATATACTTGGCGGCCTGTACAACTCATCCCTGTCTTCGGGCTTGCTGGCAGAGTACCTGTCATACAAGCCCTACGAGGAAGGCATAGACGGCGGGGCCGAAATGGGCGGAGAAGGCGGCGACAGCAGTACGCGCAAAGATTTCAGGGATACCGCCCTGTTCACGGCAGTCAAAACCGGCGCTGACGGCAAGGCCGAAGTATCGTTCAGGCTGCCTGACAACCTGACCTCCTGGAGAGTCACCTGCCAGGCCGTGACAAGCGATATCAAGGCCGGCACCAGGGTGATCAACGTGTCTTCGAAGCTCCCGTTCTTCGTGGATTCCATATTCAACAAGTCCTTCATGAAAGGAGACAGCCCGTCGATACTCGTAAGGGCAAACGGAGAAGAACTTCCCGAAGGAGCTGAAGTTGGATTCAAAGTTACCGTCACGGCAGAAGACGGAACTTCAAAGGACTTTACGGCAAAAGGCATTGCAAAGCTGCACACCGAGATCCAGTTGGGACCGCTTGATACCGGCAATTACACCATAAGGATCGAGGGCTCGTATGGCAGCCTGAAAGATGCCATGGAGCGAAGCTTCAGGGTCAGCGACAGCCTCCTTGAGACATCGGTGACTGATTTCATCCCGCTGGCAGAAGGAGTATCTCTGGCAACAGACGTAAAAGGCCTGACGACTTTGACATTCTTCAACGAGGATTCGCTGGTCCTCTACAACGAACTGTATTCGCTGTTCTATAACTGGGGCGTGCGGCTCGACCAGGTGCTCGCAAGGAAGATCTCGTCAAAGCTGCTTAAGAATTACTTCAATGAAGAACCGTACTATGATGAGGATTTCGACCTGTCGAAGTACCAGACGGACGACGGCGGCCTCGCACTCCTGCCCTACGACAGCAGCAGCCCCGAAGTGGCTGCAAAGATGTGCGCACTGGCAGCCGACAGCATAGACAGGGGCGCCCTTGCAGCCTATTTCTACGGCCTGATCGAAAACGAAAATACCGTTCCCGAAGACGCGGTATACGCATATTGGGGGCTCGCGGCACTTAAGGAGCCTGTGCTGCTCGATATCAGGTCGCTGCTTTCCGAAGACGGGCTGGATATGAAAACAAGGCTGACGCTCGGCGTTGCGCTTGCAGAAGCAGGAGACTACCAGGGAGCCGCCCGGATATACAACGAGTTCATGTCTTCCAGGGGGACCGTCACCGAAACCTACGCATGGCTTGACGCAGGTACAAGGGACGACAGTATAGACGCAACGGCGCTGTGCACATTGATAGCGATGAAAACAAACGCTCCTGAAAAAATGAAGCTGTTCAATTATATCAGTTCCAACTCCACGTCCATGCTCCTCGTTAACATGGAAAGGATGATGTTCGTGACGAACTTCATAAAGGATGCGTCACTTACAGGCAGCTTCACATATGAACTCGACGGAGTGAAAAAGCAGGTCGGGCTGAACAGGGGAAGCAGTTTCAGGCTCATACTCACCCCTGAGAAACTGTCCTCTATAAAATTCAGCAACATCACCGGCAATATTGTGGCAGCCCGCTCATATACGGCGCCGATAAGCGAGGTGATGAAAACCGCGGGAGATATCGTATCGATATCCAGGACCTTTGAAAAAGCCGGTACAAAAGGTCCAGCAGACACATTTGACAGGTCGGATACCGTCAGGGTGACACTGACTCTGCACTTCAGCGAGAACGCGCCCGACGGGTTCTATGAGGTGACCGATATACTCCCGGCCGGCTTCAGGTATACCCGGGTTTCCTATACTGATAAAGATATAGGCAAAAACGAAACCTGGCACTATCCGTATGAGGTCACAGGCCAGAAGACGGTATTCGGATACTACTACAACAAGAAGTATGACAAAAGTGAAGACAGCATCATATATTTTGCAAAGGCGGTCTCGCCCGGCAAATACACGGCCGACAGCGCAGCCGTACGCCATACGGACAGCGATATAGCGGGCTTCTCGCAGACTGACCGGATAACAGTGAATAAGTAGCATACGGCAGTAAATAAAACCAGCAGCGTATGGCAGTAATTACGATGACGGCGGCGAACTGCAGGCCGGAACCGGGGTCTTTAAGTCCGTGGCCGGGATTCGATGAACAGCCGGAATGGAAAACATTCCGGCTTTGAATGGGGGAAGGCAGGTTGAAAAAGAATAACCGAAGCACAACAGTAATTGCGATATTAGTGTTTGCCGCCGCAATGCTGTGCCTGCTTGGCGCAGGCACGGTATCGGGTAAAATCAGCCTGCTTCCGTCCCTGGAAGCGCCTGGCGCTTCGAATATGCCTGATGAGCTTTCCGGCTCACGCGAAAACAATCCGGGCCGGCAGTTGACTGGCACCCTTCCGGATGCGCAGTTGCCGGACATATCACCGGAACCGCAGCACCCCGATACTCCCTCCGGCCTTCCATCCCCGGAAAAAGCTCCGTCGCTGACCGGCAGTGTCCAGGATGGACCGGTTTCCCGGGAACCTGGACAATATGCCGGAAACAGTGCGGGATCGCTCAGGTGCCTGCATTACACGGAAAAAGACTTCAAAAGGTTCGTCAACAGCACATCTCCGGCTTGCGACACACTGTTTGCAATAAATAAAGATGCAGGCACAGGGACCATCATGGGCGGTGTCGTACCGCACCATTCCGTTGCCGGCAGACTGATCGCCGAGTTTTTCCGGGCGCTTGCGGAAGATCCTCCCGAAACAGTGATCGTTATTGGTCCGAACCACAAGCTTGAGGGCTTCAGCGAGGTACAGACCAATTCGACGGACTGGGGCACGCCTTTCGGCATACTGGAAGCAGACACAACAGTGACGGGAAGACTGGCTGAAGAGTACGGTGCCGTACAGAACGACGATCTGTTTGAGAACGAACACTCGGTGTCGTCTCTCGTTCCATATATAAAATACTACCTTCCCGAAACTAAAATCGCTCCCGTGCTGCTGCATGGCAGCCTTTCGGCTGAAGATGCCGGGAAACTCGGCACTTTGCTTGGCGAGATAGTGTCTGATCATCCCGGCACGGTCGTTATAGCATCGATAGATTTTTCACATTACCTGAGCGCGCCGGAAGCGGACGAGATGGACATCATCACATGGAATGCCGTCAGTTCGTGGGATCTTGAGGCAATAAGCCGGATGGGCAACGACAACCTGGATTCCGTCCCGTCGATAACCGCACTGATGACCGCGATGGATGCCGTATCCGCCAGGAGTGTCGAAATGGCTGGACACAACAATTCGTCACGCATAACAAAGAGCAGTTACGACTGGACGACCAGCTATTTTACAATGTTTTTCAGGATAAGCGGACAGGAAGTCCCATTGCCATAAATTACAAGATTTTTTTGGCAGCAAAACCTTGTTATTGCAAAAAAACCGATTAACATTTTAAGTATTTACGGGTATAATAAGGCTAAGCAAATTATTTCGTAAAGAAAGCGAGATCACATATACAGATGAGATGGCTTGAAGTAAACAACTCCAAACCACTGAAGGGCAGGATCAGGGTCCCCGGATCCAAAAACAGCTCTCTCGCATTGCTGGCAGCCAGCTGCCTGGCTGATGGACCTGTACATATTTCGCGAATTCCCTGCATTTCAGATATACAAGTCGTTTTCAGGATAATGGAAAGCATCGGCGTATCCATAAGCGGCAGCAACGGGACATATACCATAGACCCTTCGGGTATACATACGGCCGAGATCGATCCAGCCCTCGCATCCTCGTTCCGCGCCGCGTATTATTTTGTCGGCGCCCTGCTGGCAAAACGCCACAGAGTTTCCATAGGTTACCCGGGAGGCGACAATTTCGTATCCCGCCCCATCGACCAGCATTTCAAGGGCCTCAGAGCCCTCGGAGCCAAAGTGGAGATGTATGAGGACCATTACGTGGTCGAGGCGGATTCGCTCAACGGAGCGGAGATATTCTTTGATCTCATGACCTGCGGAGCGACGATAAATGTCATGCTGGCAGCCGTTTTGGCAAAAGGCAGGACGACACTGTACAACGCCGCAAAGGATCCGGAGGTGGTCGATACCGCCGTCATGCTCAATAAAATGGGAGCGCGGATCTATGGCGCAGGTACAGATACGATCAGGATCATCGGCGTGGACCAGCTTGGCGGATGCACCCATTCTTCCGCTCCCGACCGGCTCATAGCCGGTACTTATCTCATCGGCGCCGGTGTCACAGGCGGAACGGTCACTGTCGAAGATGTCATTCCTAAGCATCTCGAACCGTGTATGACAAAGCTTACCGAGATCGGCCTGTCTTTCGAACAGACAGAGAACAGCATAACAGCCGACGGTACCGGCAGGATCAGGGCTGCAAGGATCCGTACAGGGAAATACCCGATGTTCGAAACTGATTTCCAGCAGCCTGTTACGTCGCTCCTCCTGAAAGCGCACGGAAAAAGCATAATATCCGACAGGGTCTATCCGATGCGCTTCAACCACGTTGAACAGCTTAAAAGGATGGGCGCTGATATCGACGTAATAAACGGCACTGCCCGGATCAACAGCTTCAGGAAGCTTACCGGCACATGGGTGCATGCGGCAGACATAAGGGCAGGTACGGCGCTGGTACTGGCAGGCCTCATGGCCGAAGGGACGACCAGGATCACCGGCGTGGAACATATCGAGAGAGGTTACGAGGATATCGTAAGGGATTTCAGGCAGCTTGGCGCAGACATCTCTCTGGTCACAGGCAGCATGCCCGGCACAGGGGAAACCATTATGCTCAATATATAGGACGAAGTATATCCGAAGGTAAAGCATGTTTGACAGCGGATCAGGTTTCTGTTTAAAAAGGTTCTGATTTCTGTAAAATGGTTCTGACAAAAAATCCCGGGGCCGCGCGGACACCCGGGATTTTCTATATTAAACGGGGACGGCGCCCCGTTGGAGCTTATGCCCTTTTGATCTCAGGATCTTTGTACAGTGAGGCCTTTTGTGCACGGATCCTTTCCTTTGTGATCCGGAACCTCCGGCATTACTTTTCCTCTCCGAAGGTCAGGCTCAGGTCCACCTTCCTGTCGTTCCTTACGACAGTGATGGTCACCGTATCTCCAGGTTTGTACGATTCTTTTATTTTGTCCAGGTCCTGGACAGTCTCGACGGTCTTGCCGGCCATCGCGACTATTATGTCTCCTCTCCTGATCCCGGCCTTTTCAGCAGCGCTGCCTCCGACTACATCGGTCACATATATGCCTTTTGGTAACCCGTAGTAGCTGGAATATACGCTCGTTATCTCCCTGCCGGAGATGCCGATGTACGGTCTGCCCTTGACATAACCGTACTTGATGAGCTGCTCGACCACGGGCCATGCATCGTTTATCGGGATCGCAAATCCCAGGCCTTCCACGCCGGAGGCCGCTATTTTCGCCGAGTTGATGCCTATTACCTCTCCCTTTGAATTCAGCAGCGCACCGCCGCTGTTGCCCTCATTTATCGCGGCATCCGTCTGTATAACATTCATAGTCCTGCCATTTATCTGGATGGACCTGTTCATCGCGCTTATGACTCCGACTGTGACGGAACCTGCGAACTCCATCCCGAGCGGGTTGCCGATCGCCACTGCCAGTTCGCCGACCTCGAGTTTCGAAGAATCGCCGAGTTCCGCTGTCGGCAGGTCTTTCATATCTACCTTGATTACTGCAAGGTCCGTTTTTTCATCGCCGCCCTTGAACGTGGCCTTTGCTTCCCTGCCGTCAGGCAGGAACACCTCCAGGATGGTCCTCGATGCCGTCCCCTGTTTCGGATCGGCTCCGGATACGACATGGTAGTTCGTCATTATGTATCCGTCCTTGCTGATGATTATTCCGGAACCTTCGCTTATTGCATCGTTTGAATATCCGAAATAGTTGTACCTCGTACCGGATATGGTCATCCTGATCCCTACGATGGCAGGTCCTGCCTTCTTGGCGATGGCGGTAACTGAGCCGGACTGTGCCGCGGCACTGACCACATCGGTCTTTTTGACGGACTGTATCATTTTATTACTGCCGGAAACTTCAGTCTGCATGCTTCCAGACGATTCGTCCACAGCATCTGCTGCCTGGTCTGCTCCGCCGCTGTTATCCGCCGCATCCTCCCCTTCGCTGCCCGACAATCCGGTACCTAACCTGATCCGGTTCCCGTCTTCGCTTTCCCCATCTGATCTTACTCCGGAAGAATACTGGCGGACATTTTCAAGTTCCGCAGAAAATTTATCATACAGTACTGTTCCTACAATATAGCCGCTTACCAATGACGATACCAATATAAGAGCGATCGCAGATAATACCCTCCGTATTCCGGAAGGACGTCTTCTCTGCCGATAGTAGTTATCATATTTGAAATCGCTGTACATAGATAACCTCCTCTCTGCATACTGACACCGTTTTCTTCCCGCTTCTGAACTAATATTACCCAAATATTATTACGAATTCTCGAAATTATTTTGAACAAACTGTTAAGATCAGGTTAAAAATCTTTTACAACATGGATACAACCGTGAGTATTTTGAGAGGATCGGTCATCATCTGTCGAACAGGAGCGATTTGTAAAACGCAAGGTATTCCCTCAGATACATCGATACCGGCGTACCGGACGACCGGGCGGCAAGAGCGCGGGCTTTGATGCCGTTTCTTTTCGCCAGCATCTTTGAGCGGAAAATGTGATACCTGTTTGTCACAAAAGTGATCTCGTCCGTATAACTGCCTCTTTGCTGCTCGATCAGCTTCCCGGAGAATTTGAAATTCTCCATGGTGCTTGTGGCGTAAGGTTCCTTTATGATCCTGCTTTCGTCGATCCCGTTTGCCACAAGGTAGCGATACATCGCTTCAGCTTCCGTGATATCTTCTCCTTTGCCCTGTCCTCCTGAAACGATCACGACCGTATCAGGGTATTTCCTAAGATAGCCGATTCCTGCGTCAAGTCTTTGGCACAGCGCTTCAGACGGAGTCTCGCCGTTAAGTTCCGCACCAAGGATCAGCAGGTACTCCGTCCGGGCTTCAGGATCCGATGTGCCGCCAAAAGCGATCAATGCCATCACAACCAGGAATTGCAGTATAAAAACAGTCAGCAGGATGGTAACGATCTTCCCTGTATTGGTCTTCCTTCTGACCCTGGAAATCACTTTCGCCTGTTTTATTTCTCTCAAGTTAAAACCCCCGATAACAGAAAACTGCTGATGTCTCATAAAATAACACCGGCAGTTTTAATTATAACACATTAGTCAAAAGAAATTTATCGTTTGCATATAAATTTCCTTACACCGGCAGGCTAAATGTCCCGCTTGCGTGTCCTGCACACGCGCGGCCGTCATGCGCCCGGCTTGTTTACGGTGCTGCGCTTTATAAGAGTAGCGGACAGAAGCAGTTTTTCAGTTACGCCGTTATCTCCGGAAAGCCTGGTCATAAGCATGTTTACCGCTTTCCTGCCCATAGTTTCCCTTTTCACCCGCATAGTTGTCAATTCAGGCTCGATCTGCGAAGCCGCGCTGATATCATCAAAACCTACGACCGAAACTTCCCCGGGTATATCCATCCCCAACTGCTTCAACGCCTTGCACAGTGTTATCGCCGCAGCATCGTTGCAGCAGACGAAGCCGGTCGGGAAATCTCCTTCAGCCTTTATACGGCGCAGGAGTTCGATGACTTCATCGATCCAGATAT
>ENA-UPSA01001422-UPSA01001422.1-bioreactor-metagenome-genome-assembly--contig:-NODE-1422-length-23084-cov-11.896218_pt1 | contig 23084 bp, 26 predicted proteins | sample MGYA00238183_ERZ773288 | MGnify/ENA primary metagenome ERZ773288 (study PRJEB29028, sample SAMN07631243) | bioreactor metagenome | isolation source: Switchgrass digestor | place: USA: Dartmouth... | reverse complement strand
ATTGTACCACAGAGGATTGAAGTCCTCAATTTTCATTTAAGTTTACAGAGCGAATATATAGATAAGGAGAACTAGGAAATGATTAAAAGTGATAGAGTGTATTTAAGATTGATGGAGAGGAAAGATGTACCATATAAAGTTAAGTGGGTAAACGATCCTGATGTAAGAAGGACTTTATTTTTTCAGGAAATCTCGGAATTAGGAACGGAACAATGGCTAAACAAGGTTGCTTTAGACAGCACAAGAAAGGATTTTATAATATGTGATTTAGAAACAGATAATCCTATAGGATTTGCTAGTGTTGTAAAAATTGATTTAATGAATTCAAAGGCAGAAACCTATTTATGCATAGGCGATAAGGAATATTGGGGTAAAGGTTATGGGACAGAAGTAAAAAGGATGCTTTTAAGGTACGTATTTATTGAATTAGGACTTAACAAAGTATATTCATATAATTGGGTAGAAAATAAAAGAATGATAGAGATAAATAAGAAATTAGGTTTCACATTAGAGGGGCAGCTACGAAAGGATATATTTGCAAATGGAGAATACAAAGACAGAGTTATATTTTCGATGTTAAAAGAAGAATACTTGAAATTAATAAATGATTAATATCAAATTGAGATAATAATTAGTGGTTTAATATTTGGTTAATGAAAAGAGAAAAGTTAAATGTCAATTAGGGAGGAAAATTACTTTGGATAATATTGTTTTGAAAATTTTCAAGAGAGATGGTTTTAAAAGGGGAATTAATAAAATAATAAAAGCTATAAAATATGAAAAAAACAATCCTCTTAAATTACCAATCCTTAAGCGGATTAAGTGCTGGAACAAAGGGTTTAAGTCTTCATCATACTATATTTATGATCTGAAAAATGCAGAAACAAAGGATTATGTGTCAGATGTTATAGTAGCTCAATTATCCAATGTGAATGATGAAGAGATAAAACTGTTTTTAAATGATAAGTTAAAGTTTGAGTCTATAGCATCTAAATATGTAAATGTCCCTAAAAACTTTTTTGTAATAAGAAATGGCATTATACAATCTATTGATGAAGGTTCACCATATTGTATTGATACGCTAATTGAATATTGTACTGGAATCGAGCTAGTATTAAAGCCTATTGATGGGAATAGAGGTAAAGGAGTGATGTTTTTATTAAATAAAGATAATAAACTTTTATTAAATAACCAAATAATTGATCAGAATAAACTTAAAACAATAATAGAAAAACTTGATAATTACATAATTTTGGAAAGAATCAAACAAGCAAATTATAGCGAAAAGATTTTCTCTGAAACGAGTAATACAATTAGGCTATTGGTAATGCGAAATCCATATGAAAACAATAAGCCATTTATTGCAGCTGCAGTACATAGATTTGGGAGAAAAGAGACAATTCCTGTAGATAACTGGTCAAGAGGTGGATTGAGTGCGAATATAGATATATCAGATGGAAAATTAGGATGTGGTGTTATGCATCCGCGGCATACAAATGGTGAATTAAAATTTTATAAAACTCACCCCGACTCAGGCTCTCAAATTGAAGGAGTAACTATTCCTTATTGGGAGGACATTAAAGATATAGCTATAGATTTAACTATTCGGTTAAATATTCGATATGTAGGATGGGATATATTAGTAACGAATAATGGTTTTTATTTTATCGAAGGAAATTGTAATTCGGATTTAGATTTAATACAAGTCCATAATCCACTTTTAAAAGACGAAAGGGTGGTAAAATTTTTAAAGTATTCTGGCAACTTATAATCTAAATTTATAGCAACTAATGTAAGAAAAAAATGATAAGTAGCACTGTTATTATCATGTTACCTTTATATAAATACTTTAAGTAATAATCTAAGTAGTAAAAGGAGATAAATAAATGAATATATTAATTTTGAGCTGTGGTACAAGAAATAAAATTATTCAATATTTCAGAAAGGAATTAGCAGGAATAGGACAAGTTATGGCAACGGATTGTAGCGAGCTTGCACCTGCGCTATATGATGCTGACAACTACTTTATTGTTCCAAGAATGGATGATGAAGGATATTTAGATGCCATACTTTCGATTTGTAAGGAAAATAATATAAAGGCTGTTTTATCATTAATAGATCCAGAACTTAGTTTATTGGCAAAACATAGACAAGCCTTTTTAGATATTGGTACCATACCAATTGTTTCAGATTATGAAGTTGTAGAGTTATGTTTTGATAAGTACGAAATGTATAAGTTTTTAATTAACAATGGATTTAAAACTCCAAAAAGCTATATTGACAAAGAAGAGTTTTATAAAGATGTTGAATTAGGAACAATAGATTATCCTGTATTTGTTAAACCAATTAAAGGTAGTGCTAGTATTAACATTAATAAAGTTTATTCAAAAGAAGAAGTGGATTTATTATTTAATCGACATAATGATTTAATGATACAAGAATATATGAATGGGACTGAATATGGTGCAGATGTATATATAGATATGATTTCAGGAGAACCAGTAGCTATATTTACGAAAGAAAAAATAAAAATGAGAGCAGGAGAAACTGATAAGTCAGTATCCATTAAAGACGATAAGCTTTTTGAGTTAATTAAGAATTTTTGTAAAAAGGTTAAATTTAAAGGAATTATTGATATAGACATTTTTAAAGTTAATGATGAATATTACATTTCAGAAGTTAATCCACGTTTTGGTGGAGGATATCCTCACGGATATGAGTGTGGAGTTAATATTCCTAAAATGATTATTGAGAATATTATGGGTAACATAAATGAAAATGTAATTGGAGAGTATGAAGAAGGCATTTATATGATGAAATATAATGAAGTAACTATTTTTAGCAGGTGAAATTTATGAAAGATATACTGATTATACGTTACAAAGAAGCAAAAAGAAGCAAGGAGAATATTATATGAATAAAAATGTGTGGATATTAAACCATTATTCTAGATTGGGTTCTGGTAGACATTTTAAATTTGCGCAGAACTTATCTAAAAGAGGATATAATGTAAAAATATTTGCAGCAAGTACGATACATAATAGTAACAAAAATAGAATAAATGATTCAAGGAAATACATAGAAAAAACAGGAAATGATGTTTCGTGTATATATATAAAAGCTAGAGATTATAAAGGTAATGGAAAAGATAGAATATTAAATATGTTTGACTATGCTTATAGATTAATATCTGTATCAAAAAAATTTGACAATGAAAAACCAGATATTATTTATGCTTCATCAGTTCATCCATTGACTTGGTTATCAGGATATATACTTTCTAAAAGATATGATGCCAAGTTTATAGCTGAAACTAGGGACCTATGGCCAGAAACATTAGTAGCAATGGGGCAAATTAAGAAAAATAGTATTCCTGCAAAATTATTATACAAACTAGAAAAATTTATATATAAAAAAGCAGATAGACTTATTTTTACATTCCCTGGAGGGAAAGATTATGTAGAAGAAATTGGTTTGGACCCTTCAAAAGTTAGATATATAAATAATGGAGTTGATTTGGAAGAATTTAATTATAATAAAGAGAAATACCAATATGCAGATGAAGATTTAGATGACAAAAAAACTTTCAAAATATTATATACAGGATCTATGGGACAAGCCAATGAATTGAGCTATTTACTGGAGGCTGCAAAAATAATCCAAGATAAAGGTGTAAAGAATATTAAATTTATTTTATTTGGTGATGGATACCAAAGAAAGGGTTTGGAGCAATTTGCTAAAGATAACAATTTACAAAATGTTATATTTAAAGGGAAAGTAGAAAAAAAATATATACCAAGCATTTTAAGCAGATCTGATCTTAATGTATTCACAGGGAAACATATTTATTTATATAAATATGGATTAAGTTTAAACAAAATGTTTGATTATTTTGCATCAGGGAAACCTATTTTATCAAATATTGAGTGCGGGTATGATTTGTTAGAAAAGTATAATTGTGGAGAGACAGTAAAAGGGGGTTCTTCAGAATCCCTTGCAGAAGGAATTTTAAGATTCTATAATATGCCCAAAGAAGAATATAACATTTACTGTAAAAATGCCTTAAAAGCAGCCCAGGATTTTGATTTTAAAATATTGACGGATAAATTGGAAAAGATAATTCTGGAATTAGAATCAGAAGAAAAGGAGGAAATATATGCAAATACCATTAATTAATTTAAAAAAACAATATGAATCTATCAAAGATGAAGTAGACAAAGCTGTTTCGGAAGTTTTATCAGGTGCCCAATATATAATGGGAACTAATGTAAGAAAGTTTGAAAAAGAATTCAGTGAATATATAGGTGTTAAACATGCAATATCAGTAGGCAATGGGACAGATGCTTTGATTATAGCTTTAAAGGCATTAGGAATAGGTGAAGGAGATGAGGTAATTACTACTCCTTGGACTTTTTTTGCAACAGCAGAAAGTATATCCTTTGTTGGAGCAACTCCTGTATTTGCAGATGTGAGATTAGATACTTTTAATATAGATCCATCTAAAATAGAAGAAAAAATTACACCTAAAACAAAAGCTATAATGGTAGTACACATTTTTGGACAACCCTGTGATATGGATGAAATAAATAGAATAGCAAAAAAATATAACCTTTATGTAATTGAAGATGCAGCTCAATAGGAACAGGTACAGTAATTATGGCCGGAGCCATAATAAATTGTTGTACAAAAATTGGAAAAGGTTGCATTATCAATACTGGTGCAACAGTAGGTCATGACAATGTTATCGAAGATTACGTTCATATATCATCAGGTGCTAATTTAGCAGGTAATGTAACAGTAGGTAAAAGAACATGGATTGGAATAGGCAGTGTAGTCAGTAATAATGTGTGCATTATAAGTGATTGTAAAATTGGTGCTGGTGCAGTAGTAGTTAAAGATATAAACGAGGTTGGAACATATGTAGGTGTTCCTGTTAGGAAGTTGATATATGATTAAGAATATTTTGTAAAGATACAATAACAGTGGATATTCAAATAGTGAAACATGTAATTGTCAATTTAGATTGTACTATTGGACACGATGCAATTATAGGAGATTATTCAACAATTCTACCTAGTACCAATATATCAGGTTTTGTAAGAATAAAAGAATGTGTTAGTATTGGTACAGGAGCAGCAATAATTCAAGGCATAACAATTGGAGAAAATACAGTAATAGGCGCTGGTGCAGTAGTAGTAAAAGATTTACCAGATAATTGTACAGCTGTAGGAGTACCTGCAAAGCCTATTAAGTTTCATAATAAATAATTATTCTAAACCACTGGTTGTAATAATATTTGAGATCCTACAACTTAATATAAGAAATGCAAATGAATACATGTTGGTTTTGTGTTGACAAAGTTTATACAAAATTATAAAAAATATATTAATATATAATTAAAGTTTAATATGTAATTGAGCAAGATAAGGTAAAAGAACATGGATTGGAATAGGCAGTGTAGTCAGTAATAATGTGTGCATTATAAGTGATTGTAAAATTGGTGCTGGTGCAGTAGTAGTTAAAGATATAAACGAGGTTGGAACATATGTAGGTGTTCCTGTTAGGAAGTTGATATATGATTAAGAATATTTTGTAAAGATACAATAACAGTGGATGTTCAAATAGGGAAACAAGTAATTGTCAATTTAGATTGTACTATTGGACACGATGTAATTATAGGAGCAGGTGCTGTTGTCCTCAATGATGTAGATGAAAAAAGCGTGTACGTTGGGGTGCCAGCAAAAAAGATAAGAGATATATAGTGGTAAATTATATTAACCTAAATAAAAGATTTTATTATGTCAAAATACATTGTTACTATGTATAATTAGCATATTTTGTTTTGAAATCAAGGGAAGGATTATTCAATATTTTTAAATAATTATCTTATTGAACATTGGTGGTGGATAAATATAAAAGAAGAATTTAGATAAGCTAACTATAGTAATATTAAATCATCATGCTAATGCTCCTGATTTAGGCGGTGGTGGAAGGCACTATGACGTTGCTAAATATTTATCAGAAAAAGGACATAATATTACGATCCTTGCTTCATCATATGATAATGGCAGTAAAACATATAGATGTGATGAAGAAATAAAGGAATCAATTTTGAATGATAAGTTTAAGTTTGTAAGATTTAAGACTAAACCAGCATATAAGAATATTATGGGAAGGTTCTTGAATTATATTGATTATATGAAAAAAGCAAGTATGTATTCAAATTTTACAAAGAAACCAGATGTAATAATTGCATCGTCTGTACACCCTATGGCGTGGGTTGCTGGATACAAACTAGCCAAAAGATACAGTGCAAAGTATATAGTTGAGGTCAGGGACTTATGGCCATTAAGTATGTATGAAGATATAAAAGGAGTAATAAGAAGTATTGTATTTTCTTATTTTGAATCTTTGGAAAGAAAGTATTATAACTTAGCAGATTCAATAATTACGACTGTACCTTTCGCCTATGAGTATATGGAAGAAAAATACGGTATTGATAGAAACAAGGTTTATTATATACCACATGGTATAGATATAGAAGACTTTGATAAAAACTTGAACTTAAATGAAAATGTATTAGATAAAAAATTATTAGATATATTAGATAATTATTTTTGCGTTACATACACAGGATCATTATCTAAAAGTGAAGGTTTGGACACATTTATAGAGTCTGCAAAGTATCTTAACTCTATAAAAGATATTAGATTAGTTATTGTTGGTGCTGGTAGCGAGAAAGAAAAACTAAAGAAGATAATAGAGGAAAATAATTTGGCTAATGTCGTAATGATGGACAAGCAACCTAAAAATACCATGGCATTAACTCTAAAAAAATCAAAAATTCTATTCTGTGGCCTTATGGAAAGGAAAGCCTTTAAATATGGTATAAGTAAAAATAAATTCTATGACTATATGGCTGCTGAAAAACCAATAATATTTGCATCCAATGTTAGAGGCAGCCTAATTAATAAGGCTAATGCTGGGATTACCATTGAACCAAACGACCCAGAAAACTTAGCTAGAACGATAAAGTATCTGTATAATAATATTGACACTGTTGGAAATGAATATGGTGAAAATGGCAGGAAATATGTTGAACAAAATCATACTAATCAAATAATAGCTGAAAAGTTTTTAGAAGTAATTTCTAGAAGTTAAATCTTATAAAAAATGTAAAGGGGTTATAGTTATGATGAAAAGCATAAACGTAATTGGATTAGGTTATATAGGCCTACCAACAGCACTTATGTTTGCCAAATGTGGCCTAAAGGTAGTAGGAACAGATATCAATGAGCAGTTAGTTAAATCCTTAAATGAAGGAAATATTACTTTTGAAGAAAATGGATTAAAAGAACTTTTCATGGAAGCATCAAAAAATGGGATTGAGTTTACAACACAATATCAAAACACAGATTTATATATAATTGCTGTACCAACTCCATATTTAAAAGAAAATAAAAAATTAGATCCTAGTTTTGTTATTACTGCAGTTAATAGTGTTTTAGATATTTGCAACAAAGGATCAGTTATTATAATCGAATCTACTATGACACCTGGTTCAATTGATAGATATGTACGTCCTGAAATTGAAAAAAGAGGATTAAAAGTTGGACGGGATATACATTTAGCACATGCACCTGAAAGGATTATACCTGGGAATATGATATATGAATTAGAGAATAATTCAAGAACAATAGGAGCTGATGATCCACAAATTGGTCAAATGATAATAGATTTATATAAAAGATTTTGCAAAGGAGAAATCTATTTAACTGATATAAAAACTGCAGAAATGTCCAAAGTAGTAGAGAATACTTATAGAGATATTAACATTGCATTTGCTAATGAATTGGCTAAGATTTGTCGAAGTGCTAATATGGATGTCTATGAAGTAATAAGAATTGCAAACAAACACCCAAGAGTAAATATTTTACAACCTGGCCCAGGAGTAGGAGGTCATTGTATTTCTGTAGATCCATGGTTTCTAGTTGGAGACTATCCAGGTCTAGCTAATCTTATATTAACTGCAAGAAAGATTAATGATTCTATGCCTAAACATGTATTAAGTAGAATCAGAACTATAATGAGAGAACATAATATACATGATATTTCGAAAGTAGGTCTATATGGGTTAACATATAAAGAAAATGTTGATGATACTAGAGAAAGTCCAACATTACAATTGTTGGAAAGGATGGATGAGCATTTAGCATTTGGAGTAAAAGTATATGATCCATATGTTAAAAATAGAATAGTAGAACATCAATATATGAATTTTGAGGATTTCTTAAATGAAATAAAAATTTTAGTTATTATGGTAGCTCATGATCATATTAAGGAGAATATGGCTTTAATCAAGGATAAATTAATACTTGATACCAAAAATATATGTGATTTTGATGGAGTATATAAGCTTTAATCTATATTGATGATATTGATAAATAAAAGTATTTTTCTTGATACATTAAATTATTAAAAATTAAAGGTTGGCTACTGAAAAAGGAGTATAACTATGATAATATTGGAAAAGATAATTCTGGAATTAGAATCAGAAGAAAAGGAGGAAATATATGCAAATACCATTAATTAATTTAAAAAAACAATATGAATCTATCAAAGATGAAGTAGACAAAGCTGTTTCGGAAGTTTTATCAGGTGCCCAATATATAATGGGAACTAATGTAAGAAAGTTTGAAAAAGAATTCAGTGAATATATAGGTGTTAAACATGCAATATCAGTAGGCAATGGGACAGATGCTTTGATTATAGCTTTAAAGGCATTAGGAATAGGTGAAGGAGATGAGGTAATTACTACTCCTTGGACTTTTTTTGCAACAGCAGAAAGTATATCCTTTGTTGGAGCAACTCCTGTATTTGCAGATGTGAGATTAGATACTTTTAATATAGATCCATCTAAAATAGAAGAAAAAATTACACCTAAAACAAAAGCTATAATGGTAGTACACATTTTTGGACAACCCTGTGATATGGATGAAATAAATAGAATAGCAAAAAAATATAACCTTTTTGTAATTGAAGATGCAGCTCAAGCAGTAGGTTCAGAATACAAGGGACAAAAAATAGGAACCTTATCAGATATAGCAACTTTTTCATTCTTCCCTACAAAGAACTTAGGTTGTGCAGGCGATGGTGGTATGATAGTCACTAATGATGACAATTTAGCAACAATATGCAGAGCCTTAAGAACTCATGGAAGTGGAGAAAATGGTCAAAAAGCATATAATATTATTCACAATTTAGATGAGAAATTAAATGAAGAAAAAAATGTAGATAATACAGTATATAACCCATTAAAATATTACAATTATCTAATCGGTCACAATTCAAGACTAGATGAAATTCAAGCAGCAATATTAAGAGTAAAACTAAAATATCTAAATGAATGGAATGATAAAAGAAGAGAGAATGCTAAATTCTATAACGAAAACTTAAAAGATACGAGATTAGTAACACCATATGAAGAAAATAATGTAAAACATATATACCACTTATACATACTTCAATCAGAAAAAAGAGAAGAAATAGTAGAGTTTTTAAACAAAAAAGGAATAGCAACAGGTATATACTATCCAGTACCTTTACACCTTCAAAAGGCATATAAAGATTTAGGATATAAAGAGGGAGATCTACCAAATGCTGAATATTTATCAAAAAGAACATTTGCAATTCCTGTTTATCCAGAATTATCTGAAAAAGAAAAAGAATATATAATAAGTGCTTTAATAAATTATAAATAATAAGCAAAGGAAGGGATAGAAATATTCTATGTTAGGTAAATCTATAAATGAAATTAGTATAGGAGATAGTGCTTCATTTCAAAAAACTATTACTGAAACCGATGTATATCTTTTTGCTGGGATTACTGGAGATTTTAATCCAGCACACTTAAATGATATAGAAGCAAAAAAAACTATCTTTGGTGAAAGAATTGTACATGGTATGTTAACAGCAAGTTTGATATCTGCAGTTTTAGGTGTCCAATTGCCTGGTCCTGGGACAATATATCTAGGACAAGATTTGATATTTAAAGCACCTGTTAAGTTTGGAGATACTGTTAAAGCAACTGTTAAGGTAATAAAAATAATAAAACAAAAAAATATTGTAAAATTAAAAACATTTTGTACAAATCAAAAAGGGCAAATAGTTGTTGAAGGATTAGCAACTGTTATGCCACCAAAGGAGTGTATTGAAAATGAATAAAATGAGTCTAAAATCGATTACAAATAAGAATAAAGAATGGATAGTTAAATCTAATTGCGAATTTGATACGTTAGGAATGGCTACTTCAAAATATCCGAATAAAAAAGTTTTAAGTTTCATTTCAGATGAAAAATATGTTAAGTCAATTTTAGAAAATAAAAATATTGTTGGATTAATATGCACTGAAGAAATATATGAAAGATATAAAGATTTAAAGAATTATGGTGTTGTTTTAGCTCAGAATCCAAAAAAAGTTTTTTTTCAAATACATAATATATTAGCAGAATCAGGTTTTTATTGGAAAAAATTCAACAATCAAATTAGTGAAAGTTCATATATATCTAATAAAGCCATTATAGGAGAACATAGTATTAAAATTGGAGATAACTGTATTATAGAACCTGGAGTAGTAATACATCCTGGAACTATAATTGGAGATAATGTTATTATTAGGTCTGGGTCTCAAATTGGATCTAGTGGATTTCAATTTGTAAAAACTGAAAATAATATAATTCCAGTTTTAACAGCTGGTAGGGTTATTATTAGAGATAATGTAGAAATTCAGCATAACTGTTGTATAGATCGTGGAGTTCTTGGTGGAGATACAGTATTAGATTCTAATGTTAAATTAGATAACTTTGTACATATTGCTCACGATGACTACATTGGCGAAAGAACTTTTATAACTGCAGGAGCTAAGTTAAGTGGTCGTGTAACTATAGGAAAAGATTGTTGGATAGGTGTAAATGCTACAATTTCAAATGGAATAAGCATTGGGAATAATTGTAGAATAAGTTTAGGATCTGTAGTAACTAAAGATGTACCTTCAGGGAAAACAGTCACAGGTAACTTTGCTATTGAACATTCTAAATTTATAGAATTTATAAAGTCTATAAGATAAAGAGGGTGATTAAATTGACATCATATAAAGAAACATTATTGGAAAGGATTAACAACAAATCTGCAGTAGTAGCAGTTATTGGATTGGGTTATGTAGGACTTCCGCTAGCTGTTGAAAAAGCTAAACAAGGATACAAAACAATAGGATTTGATATACAAAAATCAAAAGTAGACATGGTAAATCAAGGTCATAATTATATTGGAGATGTTGTAGATGTCGAACTTAAAGAATTAGTAAACAAAGGATTATTATCTGCTACTACAGATTTTTCTATAGTAAAAGATGCAGATTTTATAGCGATATGTGTACCGACACCATTAGATGAGTATCAACAACCAGATATTAGTTATGTTAAAAATTCTGCAATCCAAATATCAAAGTATCTTAAAAAAGGGTCAATTGTTGTATTAGAAAGTACTACATATCCAGGGACTACAGAAGAATTACTTCTACCAATATTAGAAAAAGGATCAGGACTAAAATGTGGACAAGATTTCTTTTTAGCATTTTCGCCAGAAAGAGTTGATCCAGGCAATCTAATATATAAAACAAAAAACACCCCTAAAGTAGTAGGTGGAGTAGGAAAAGATTCAACAGAGATAGCAGCAGCCATGTATAGGACAGTACTTAATAGTGATGTATTTGAAGTATCTTCGCCAAAAGTGGCAGAAATGGAAAAGATACTTGAAAATACATATAGGAATATAAATATAGCATTGGCAAATGAAATGGCAATTATATGCCATAAGATGGGGATAAATGTTTGGGAAGTAATAGATGCTGCCAAAACTAAACCTTATGGCTTTCAAGCATTTTATCCTGGTCCAGGAGTAGGAGGCCATTGTATACCCCTTGACCCATATTACTTAGCATGGAAAACAAGAGAATATAGTTACCATACTCAATTAATAGAAACATCAGGAATAATAAATGATAGTATGCCAGCCTATGTAGTAGAAAGAGCAAGTAAAATACTAAATAGATTTAAGAAACCCTTAAATGGTTCAAAAATACTAATACTAGGCGTAGCATACAAACAGGACATAGATGACTATAGAGAAAGTCCAGCTATAAAGGTTATAGAAAACTTTGAAAAAGAAGGTTCTATAGTAGAATATTATGATCCATATATACAAGAGTATAAATATAAAGGTAAAGTCAAAAAAGGCAAAGAAGAGTTAACTAAAGATTTAATAAAGGAAGCAGACTTGGTAGTAATAACAACAAATCATAGTAAAGTAGACTATGATTTTATACAACAAAATGCTAAATTTATATTTGATACCAAGAATGCAATGAAGGATGTTAAAAATAGGGATAATATAGAATTACTATAGGAGTTGGGAAAATGAATTTTACTTATAAATCATTTATAGAATTAATTAATCTTTTAAAAGAAATGAATTATCAATTTACAAACTATAAAGAATACAAAAATGTAGATAAGCCAGTAATATTCAGACACGATATAGATAACTCACTCGAAAAGGCACTTGAAATAGCAAGAATTGAACATGATAACAAGATAAAATCAACATATTTTGTTTTGTTATCAACAGATTTCTATAATATATTTTCAAAAAAATCAAATGCAATATTGAGAGAAATAATAAATCTAGGACATGAGATAGGCCTTCATTTTGATGAAAAAAGATATGAAATAAATAGTAGTAGTGACCTAGAGCATTACATTAAATATGAGCAAGATATATTACAAAGAGCTCTAAATATTAAGATTAATTGTGTTTCAATGCATAGGCCATCAAAATGGATACTAGATAATAATATTGAATTTGATAATATAATTAATTCTTATTCTAAAACGTTTTTGAAGGAATTTAAATACTTATCCGATTCTAGGATGTATTGGAGAGAAGATGTAATAAACATAATTAAAAGTAATAAATATGATAAACTTTGTATATTGACCCATCCATTTTGGTATGATAAGCATGAGGATGATATTAAAGGACGAGTAGGAGCATTCATTAGAAATGCTAATAGAGAAAGATATTATCAAATGAAAGACAACATTAGGGATATTGAGCAAATTGTTATGTTAGATAATATTTAGCTCCTTATTATTTATGGAGGGTTTAGATGAGAGGAAAAACTATCGCGGAATTAAAAATTGGTGACAAAGCGCAATTTCAAAAAACTATTACTGAAACAGATGTGTATCTATTTGCAGGCATATCAGGAGATAATAATCCAGTACATTTAAATGATTTAGAGGCAAAAAAATCAATATTTAAAGAACGAATTGTTCATGGTATGTTAACAGCAAGCTTAATTTCTGCAGTATTAGGTACAAAGATGCCAGGGCCGGGAACTATATATTTAGGGCAGAACTTGAAATTTATTAAACCAGTAAAATTCGGAGACACAATTTTAGCAGAAGTTGAAGTAATTGAGATAATTGAAACGAAAAATATAGTAAAGTTAAGTACAATTTGTTACAACCAAGAAATGTTATTGTAATAGAAGGCGTGGCGACAGTAATGCTACCAAGATAAGAGGAGGGTAAGGAGGGTTAAGTTATGAAGTTTAATTTTAACACATTAGAATTGGGAAAAATTAATTTTGATAATGCACAGTTAAGGCTTTCGGGTATAATGGTAAATGATGTATCTACAATTAATAAGCCGTCAAGAAACTCTATTGTTTTTATTAAGAACATAAGCGATATTGATTTAAAATATTTAAATAATTTAGAGAGTTGTCTTGTTATCATAAATTCTGTTGATGATATAGAAAAAAGTGTATTAGAAAGTAATGATTTTATAATAGTTAATAATCCAAGATTAGCTTATGCAATGGTGTTGAAGTTCATACTAAACAATGACAAGAGACATAATAAATTTGAAAACATAGGAAATAATATATATTTAGGTGATAATGTAATATTAGGGAAAAATGTTCACATTGAACCAAATGTAACGATAGGTCGAAATGTAAGAATTCATGATAATACAGTCATTTTATCAGGTGTAAGAATTGGAGATAATGTTATTATAGGATCTAACTCAGTAATAAGGAATAATACAGTAATTGGTGGACAGGGTTTTGGAATAGAGAAGGATCAAAAAGGAAAAACTTATAGAATTCCTCATTTGGGTTCTGTAATAATAGGCGATAATGTTGATATTGGGTCTTTAAATACTGTTGTATCAGGTACAATAGACCCTACGGTGATTGAGAATAATGTCATGACAGATGACCATGTGCATATAGCACATAATTGCTATATAGGGGAAGGAACTCAAATAACAGCCTGTGTAGAAATAAGTGGAAGTGTGAAAATAGGGGCCAATAGCATATTAGGGCCAAATTGCTCAATAATGAATAAAATAAGTTTGGGTGAAAATACTATTGTTGGTCTAGGTGCGGTAGTAACAAAGTCATTTAAGGATAATGTTATATTAGCAGGAAACCCAGCTGATACAATAGAGAATATAAAACAGAACAGAAATATTATCAAGAAAGTAATTCAAGAATTCAAATAATAGCTATAGAAGTAATGAAAGATGGAATTTACATTCCTGAATTTTTGACATTATTTATTAGATATTATAATGATTTAATATTGAATGAGTAATAAAGTAGAAGTAAATGATCCTTATAATTGACTAGAAACTTAATAGTTCAAGTTAAAAACTTCATTTTAGAAAGATTTTCAATATAATTTTTATAAGATTCAATATAATTGTATAGATAAAACGACTAGATTCGATTGTGATATTACTTATGATATACTATAAAAGATGAAGCCAAAGTTTGCTTATTCATTGATAGAGAAATCACATTTGAAAGAGAAAGGTATAATAATGACTATGCATAGAGTCTTTAATGTCGATATCCAAAACAACTTGAAAAAATATTTAAATATATAAGTAGAGAGTTTCTAGAGAAATTAGAATGGTGTGACAATCTTCTAGCAGTAAAAAAGAGGATAAAAGAATTTTGATTAGATATATATTATTTAAGATTAATGTGATTATCGGAAAATAGTTATAATCTCATTATAGAAAGTGGACGATACCAAAATAAATATTATTAGTAGGAAAACAAGCAGTGGTTATTATTTGGATATAAGTTGGAGAGAATTAGCAGATTTTGAAATTAATATTTTGACTGATGAAAATGCCATATACAGTCATACTATTAATGGGAAACAAGTAAAAAAATATGGCAATTGGGATAAACTAAAAAAGTAGTATCAATATTAAGATGGAATTATTTCAATCAATATATAAAAGAAGGTGTAAACATGTCTAAACTTAAGTTTGCAATATTAGGCTGTGGAAGAATATCTGCAAAACATGTAGAAGCATTAATAAATAACAAAGATGAGGCAGAATTAGTAGCAGTATATGATATTATAGAAGAACTTGCTATAGAAAGAAAGAAACAATATGAATCAGTAATAAAGGATGTAAATGTAAAGGTATATACAGACTATAATGAATTTCTAAATGATGTAAATATAGATGTAGTCACCATAGCCACAATAAGCGGATATCATGCGAAACATTCAATAGACTGTTTAAACCATGATAAACATGTACTTATAGAAAAGCCAATGGCCTTAACATTAGAAGATGCAGATAAGATTATAAAACTTGGCAAAGAAAAAAGTAAAAAGGTATGTGTTTCACATCAAAATAGATTCATCCCAGCAATACAAAACCTAAAACGAGCAATAGATGAAGGAAGATTTGGGAAGTTAATACATGGAACAGCCCGTACATTATGGAATAGAAATGATGAATATTATAAACAAGCATCATGGAGAGGAACAAAAGCATTAGATGGTGGAACACTAATGAACCAATGTATTCATAATATAGATTTACTACTGTGGATGATGGGTGGAGAAATAGAAAGACTATACTCTGAAACAGATACCTTTATAAGAAATATAGAAACAGAAGATTTTGGAGCAATACTAATGAGATTTAAAAATGGTGCAGTAGGTATAGTAGAAGGCAGTGTGTGTGTCTACCCAAAAAATCTTGAAGAATCCTTAAGTATATTTGGTGAGAAAGGCACGGTTGTTATAAAGAATGGAAAGATTGCTACGTGGGTATTTGAGGATGAGAGGAATTATGACAACTTTGAATATGATGAATCTAACTCAGGTCATACACCATTGTATAAAGATTTGATTGATGCAATAAGTAGTGATAGAGAACCATTGGTTAATGGTGAAGAAGGCAAGAAAGCAATAGAGATAATACTTAAAGCTTATGAAAGGTAGGAAAAACATGAAAAAGAAGGTCTGTCATATAACAAGTGCACATAGGAGATATGATGTAAGGATATTTATGAAACAGTGCAAATCTTTAGCTAAGAATGGCTACGATGTAACTTTAATTGTCAATGATAATAAAGAAAATGAAGAAATAGATGGTGTTAAAATAATATCTACTAAGTTTGAACCAAGAAATAGGATAGATAGGTTTATTAATGCTAGAAGAAAATTATTAGAAAAAGCTATTGATGTAGATGCTGATATTTATCAACTGCATGATCCAGATTTATTACCAATAGGTAATAAACTTATAAGATTAGGTAAAAAAGTTATATTCGATTCTCATGAAGATATACCTCAGCAAATAAAGGATAAATACTGGATACCCAAATTAATAAGAAATATTGTCTCTAAAGCATATGAAATTTATGAGCAAAGATCACTAAAAAAATATGACGGATTGATAAGTGTTACACCTCATGTCGTAGATAGGCTCAAAAAAATTAATAAAAATACTGTTATGATTACTAATTATCCTATCGTAGATGAAAATGAAGAAATAGTGAGGAACCCAGAGAAAGCTATCTGTTTTGCTGGAGGAATAGGAAAACAATGGAATCATGATATTATATTAAAAGCTATTGAAAATATCGATGATATTAAATATATATTAGCTGGCAAAGGTTCAGAGGAATATTTTAATAAATTAAAAGCATTAAAAAGCTGGAGTAAAGTAGAGTATAAAGGAGTAATACCACATTCAGAAGTTAAAAATATCTATTCAAGATCCATAGCAGGAATGGCATTGAATTATTCAACTCAAGCAAAAGATATAGGTACATTAGGAAACACAAAATTGTTTGAATTTATGGAAGCAAAGCTACCTGTAATTTGTTCAAATTACTTGTTGTGGAAAGAGATTATTGACAAATATGAATGTGGTATATATGTAGATCCAAATAATGTAGATGAAATAAGAAATGCCATTGAATTCATAATAAATAATCCAGAGAAAGCTCAAAAGATGGGCGAAAATGGCAGACAAGCTGTGTTGAATGAGTTTAATTGGGATACTCAGGAAAAGGTACTGATCGAGTTATATGAAAGATTATCTATTTAAATAATTAAATTGTTTTATATTTTTACTATTTTGATAATTATGAGCACATGACTCAATTAGTGAGAATTGAAAAACCAAATTATACTATTGTATTAATATAAAAAGTGGATAGGCTACACGGATATGGCATTGGATTTGCTGTTGATGGAAGTGATATAGGTGAGATTAGAAGGTTAATAAATTATATCTATTGTAATAAAGAAGTTTTATTAGAGAAAGAAAGTAATTTAGCTAAAATACAGTACAAATTTAGCTGGGAGGAAATTGTTAAGAATTTAGATAAAATATATACTACATGAGATAAATGGCTGAATAAGTATTGTTTTATAAGGAAAAGATGCGATGCATATAAATAGCATTGTTATGACAGATATTAAAGAAGAGTCGAGAAAAATAAATATAAGAACTATTGTTAGGGATTGTGAATTATTAATTAGAAAAGGATTTGATGTCAGCTACAAGATTATTGGAAGGATAATGAATGATATATAAAGACTACATAAATCAATATTCATTTATATAATTTATTCCACAGTGCCAAAAAGAAGAATTGATACATTATTATAGAAACGCTGATATATTTATAATGTGATCTAAACATGAAGATTTTGGGCTCGTTTATGTTGAAGCTATATCCCAAGGGTTGCCAATAATATATACTAGAGAACAGGGATTTGATGGTCAATTTAAAGAAGGTGAAGTTGCATATTCAGTACAATACGATTCAGCTGAAGAGATTGCAGAAAAAATTGAGCTTATTATTAAAGATTACGAGACTGTATCCAAAACTTGTATAGAAAAAGTTGATAGATTTGATTGGAATAAGATAGCAGATAAATATTTAAAAATTTATTATGATATATTGTAGTATTAGAAATGAGGATAATTATGATTGATAAAACTAAAATAGCAACTAATAAACATTTTTTAGAAGATAAAAAAATAAGTATTACGATAATGTCGTCATTTGCCATACTTACAATTCAATATTTTGTGTTAATATATTTCAATTTAATAGGCACAAATTTAGGACAAGTAGTACAACTAACATCGAAAGGGATAGTGGGCTTTTTCTATTTTTTAGCTTTGCCTGCTGTTATTAAAAGAAGAAAAACAACATTTATTGTAACTTACTTAATTTGGATATTTTTATTTATTATTAATTATGTGATATTTAGCCAAAATTGGATCTACTTAAAATCAATAATATTTCCATTATTTTTTATATGTTTGCCTTCCTTTATTTATGCATATAGCATACATGATATTAATGTTTTGATAGAAGTTATAAACAAGACTTACAATGTTATCTTTATTTTTGGAGCATTGATAGGAATACTAGTATTTGTCAACAAAGCTTCAATTGGAGATTATAGTATGTCACTATCTTATTATATGTTGTTGCCATCTATAATTGGTTTATATAATTTTTTCAAGCAAAACCATTTAAGGTCATTACTTTTATCTTTAATATCTTTTTTTGTAATCTTGTCATTAGGAGCAAGAGGGCCCGTGATGTGTTTAGGATTTTTTATAATCAATTATATTATTAAAAACAACCTCAAAATAAATTACAAAAATTTGTTTCTGATGTTTTTAGCAATAATGATTTTTATATTTCTTTTACTAAATTTTGAAAACATTATATTTAAGTTATATAATTATTTTACTCGATTTGGGATTCAAAGTAGAACTTTGCTATTACTACTGGAAGGCAGGATATCACAAAGCAGTAGTAGAAACAATCTTTATAATGAGATTTGGTATTTAATTAAAGACAACCCTATTTTTGGAATAGGTTTAGCGGGAGATAGATATTATACTGGAATGTATGTACATAATATCTTTTTAGAAATATTGTCAGGGTTTGGTATTATTGTAGGGAGTTTTCTTGTTCTATTATTATTGATCATTTGTTACAAGGTTTTCAGAATGAAGAATTTAAACAATTCCAATTTATTAATTATTTGGATGAGTATTGGTCTTATTCCTTTGCTAGTTAGTGGCTCATATCTTACTCATTACCAATTTTGGATTTTCTTGGGGATATTTTTGAAATTATATAGGTTTCCAAATGTAAAAGATTAAATTAAATGTGATTTATTACTTCTTGCATTATGAAATAACCAGAGAAAAAATATTAGATAGTATGTTCAATAATATGTTCAATAATTAATGAAGTATTTATCGAGTATTTATAAATAATTGAGGTGGGAATATGGATTTATTAAATAAAATAAAAAACAAAAATTATCTTATTTGCAAAGAAAAAACGAGTTTATTTAATAAATATATTAATATAGGTGATTACGTATTTCACTACCAAGATTCTGAAGCTTATTATGGAAATAAAGGTGAAAAGAGTATTATAATATTTGGAACCATAGTAAACAGCCACAATCCTGATGTAGACATTGAAGATATAATGATAGAGCTGTTAGAAGCAGAGAACTTCAAAGACTTGATTTATAGAAGCAAAAAAATGGCTGGGAGGTTTGTTATCGTATATAATTCTGATGAAGGCTTTTTTGTATTGCCTGATGCAGCTGCAAGTATACACGTTGCGTATACTATTTCGGGATATGACTTGTACGTTTCTTCTAATCCGAAGATCATAGCTGATATTAAAGGTTTTAATGAATCATATATTTCAAAAAAGATAAAATCTAGAGCTGAGAATACTCATCCTTTACCTTATGACATGACAATGTATGATCAAATAAAGATTGTTATCCCCAACCATTATTTGGACTGTAATAGGCGGCTAGCTATTAGATATTATCCTGTTGAAAAGGAGCCTAAAATAACTGTTGATGAAGCAGCGGTAACAACTAGTAAGTTAGTAAAAAATATAATATCTGGATATTATAAAAATTACAAATTATCTCTTCCACTAACTTCAGGTATTGATAGTAGGACAATTTTGTCACTTTGTAAAGATATAATTAAAGATATGCCAATTTATACTTTTTTTCATGACAATTTTAATGATGAAACACCAGATATATCAGTGCCTAAAAAAATTACATCTAAGTATAAACTAAATTATTCAATATTAAAGGATTTGGAGTTACCAGAAAGTGTAGTTAAAACTTATAAAAGTAAACTAGGCAGTACTATTAACATTCATGAAGCTAGAAATGCTTGGACATATTTTAATAGTGAACTGAACGAACATGTGAGATTAGATGGCAATGTAATAGAATTAGCAAAAAGCAACTTTGGTAAAAATCTACCAGAACTATTTGCAACATCATCCTACTTAGTTACAAAAACCCATAATTATTCTAGGGAAAACAAAAATGAAGTAAATAGATGGATTAAAGATATTGATTTTTTTCTATAGAAAGCAATATATCAAAATATGATTTATTCTATTGGGAACATAGAACTGGAAAATGGGCATCAAACTCATATTTAAATTCTGATTTATTTATTAATTCACTTAATCCTTTCAACTGTAGAGAATTAATAGAAACTTGGTTAAGAGTACCAAGAAAAGAAAGAATGAACGGTGATATCCATAAAAGAATAATTGAACTTAATTGGCCTGAATTGTTAACGTTTCCTATTAATCCAAATAATAAATATGAGTTTTTTTATAAAAATTCATTTTTGTTTTATATAGCTTCTAGAGGTAAATACATTCTAGAAAGGAATAAGTATTGGAAATAGGTATTTCTTATTAAAAACTTATGTATTAACATTAATTTATTTAAAAAATGTATTTCTACTTTAAACACTTAATAAACAATCATAGAGGTTAAAAGCCAAAAGCTTAATAATCATTATTCATAATAATAAATTAAACTAAAGATACGAGGAATGGAAAAATGAAAAAAGTTGCTATACTACTAATGTTTATAAAAATACTTTCTAAAATACTTGGATTTATTAGAGAAGTTACTATTTCATATTTTTATGGGGTGTCAAATATATCTGATGCATATTTAGTATCTTTAACAATTCCTACACTTATTTTTTCCTTTATAGGAACTGGCATATCAACTAGTTATATACCTATTTATAGCAGTATACAAAAAAAATATGGTGATAAAGAAGCATCAGGATTTACTAGTAATCTTACTAATCTTACTTTACTTTTATCTACAATCATTATAATATTTGGGTTAATTTTTATTGAACCAATAGTTAAACTATTTGCATCAGGGTTTGAAGGTGAAACATTAGCTTTGGCAATCAGGTTTACAAGGATTAGTATATTTGGTATATATTTTACTGGAATTATTCATATATTCAGTGGATTTCTTCAGATAAAAGGTAATTTTATTGTACCAGCATCTATAGGGTTTCCATTTAGTTTAATAACAATAGCTGTTATTTTCATAAGTTATAAAACGAATATATTAGTGCTTGCTATTGGAAGCGTTATAGCTACAGCATCTCAATTATTGCTATTAATACCTTTTATATATAAAAAATCATATAGATATAAATTGGTATTAGATGTTAAAGATGAATACATAAAGAGGATGTTATACATAGCATTACCAATTATTATAGGTGTATCTGTTAATGAAATAAACATCCTTGTTGATAGAACTATAGCTTCAAGAATAGTAGAGGGCGGGATATCAGCTCTTAATTATGCAAACTATCTTAATGGATTTGTACAGGGGCTATGTGTTACACCAATACTAACAGTTATGTTTCCTACAATATCTAAAATGGCAGCAGAGGGTAACATTAAGGGATTAAAAATTGCATTATCAGAATCAATAAGTTTTGTTAGTTTATTAGTGATACCAGCTATAATTGGGTCTATGATATTTGCTGAGCCAATAGTTAAATTGTTATTTGGCAGGGGGGCTTTTGATTCTACTGCTGTATCTTTGACATCAGATGCATTGTTTTTTTATTCCGTTGGTATGTTGGGATTTGGATTAAAAAATATTTTATCTAGAGCATTTTACTCTCAACAGGATACAAAAACACCAATGATTAATTCAGTTATTTCTGTTTTATTAAATATAGTTTTAAATGTTATTTTATCAAAATATTTAGGAATAGGTGGATTAGCTTTAGCTACAAGTGTTTCAGCCTTATTTACTACAGTATTGCTATTTATTAGCTTAAGAAAAAAGATAGGTCCCTTTGGAGTTAGAAATATTGCTATTTCTATAACAAAGATTATATGCGCATCACTAATAATGGGGGTAGTAGCAAAATTAGCATATGGTATCTTGTTAAACTATTTAGGAGCTAATTTATCTTTAATAATAACAATTATTATTGGTATAATTGTATATTTTGTTATAATATTCTTCATGAGGATTGAGGAAGTAGAAAGTATGAAAAAAACAATAAAAAGAAAATTCATGTTTTTGGTTAAATAAAAATATAATAAATGGCCATCAAAGATACAAAGAATAATTAAAGGTATAATCTATATTTTACCCCTCTAACCCCCACCATGCATTCTTCTCCCTGTGTTTGGCAATATGAAAATACAATTTTTGGCCATTTAAAATACAATTTTCAATATGTAATTGCCAGCACAATTTTTTATCTAATTAATGAGTTGGCCATACGATAGCTTTTTCCTGTAAATATTAGCATGTGTG
>ENA-UPSA01001414-UPSA01001414.1-bioreactor-metagenome-genome-assembly--contig:-NODE-1414-length-23172-cov-22.849332_pt1 | contig 23172 bp, 18 predicted proteins | sample MGYA00238183_ERZ773288 | MGnify/ENA primary metagenome ERZ773288 (study PRJEB29028, sample SAMN07631243) | bioreactor metagenome | isolation source: Switchgrass digestor | place: USA: Dartmouth... | reverse complement strand
GCAAAACCGGCGACATCGGCCCGAACTGCGAAAAGCGCAAAGCCGGCGAGCGGTGCTTTTAATTAGAGGTTTACCATGGATTTATACATGGAGTTTATAAATGATATAACAAGAGTTTTTAATGAAACTGAAGATACAAGCAATATTAAAGCAGTTTATCTTGGAGGCAGCTTATCTCGTGGCGATTATGTTATAGGTATAAGCGATATTGATATCTATATTGTTGTTGATCATTATGAAGGCACTGAATTAATTAATAATTACATTCAAGAAATTGCCAAAAACAAACTTCATGAATTGTTAGAATGGTGTCCTGATGGGGTCACAGTAGCTTTTACAAAATACAGTGATATAAAAACAGGTTGCTCTTGGCTTGGTATGGGTGCTGATTATTATTCTTTTTTGGAATACGGAAAATTATTGTATGGAAAAGATATCAGAGAAGAATTAATCGAACCGAGTAAAGAAAAAATTTATACAATCTCACATCAAATATTGTCTAACTTGAAACAAATTGTAAAACAAGATATTAAAAATGTGGAGATTGATAAATATTTTATCAGAGGTGTTTTTAGCACTGCGTTTTCAGCGATGTTTTCTTACATATGCTTGAACAGTTGTTATTTAAGAGGAAAGGTAAAAATTGTTGATGAATTTTGTAAAATGAACAAATCCTGCTCTTTTTATGCAACTGAGATCTTACAAATGTGGAAAACCTTTTGTAACCGAGAATTAAGTAAAGAAGAAAAAAATCATCTTATCAGCTTGACAAAAAATCTAGTTGAGAGTTTATAAGGTGACACTATCTACCTTATATTTGATATATTGCATATTAATCTCCTAATGCTTCCTTGCTTTTATTATAAAAGTAACCGGAAGCATTTTTGCTTTTTTCACATAGTCGCTGTCGTTGCTTCTTGCCTGTAAAATCTCTTCATCCGATTGCTCGATCATCTGCTCGATGACAAAGCCCGCTTTTGCCAACGCGTTGATGTAGGTGGAAAGCTTCCGGTCGGACAAGGTCATCGTACTGTCGCCGAACTGCACCGTATACCAGGATTCGTCAAAATAGCATTTCTTGAAAATAAGCGTGTCATTTTCCAACGCAACACATTTATGAATCGGGTGTGACCAGCTGAAAATAAACACACCGTTTTTTTTTAAGTAAAACGGTGCAGTATTTCTACCGCACCGCTTTAAAACCATTACTATCTTACCAGATTTTCGCTCGGGTTTATATTGTTGTCCTCGATATAATCCAGCACTTTCGACAGCACTGTCGCGACGCTTTCTTTGGTCAGCTTTTTGTTCGGGGAGAAGTACCCCTTTTCGCTCTCGAACAATCCGACGTTGGTTGCCGATGCGACCGCTTTGTATGCCCAGTCGGGAACCTCCTTAATGTCGACGAAGGTTTCCTTTGCCGAGAGTTCGGGCAGCGAGAGCGCGGCGGATGTCATCACCGCGGCCTGCGCTTTGGTTATGGGTTCAAGCGGTTTGAAGTAGCCGTTTCCGAGCTCGACAATGCCCAGCTTCAACGCATGCGCAAGATAACCCTTCCTGCCGGCGGTTAGTTTATTGTCGTCGATAAACTGGGTGTCGGTGACCGCCGTCATGTCCTCGTCCAGTCCCGCGGCAGCCATCAGCATGACCAAAAAGTCGATTCTGCTGACTTCTTTCGTCGGTTCGAAGGTATAAACGCCGTTCTCCAGCTTGTATGTCATAATTCCGTTTTCCGCCATGCGGATTGCGGCGATATGCGCGCTGCTGGCTTTTAAATCCTCGAACTTGATGCCGCTTTTGTTCTCCTCAACCACAATGGTGACCTTTGCCTCGCCGGATACGTTTCCGAATCTGTCCATCGCCGTATAAACAAGCGTATCCGTACCGGTAAAGCCGCTCTGCGGCGTATAGACAATGCTTCCGTTCTTGCTGATTCGCGCGTATCCGTTGCGCGGATATTTTACGATTTTAAAGGAAACGCTGTCGTTGTCCGGCTCGACAACCGTAAGCGTTCCATAAACGGTGATGTCCTCCAGCGTCGTCAGCGTGCTGTCGGAAGCGATGGGCGAGAAGTTCGCTTTCTCAAGTACGCTGATCTGGCAGGGAATCTCAATGTCCTCCCAACCTTCGGCGCGCGTGGTAAAGGTGAACGTGCAGGTCTGCGTTTCTTTTGAATCCGGGTTAAACTTCAGATAGTCCAGCGACGCAACCGGAATCGTCTGTCCGGCGATGACTTTTACGCCGTTGAGCAAAAGCACGCCTTTTTCCGGCAGTTTGCTTATGACGATATAATCGAAATCAGCCCCTACTGTTTTTACAAAATCCTCTTTTGAAAAGCTGACGGTCTCGCCGGCGACCGAGCATTTTTCAAGCGTTGTCGTTTTCCGCAGATAGGTTAATGCCGGTGAAATATCGCCGCTTGCGGCGGACGCTCCGAAAGCAAACAAAACAGCCACAACAACACAGAGTGTAACAAGTCTAAGCAGCTTCAATTTTTTTCATTCCTTTCCTCATAATCGTTTCGCTATAGATATAATAGTCAAATAACGGAAAAATATACCGGTTTTTTCCAGTTAAAATCAAAAATTAGTTTGTCCTTTACGAAAAATATGTTGCAAAAAATTATCAATGGAATATAATAATATCTAACTGGTCATACTTTTCCGACAGCATGAGGGTTTTTTAGTCAACGGGACTTGAAAACGAAAATAGAACGGGGAAATGCGTCATGTTAAGAGATATACAGGATAAAATTCTAAAAGCGAAAAAAGAAAAGGATTACTGCATCATCGCGCACACCTATCAGGCAAGGGAGATTTGCGAAGTCGCGGATTATGTCGGCGATTCCTTCCAGCTTGCGGTTTCCGCGACCAAAGCGCCGCAGAAGAACATTCTGCTGTGCGGCGTGCGCTTTATGGCAGAAACGGCAAAGATATTAAACCCGGATAAAAACGTTTATATCGCGAACAAGCTGGCCGGCTGCCCGATGGCGGAACAGATGGATAGACCGTATATCGAAAAGATGAAGGAGTTCTACAAGGGCTATACCGTCGTCGCCTACATCAACACGACCGCCGAGCTGAAAACCGTCTGCGACGTATGCGTCACCAGCTCGAGCGCGGTCAAAATCGTCAGCAAGCTGCCGAACAAAAACATTCTGTTTATTCCGGACAAAAACTTAGGCTCATACGTCGCGTCACAGCTGCCGGATAAACATATTGTCACTTTGGACGGCTGCTGCCCGATTCACGCCGCGATCACCCGCCGCGATACCGAGGAAGCAAAGAAAGAGCATCCGAACGCTTTGCTTCTGGTGCATCCCGAGTGCAGAAAAGAGGTGCTCGAGCTCGCAGACTTCATCGGCTCTACCAGCGCGATTATGGAGTACGCGAAAAAGAGCGATCACAAGGAGTTTATCATCGGCACCGAAAACAGCATCGTCGAACACCTCCAGTACGACGAACCGGAGAAGCAGTTCTACCCGCTCTCCAAGAAGTTTTTGTGCCCAAACATGAAGATTACGACGCTGATGGACGTTTACAACGCGATCGTCCACGACAGCGGTTATCCGATTGAACTGGACGAGGACACCATCGTCAAAGCGAGAAAATGCATTGACGAAATGATTCGCTTAGGATAAGCGGTCGAACAAAAGAAGGTTTATATATGAAAGACGGTTTTATAAAGGCGGCCGCCGGAACGGTCAACGTTTCGGTCGCGGATGTCGAAAAAAACACCGAAGAGATTAAAAAGCGCATATCGGAAGCGGACAAGGCGGGCGTAAACCTGCTTGTCCTGCCCGAGCTGTGCGTGACCGGCTACACCTGCGGGGATTTGTTCTATTCGGAGGTTCTGCTGTCCGCTTCCCAAAAAGCGCTGGTCGAAATCAGCGCCTATACAAAGGGCAAATATCCGGTTGTCGTCGTAGGGCTGCCGATTCCGTACGCGTCCAAGCTGTTCAACTGCGCCGCCGTTTTGCACGACGGCGAGGTTTTGGCGCTCGTGCCGAAAACCCATCTGCCCAACTACAACGAGTTTTATGAAAAGCGGCAGTTCACCTCGGGGCTGGCGTTAAAAGGAAAGAATACCGTCATCACGATTGACGGCAAGCAAATCCCCTTCGGATGCAACATTCTGTTCAAACACGCCGAAATGCAGAACTTTGTATTCGGCGTGGAAATCTGCGAGGATTTGTGGGCGCCCGAACCGCCCAGCAGTCTGCTGACCAAAGCGGGCGCGGTCATCATCGCGAACCCGTCCGCTTCCAACGAAATCATCGGCAAAGAGGGCTTCCGCCGGCTGTTGGTCAGCTCCGCCTCCGCCCGCTATATCTGCGGCTATATCTACTGCAACGCCGGCATGGGCGAGTCCACGCAGGACATGGTGTTCTCGCAGCACAGCTTAATCGCCGAGAACGGAACCGTTTTGGCCGAGAACAAACCTTTTGAGGAAAGAGATTTGCTAATCACCGAGATCGACTGCAGCCGACTGGTCGGCGAGCGGCACCGCATGACCTGCTTCAGCCCGGTCAGCGACGAATCGATAAAAACGATTACCTTTTCGCAAACCATAAAAGAAACCGCTCTTACCCGTCCGTTCAGCCCGCGCCCGTTCGTTCCGAGCGACCGCGCGGAATTGAGCGAACGCGCCGAAGCGATTCTGCGCATTCAGTCTTACGGATTAAAAAAGCGCGTCGAGCACACGCGCGCGAAAGCGGTTGTCGTAGGCGTTTCTGGCGGGCTTGACAGCTGTCTCGCTTTGCTGGTCACGGCGCGCGCGATGGACCTTTTAAGCCGCCCGCGCAAGGACATCATCGCGGTTACCATGCCCGGCTTCGGCACAACGGCGCGCACCAAGCGCAACGCCGAAAGGCTGTGCGAATACTTGGGCGTCACCCTGCGCGAAGTCAACATCACCGACGCGGTCAACCAGCATTTTAAAGACATCGGGCACGACAGCGCCGTCCATGACGTAACCTACGAAAACAGTCAGGCAAGGGAACGCACGCAGGTATTAATGGACATCAGCAATCAGGCGGGCGGCTTTGTCGTCGGAACCGGCGACCTGTCCGAGCTCGCGCTGGGCTGGGCGACCTACAACGGCGACCATATGTCCATGTACGGCGTCAACGCGTCGGTCCCGAAAACGCTGGTGCGCTATATCATTCAGTACGTCGCGGACCGTTCGGAAAAGAACCTCGCCGACGTTTTGACCGATATTCTGTCTACGCCGGTTTCCCCCGAACTGCTTCCGGCGGACGAGAACGGCGAAATCAATCAGAAAACCGAGGATTTGGTCGGACCCTACGAGCTGCACGACTTCTTCTTGTACCATATGCTGCGTTTCGGCTGTTCCCCGGCGAAAATCTACCGGCTGGCGAAATACGCGTTTGCGGGTCAGTACTCGGACGAAACCATCCTGCGCTGGCTGAAAGTCTTTGTAAAACGCTTCTTTGCGCAGCAGTTCAAACGCTCCTGCATGCCGGACGGGCCCAAAGTCGGCACGGTCAGCCTTTCGCCGCGCGGCGACTGGAGAATGCCGTCCGACGCATCCTGCAGCCTGTGGCTGTCAGAACTGGAAAATTTAAAATAAGAAAAACAGGAGTAGCGAAGCTACTCCTTTCAAAAGGATACGGAAAGATGAAGTACGATATTGAGTTGGTTGGAAAAATTGGTTCCATGGCGCTAATCCGCGAAGCGGAACATGACATCAATTACAACGTGTTCAGCCGTATCGGCAGCGAACTGCGCCCCGGCATGATCTGGGTGTCCTCCGGCGCTGTTGAAATCGGCAGGCTGGATTATATCAAAAGAAACGGACACGAGCTGGAAGGCCCCAAAAGCGACGTTATGACCGATTACTCCTCGCAGGGGCAGACGATTCTGATGGAGGAATACCGGCGCTATATTCCGGCGAAATACTCCGTCCGTCAGCTTCTGGTTGAACATACCCATTTCAACGACCCCGAAAAAAGAGACCACATCTATCAGTTCTTGATGCGCTGCCCCAAGCAGAACGCGATTCCCATCGTAAACTACAACGATACGGTCAGCTTCGAGGAAAACCGGCGCTGGGAGATCGAACAGCTCCGCAACAACGGACACGAAAGAGTGTTCGAATGCATCGACAACGACGAGACCGCCGCGGTCATCTCCACGCTGGTTCACCCAAAGTATCTGCTCATTTTCACTTCCGTCAACGGCATTTACAGAAATCCGAAAGACCCGTCCACGCTGGTCGAGGCGGTGGAGGGCAGCAGCCCCGACGAAGTCATACAGGCCATCGAGGAGCTGCAGAAGCAGTGCTACGGCGCGAGCCGTTCCGGCGCGAACGGCGCAAAAACCAAGCTGGAGTTTATCAAAGAGCCTATCCGCCAGGGAACCACCGTTATCATCGCAAGCTCGAAATACAGAATTTCGGACGTGCTCGCCGGCAGCTGCCCGCGCACGATTTTCAGGACAAGATAAAACAACGCCCGCTGAAAAGTCTTTCGGCGGGCTTCTTTTTTCTCAAAAACGATTCGGCTTAAACCGGCGAGTTCCGGCAGTCCACAAGGTTTACGTCGGTAACGTCGGGTATCTTTTTCAGCGCGGAAACAAGTTTGCTGTGCCTGGAACCGACGCTGATTTCATAAATCGCTTCGTTGTAATCCGCGGTGCTGTTGATCGAGGTCAGCCTGTATCGGAACCCGTTCTCGGAAAGCATTTTTGCGGCGTACTCCAACGCCGTATCGGTTTTCGCGCGGACAATCAGCAAAAACGACGGGTCGTAGTTTCCGATGATTTTTAAGGACAGGAAGGTCAAAAAGCCGATTAAAAGGCTGCCGACAAGCGTCAGGATGTAATAGTGCGCGCCGGCGGTAATCCCCGCGGCGACCGCCCAGAACATAAACGCGGTGTCGGATGCGTCCTTGATGGCGGTTCTGAAGCGGACGATGCTCAACGCGCCCACCATGCCGAGCGAAAGCGCGAGGTTCGAAGTGATGGACAGTACGATTAACGCGCTGGTCGTGCATACCATAAGCAGCGTTCCTTCGAAACTGCGGCTGAAGGATACGCCCTTATATGTAAGCCTGTAAATAAGCAGAATAAAAAGACCGGCAATAAACGCTACTCCGACCGAGAAAAAAATATCCGCTACGGTAATTTCCGAGGAAAATCCCTCAAGCACGCTTTTTTTGATTGCGTCAAAAATACTCATTGTCTTATCCCTCTCTGTAAAATCCCGCCGTTTGCTTAATACAGGAAGCGCACAGCGCGTATTTGGAAACCGAAAGCTGCGGCGCGTCCGCTCTGCACAAAATCCGTATAAAGTCCGGCAGTTTTCCGTTGTATTTTATTTCCATAATGACGTTTAACGGGTGAATCACGGGAATTCCGGCTCTGTTTTTATCGAACAGCGACGCCGGCTCGGGCGGCAGCGTCTGAATCCGCGTGTCGAAGGTGACGCGGACATTCAGACCGTCTAAATAGTACGCCTCCCGGTTGTACCGGACCGTCAGAACCGGGCGCATGCCTTTTGACTGCAGCTCCGCTGCAAGCCGCAGCAGCTTTCCGGAGAATACGTCGGTCTGGAACGGCTGAGAAGATAGAATGGCCAGCTCCCTGCCTGTTATAACCGCGCTTTCCTTTTCGGTTTTTACCCCGCGCTTGGTTTTTTTCTCAAGCTTGATCATGTTCTCCGAACAATTGTAGGTGCGAATCCGAAACTTCGTATGCACCGCAAGCCCGTCGGTTTTCTCATAATAAGCGGTATAGTACGGGTCGTCAAAATAAAGGCTTGAAACCTGATAACTTCCTTCGGGGTTGTGCGCGTCCAGACGAAGCACCTTTGCGACGCGGTTTTTTATCACCGCGTACTGCCGGTAGTCGAGTATATACTTTTCCTCAATCCGTTCCAAAATACCACTCCTATTGCCGCTTATATCCGTACGCCGCCATCTGTTCGTCCGTCAGCGAAAAATAGCTTTTTATCTGATTGTAAAGCTGGGCATACCGGCTTTTCTGAAAGTAAATCAGGTTGTTGACGTGGCTTTCCCAGCTGCTTTTTGACCAGTTCCACTTTTGAAAGTCCCGCTCCATGTCCTGCTGGATCAGGCCTTTCAGCTCGTTGATTCTGCCGCGTACGTTTTCTTCGGTCCATATCGTGTTCATCTGCCAGGCAAGCCGGCGCAGAAATTCTTCTTTAAAACTACTGTTCTTTAACAGCGCGTTGATGAGCGCGGTGGAAAACATATCATACGCCCCGGTGCCGGCCGGATTGAGGTGCTCCGCGACCGTCGGATGCGTCGCGCTTGCAAAGCTCTGGTCCACGTCGTACAGAATCCACCGCCATTTTCCGTCCATCGCGTTGCTCTTGTAAAACCGAATGTTGCCGTTGTCCTGATTCGCGATGTAAATCTCCGCGCAGATGTAATCGATATAATTCTCTTTATCTATTCTGTCGATAACGTACTGATAATATTCTTCGTTGCTCAAATCATGGGTGCGCACGTATCGGATCAGTTCCTGATACTCGTTGCTGTCGGTTCCGTTCGCGCGCGCAAGAACAACCGAATCCGCCGGTATGTTGTGGTTGCCGGCTATGAAGTTCTCGTTGATTTTCTCTTTGATATAATAAACGCCCCAGAATTCGCCGTTGAGGTACAAAACCGCGGGGCGGTATTTCTGAACATCCAGCGTGATATATTCCGCCGCAAGCGAGGTAATCAGCTCGTCCCGCATCCGCGCGCGCTTGAAATCCTGCCCGGAGTTTCGAAGCACAAAGGCCTCATACGTCGAAATCCCCTGGTCGCCGAACAGCTTGTAATTTAACTCCTTGGCGCCGTAAATCGACCGAAAAAAGCAGGAAAACGACTTCATTTCCAGCGCTCTTGAGTAAGCGCCGAAGATACGGATGCCGCAGGGCAACGAAAAACCGGTGCCATCATTGGCAAAAAAAGAAACGGTGGCTGCTTTTTCCCACTGCTGCCAGTAGTTTGCGCCGACATGCGGAAACTCCGGCGAAGCGTTCGGCCCCTCCACATAAATGCCGGTGTAGTAGTCCCACAGATTATTCGGGTTGGTGATGAGGGAGACCACGTCCAGGCTGTGCCCTTCGTTGATGACGTATATCAGGTCCAGCACTTTGCCGGGCGCATAGCCCTCCTCAAAGCAGCGCGCCCGTATCACGGTCGTCTCGCGCAGTTCAATCGGCCCTGTATATAACCGCGACGATTCGGTCGGCTCGGTGCAGTCGAGCGTGTACCGGATAACCCCTCTGCCGCTTAACTCGACGCGCAGCGAGTCCACGTCGTTGTAAACCCCCTGCGGTACGGAAGCGGTAGGCTGCGGGGCCTGCTTCGCCGCGGCAGCCGCGTTCGCGGCGTTCGGGGTCGCGTACGATAAAATGGAGAACTCGTCCGACCCGCTCGCGCGCCCGTACGCGGTGTTCGCGGCAAGCGGCGGAATACTGATGCAGTCTATAATAACGTTATCCTTTGACAAATAAACGGTTTCCCCTTCCGACGAAAGCGAGAAGGGCAGGACCGAGTAGCCCGAAGGGATGTTGCTGTTTTCCGTCGAAAGGATAAAGGTGATATATCCGCCCGCCTTTACGACGACGTCCGGCAGCGGCGCAAGCGTGAGTTTTCTTGCGTCGTCGGACAGATACATTCCTTTTAAAGAAATATCCGTGTTCGAGTTGTTGTGCAGTTCTATGAAATCATGATAGGTTCCGTACGGACCGGGTATATACTTCTTGTTGATCGAAACCGCTTCGGAAATTTCGATTCCGGAGGGCCGGACGCTCTTGGCGTATTCTTTCCTGCCCCAGTCGTCGTTTGAAAAACCGATGCTCGGGCTTTCGGCGATATATCCGCCGTCTTCGCTTTCCTTGGCGTACTGCCAGCTTTTGCCTCTGCCGGCGTTGACGGCTTTGAACGGCACACACTGCTTCTTTTCGGCGGTGGAAAGGATAATCAGCTCGCCCTCGGCGATGGAAAAGTTGGCGTGTATTTCGTCGCCGTTTACCATATTTTTCCCGTCGGCGATGACGACCATGCATTCGCCCGGCTGCAGCGTCCGTTCGGGAAGCGGATATTTCATCGCGTTTCCGCTGTCGTCAGAAAGGCACCAGCCTTTTGTGGAAACCGGGCCGTCCGAAATGTTGGTCAATTCTATGATGTCGCAGACCGCGCCTTTATAAGCCGTTTCATCAACCGAGAGCATGATCTCGCTGACGATAATCGCGGGGTTCTTCTCGGTTCTGCTGTCGATAAACGCGCTGATTCCCTCGTCGGTGTTCGCAAAACCAAGCGACGGGCGCATAGCCTGATAGACGACTTTGCCGGTTTCGTCAACGGTTCTGCAGTACGAAACGTTGTCGTCCGTATAAACGTACTCGACGACAGAATACTTGCCGCTTCTGTCCGACAATACAACCGGCTCGCCCGACGAATAGCCGAACGAAGCGTGAACTTCGCCGTCCGCGTAGGTTCCTTTCCCGTCAGCAAACACAATAAGAAACTCTTCCGGCTTTAGTTTTATATCCGGCAGCGCGAACTTGTGCGGGTTGTCGATATCGTCCGACAAATACCAGCCGTTCGTCGAAACCTCTTTGTCCGAAATATTCGCAATCTCCACAATATCCGAAAAACTGCCGCTTTTGTCCGGCAGGACCGATTTGTTTGAAAGCAGTACTTCGTTAATCACGAGCGGGCCGGCGCTGCTGCTTTTGCTGTTTTTAAAAGCCTGCACGCCCTCGGCGGTGTTCGGAAAGCCCGGGCTGGCGTCGGGCGTGACCACAAAAATGCCGCCCTGCAGCGCATACACATAATTGCTCTCGGTCGCGACGGTTTTGACCGAGTCAATGACCTCGCCGGCGGGAGACAGAAAATAAACCCATTCGCCGCCCTCGCCTTTCAGAGAAAACGGAACCTTTTTGCCGTCCAGAAAAACAACGAGGTATTCGCCGCGCTTAAAGGTTCTGCTCTCAAACACATACCGGATATTGCTGTTTTTGTTGTCGGTGAGCATAAACCCGTACAGGTCAAAATCCTCGCCGTCGTTGTAAAGTTCTATATAATCGCTGTAAACGCCGTTCTCGTCGCAGATGATAGACCGGTTTCGGGAGCAAACTTCCGTAATCTTTACCCGAATGTTCTTGATTTCGCCGTTCAGGTTGACAGGTTTTCCGACATAGTTTGCCACAAGACCGCAAAGCAAAGCCGCCGTCACAAGACAGGCGAGCAGGATTCCGGCTATCTTCAGTTCGCGCTTTTTTATAAGCATAATATCCCCGACAATTCTTAAATAATAAGACAGGATACCATATTATGTGCATCCTGTCTTTATTATATATAATTTTCTACCTATGTCAATTTATTTTTGTGTTGAACGACGATAAATTATGCTCGACGAGCGTTTTCTTTCGATTGAATATATTCGTCGATCGATTCCGCCGCGGTTTTGCCCGCGCCCATCGCCAAAATAACCGTTGCCGCGCCGGTGACCGCGTCTCCGCCGGCAAAAACGCCTTCGCGGCTGGTTCTGCCCTTCTCGTCGGTGACGATGCCGCCCCATTTCTCGGTGGCCAAATTCTGGGTCGTGGACTTAATCAGCGGATTCGGGGAAGTGCCGATCGCCATAATCACGCACTCCACGTCAAGAATAAACTCGCTGTCCGGTTTTACAATCGGTCTGCGTCTGCCCGATTCGTCCGGCTCGCCGAGCGTCATCTCGACGCATTTGATTCCCTTGACGAACTTGTTCTCGTCCGGAAGAATCTCGACCGGGTTGGTCAGCAGCTTGAAGATGATGCCTTCCTCTTTCGCGTGCTCGATTTCTTCGGCTCTTGCGGGCAGTTCTTTCTCGCCTCTGCGGTAAACGATATACACCTCGTCCGCGCCGAGCCGCTTTGCGCATCTTGCCGCGTCCATCGCGACGTTTCCGCCGCCGACGACCGCGACCCTGCCGGCGCGCAGAATCGGCGTGGCGTTGTTTTCCTTATACGCTTTCATCAGGTTGACGCGGGTGAGGAACTCGTTGGCGGAATACACGCCCTTCAGGTTTTCGCCCTTGATGCCCATAAAGCGGGGCAGTCCGGCGCCGGAGCCGATGAACACAGCCTCGTAGCCTTCCTCAAACAGCTCGTCGATGGACAGCGTCTTTCCGATGACCACATTGGTTTTGATTTTAACGCCCAGCTCTTTGAGCGCGTCGATCTCTTTTTTCACGATTTCCTTCGGCAGTCTGAACTCGGGGATTCCGTACACCAGCACGCCGCCCGGCGTATGCAGAGCCTCGAAAATGGTGACGTCGTACCCTTTTTTCGCCAGATCGCCTGCGCAGGTCAGTCCCGCCGGTCCCGAACCGATGACCGCCACGCGGTGTCCGTTCGGCTCCGGCCTTGTTATTTTTCCGGTAAAGCGCTCGTTATGCCAGTCGGCGACAAAGCGCTCCAGTCTGCCGATGGCGACCGGCTCGCCTTTGATTCCGCGCACGCACTTCTGCTCGCACTGCGTTTCCTGCGGGCAGACGCGTCCGCAGACGGCGGGAAGCGAGCTGGAGAGCGCGATGATTTCATAGGCTTTCTCAAAATTCCCTTCCGCGACCTCTTTGATGAAGTCGGGAATGTTGATCCTGACCGGGCAGCCCGCGACGCAGGGTCTGTGTTTGCAGTTCAGGCAGCGCTTCGCCTCGTCAATCGCCTGCTCTTTCGTATATCCCAGCGCAACCTCCAGAAAGTTTTTAATTCTGACCTCGGGCGGCTGAGCCGGCATCTCGTTCTTTTTCAATGACATGTTCGGCATTTTATATGATTTTCCTTTCACTCAGCTTTTTTGAACAAATTGCAGGTCTTTTCGTACTCGTGTTTTTCAAACGACTTATACATCGAGACCCGATCCATAGCCTCGTCGAAATCAACCAGATGTCCGTCGAAATCCGGACCGTCGACGCAGGCGAACTTGACCTCTCCGCCTACGGTCAGGCGGCAGCCGCCGCACATTCCGGTTCCGTCTATCATAATCGGGTTCATGCTGACGATGGTTTTCACTCCGTATTCCTTGGTGAGCGCGCTTACAAACTTCATCATAATCAGCGGTCCGATGGCGATGACCTCGTCATACTGCTCGCCGCTGTCCAGCAGCGCTTTTAACGCGTTCGTCACAAGCCCCTTCTCGCCGTAGCTGCCGTCGTCGGTCATCATCACCAGTTTGTCGGAAACGGCTCTGAACTCGTCCTCAAGAATCACCAAATCCTTGGTCCGAAATCCCGCGATCGTGTGCACCTCCGCGCCCTGCTCGTGCAGTTTCTTCGCGACCGGGTACGCGATGGCGCAGCCGACGCCGCCGCCCACCACCGCTACTTTCTTCAAACCTTCCGTTTCCGTAGGTTTTCCGAGCGGTCCGACGAAGTCGCTGATATACTCGCCCTCCGCCTTGCGGTCAAGAAGCGCGGTCGTAGCGCCGACGATTTGATAAATAATCGTGACAGAGCCTTTCTCCCGGTCATAGTCCGCGATTGTGAGCGGGATGCGCTCGCCTTCGCTGTCAACTCTCAGAATAATAAACTGACCGGGCTGCGCTTTTTTGGCAACCGCGGGCGCGTATATGTCCATGCGGGTGACGGTGGGGTTCAGGCTGACCTTTTTTAATATTTTAAACATATTATCAATCCTCTTTTTTCCTTCATTAATAAAAATATATCATATAGGCACTTTATATGCAAGAATGAATTAACGCTTGTATTTATGAAAATTTTAGTATATACTAAGATGAATAATTATGTAAGCGGCTTTATTCGCTTATCGAAGCGAAAAGGGAGTCCCGAAAGGTTTTTTTCGCATACAATTCTATTTATATAAAGGACAATGGCTATGAACATACTGATCAAGGAAATCCCTTCCGTCATCGACGGAAAAACCGTTACCACGAACATCTGCATCGAGAAAGACACCATCCGCTCCGTGGGCGAACCGCCGAAAGATTTTGTGCCCGACAAAATCATCGACGGCAAAAACAGGCTCGCGATTCCGGCGCTCATCAACAGCCACACGCACGCCTATATGTCCGTATTCCGCAACATCGCGGACGATTTGCCCTTTAACGAATGGCTGTTTGAGCGGATCATGCCCCTGGAGGACACGTTGGACGCGGAGGACGCGTACTGGGGATGCATGCTCTCCTGCATTGAGATGATTAAAAGCGGAACCGGCACTTTCTGCGACATGCATATGTTCCCCCGCACGACCCCCGAAGCGGCGCTCGCCTGCGGGATGCGCGTCGTTGTGACCCGAGGGCTTTCCGGCGGAAACGGCGACGTCGCGGGCGGCATACGCAGAATCAACGAAGCCATCATGGAATATGAAGAGTACAACTGCGAGCCGCTGATTGACTTTATGCTGGCGCCCCATTCCATTTACACCTGCGGTAAGGAATATATAAAATCGGTTCTTTCGCTGGCGGAAAAGCTGTCTCTGCCGCTGAACATACATCTTTCGGAGTCCGCGTTTGAGGTGGACACCTGCCTTGCCGAGCACGGCGCGACGCCGGTGGAATATCTTTTGTCAATCGGCTTGTTCGAGCACAAGACGCTCGCCGCGCACTGCGTGCATCTTACCGAAAAAGACATTGAGATTTTGGCGGAAAAAGGCGTCAGCGTCGCCGCAAACCCCAAGAGCAACCTAAAGCTGGGCAACGGCATCGCGCCCATCAAAAATCTGCTGGACAAGGGCGTCAACATCTGCCTCGGCACCGACAGCGCCGCTTCCAACAATTCTTTGAACCTGTTCGGCGAGATGAACTATACCGCCCTTCTGCACAAAGGCTGCACGCACGACGCCTCCGCCGTTTCGGCGAAGGACGTGTTCCGATTCGCGACCGAGAACGGAGCGAAGGCGCTCGGACTGGAAAAACTGGGCAGAATCGAAGCGGGCTACAAAGCCGATATCGCGATTTTAAATACCGACTGCCCGCAGATGTACCCGATGAACAACCCGCTGAGCGCGTTGTGCTACTCCGCGAACGGCAGCGAGGTTGACACCATGATTATCAACGGAAAAGTGGTTATGGAAAACCGCGTCTTAACCGGCGTGGACGAAGAAGAAGTATACTACCATATCGAAAAAATCACTAAGAAATTCAGGAGTGAGAAGAAATGAGCAGAATTAAGGATATAAACTTATGGGAGAGCGGAAAAGTCAAAATCGACTGGGTCAAGCGCAATATGGACCTGCTGCGCGGAATCGAGGAGGAGTTCGCGGCGGAAAAACCCTTTACGGGGTTAAAAGTCGCGCTCTCGGTACACCTGGAAGCCAAGACCGCGTACCTGTGCAAAGTGCTCGCCGCCGGCGGCGCGGAAATGTATATCACCGGCAGCAACCCGCTTTCCACGCAGGACGACGTCGCGGCGGCGCTGGTGCACGACGGTCTGAACGTCTATGCCGAGCACGGCTGCTCGATGGAGGTTTATGAGGAAAACCTCTGCAAAGTCATCGAATCCGCGCCCAATATCATTATCGACGACGGCGGCGACCTTGTCACGCTGATCCACACCAAATACCCGCACCTGCTCCCCAACGTCATCGGCGGCTGCGAGGAAACCACGACCGGTATTATCCGCCTGCTCGCGATGAACAAAGCCGGCGTGCTCAAGTTCCCGATGGTGCTGGTCAACAACGCGGACTGCAAGTATTTGTTTGACAACCGCTACGGCACCGGACAGTCGGTCTGGGACGGAATCAACCGCACGACCAACCTGATCGTCGCCGGAAAGAACGTTGTCGTCGCCGGCTACGGCTGGTGCGGCAAGGGCGTCGCCATGCGCGCGAAGGGGCTGGGTGCTTCGGTCATCGTTACCGAGGTGGACCCCATCAAGGCGATGGAAGCGGTTATGGACGGATTCAAGGTCATGAAGATGAGCGAAGCCGCCAAAATCGGCGATATCTTCGTAACCGTGACCGGCTGCTGCGAGGTCATCACCAAAGAACACTTCCTTTTGATGAAGGACGGCGCGATCCTCTCCAACGCCGGACACTTCGACGTCGAGGTGGATATGGCGACGCTCAAAGAAATGGCGGTCGATTCATATGTGGCGAGAAACAACATTGTCGGCTACAAGCTGGAAAACGGCAGAACCGTGTTCGTCATCGCGGAGGGCAGACTGGTCAACATCTGCGCCGGAGACGGACACCCGGCTGAAATTATGGATATGTCCTTCGCCATTCAGGCGCTGTCGGCGCTGTATTTGGTAAAAAACAAGGGCAAATTTACCGAAAAGATCATCAACGTTCCCAGAGAGATTGACCTTGAAGTGGCAAGAAGAAAGCTGAAGTTCTGGGGCTTTGAGATCGACACGCTGACCGAAAAACAGGAAAAATACTTAAACGACTGGAGATAGGAGAAAAAAGCTATGCCAACCCCGCACAATACCGCCGAAATAGAACAGATTGCGAACACCGTTTTTATGTGCGGAGACCCGCTCCGCGCCGAATATATCGCGAAGAATTATTTAACCGACGCCAAAAAAGTGACCGAAGTTCGGAACATGTACGGCTTTACCGGCAAATACGACGGCAAAGACGTCACCGTCATGGGACACGGCATGGGTATGCCCTCCATCGGCATCTACACCTACGAGCTTTTCAATTTTTACAACGTTGACAGCATCATCCGCATCGGTTCCGCGGGCGGACTGGCCGACGATGTCAACCTGCGCGACCTGGTCATCGCGATGGGCGCCTGCACCGACAGCAATTTCGCCTGGCAGTACGAGCTGCCCGGAACCTATGCGCCGATCGCGGATTTCTCGCTTCTGCAGAGAGCGGTCGCATCCGCCGAAAAACTGGGCGTGCCGGTAAGAGTGGGCAACATCCTCTCCACCGACGTGTTCTACAGCCCCATGTCCGCGAACGAGAAGTGGCGCGCGATGGGCGTGCTCGCGGTGGAAATGGAAGCGGCGGCGCTATATATGAACGCGGCGAAAGCGGGCAAGAAGGCGCTCTGTATGTGCACCATATCCGACCATTTGTTCAAACCCGAAAAACTCTCGGTCGAAGAACGGCAGACCGGGTTTGATAATATGATCCGGACCGCGCTGGGCATGCTATCATAAAGTTTTATATTAATCTTTCGTCACAACCGCAAGAAAGGGGTGCGCCATGAAAAAGAGACTGCGTTCGGCTTTCGCGCTGATCACGGCGCTCTCTTTGCTTTCGCTCTCCGCCTGCGCAAAAAACATCGGAAGCGGTCCTGCTATAAGCGCCGCAAGTACTGACGGAAAAAACACGGATAAAGTCATCGACACAACCGAGGACGTCACGGAGACGAAAAAGGATATCTTCCAAAGCGGCGACGGCCTTCAGGACGGGTTCATCGCGCTGTCCGACAGCGGCATTGCCGCGGGCGAGGGCGTAACCGTCAGCGGCAACACCGCCACCATCCGAAAGGCAGGCTCCTATACGGTCAGCGGAGCATCTTCCGACGCGCAGATTGTCATCGATGTCGGAAAAGAGGATAAAGTCGAGCTGATTCTGAACGGCGTCGACATCGCCTGCAAAAACAGCGCGCCTATTTACGCGAAAAAGTCCAAAATCCTCATTCTAACCCTCGCGGAAGGCGCGACGAATCAAATATCCGACGGCAGCGCCTATTCCGGAGCGTCAAACAACGAGCCGAACGCCGCCATCTTCTCGAAAGACGATATCACCATCAAAGGAAAAGGCAGCCTTACGGTCAACGCCCATTACGAGAACGGCATTTCTACGTCCAACGATTTAAAAATCATCGGCGGCAATCTTGCCGTCATCAGCAAAAACACCGCTTTGCGCGGCAAAGACAGCGTCAAAATCGGGCTGGACGCGAACATTACGGTCAACTCGGGCGGGGACGCGGTCAAGTCGTCCAACGATACCGAAAGCGGGCTGGGCGTGATCTTGATTACGGGCGGCGCGATTCAAATCAACTCCGGCGAGGACGGGCTGGAAGCCGTCAGCGGTATCGTTATCAAAAACGGCGATTTTGACATTACCACCGGCAGCGGCCAACAGGTTAAAAAAAACACGAGCTATAAAGCGATTAAGTGCGACAGGACCATTCGCATCAGCGGCGGGAACTTTGTGATCAATTCCGCGGACGACGCGATTCACAGCAACGAAAACCTCTTCATTTCCGGCGGAACCTTTGCCATTGCCTCGAACGACGACGGCATCCACGCCGACGCGTCCGTAACCATCTCCGGCGGTTCCATCACCATTCAAAAATCCTATGAGGGAATCGAAGGCAGGGATATTGCCATCTCGGGCGGCGAAATCCGCATCACCGCCAGCGACGACGGCATAAACTGCGCGGGCGGCAACGATACCGGAGACCAGAACCGGCCGGGCAAAGACAGATTTCAGGAGAACGGCGACAGCTTTATCGACATCAGCGGCGGCATCGTCGTCATAGACGCGGCAGGCGACGGCGTGGACGCCAACGGAAACATCCATATGAGCGGCGGAACCCTGCTGGTCTGCGGTCCGACCGACGACAAAAACGGCGCGATCGACTACGACGGCGTCTTTATCATGACCGGCGGACTGTTGGTTGCGGCGGGCAGCAGCGGAATGGCGCGAAGCATTAGCGCCGGCTCCACGCAGTACGGGCTGCTTGCCGGATTTGACAAAATGCCGGCGGGCACCCTCGTGCGGATTGAGGATTCGTCCGGCAACGACGTTATCACTTTCCAGCCGCATAAGCCGTATTCCTCGATTGCGGTCAGCGCGCCCGCGTTTCAAAAAGGCGAGACCTATAAAATTCTGTTCGGCGGAACCTGCGACGGAACGCTGTCCGACGGGCTGTATTCCGGCGGGAACTATGCCGGCGGCAGCGAATACGCTTCGTTCACCGTTTCTTCTGTCCTGACCATCGTCGGCGACATCGGCAGAGGCGGAATGGACCGTCCGGGCGATGGTCCGGGTGGCGGTCCGGGCGGCGGAGGCAGATTCGGCAGACCGTAATTTCGATTTAAAATGGAAAACAAAAAGGAGCTGTTCTATAAACAGCCCCTTTCATCCTGTAGAAAAACCGGCTTCTCAAACGATTTGAGAAGTCGGTTTTTGGTATATGCTGAAGTAATGTTGTGCAAAACTTTTAACAAACTCACGGAAACATTGCATATACCATTTCAGACCATCCGTCTCTGGGTAATTAGCTGATACAATTCAAACGAAATTATTCATCGTGCGCTGGTAAATATAAGTAGAAGATATTAAAATTGTTATTTGGGCAGTATTAAATATATTTACTTGCTTGTAAATTAAAGAGCTTAGCATATTTTCCATTCTTTTTTAACAACTCAGAATGTGAACCCTGTTCAATAATATGACCATCATCAATGACCAGTATCTTATCAGCCAAGGTTGTGTTTGATAACCTATGTGAAATTGTAACCGAAGTTTTGCCTTCGCTTAAATGATAAAGTTGTTCAAAAATTCGATCCTCCGAAATCGGGTCAAGTGCGGCAGAGGGTTCGTCAAGAATCATATATTCGCTGTCCTTAAAATAAGCACGGGCAAGCCCAACAAGCTGCCATTGACCTCCAGAAAGGTCTTTTCCGTTGTCAGCATAGTAACGCCCAAGTACGCTGTCAAAGCCCTGCTCCCAATCCTTGATAATAGCGCTTACTCCACTAATATCACAAGCCTTTTTTAGCTTTTCATCATTAAAGCGTTCGTCAAAATCCGACAGCGCAATAATTTCACGCAGAGGTAAGCAGTATGTGACATAATCCTGAAATAAAACACCGAATACCTTGCGAACAGCATAAATATCGTATTCTTTCAAGTCCACACCGTCAAGTTTAATACATCCTTCTTGTGGATCATAAAAACGAAACATTAACTTAAAGATCGTAGATTTTCCTGCACCGTTCAAACCAATCAATCCAACTTTTTCGTGGGGTTCTATTGTGAATGAACAGTCTTTCAACACATATTGCTCTGTATTGGGATAACGGAAACTGACATTGCAAAATTCTATGCGAGGATTGTTCGATGGTTTTAATGTTCCGCTTTTCTCGACTTTTGGCTGTAAATTCATAAATTCACGAAGTTCAATAAGGCGAGTGTTATTTTCAAGGAACTGGTTAATAGTATCCACCAGAGTTTGCGCTTGCGTACGCAATCGAGAGGTCATACTAAGGTTGTATTGCAAATCTCCGATACCGATTTTCTGATTTACGACATCAAACACAGAAAAAGTCAAAACTAAGAATTCACTCGAGATATTAATAAACATAATTAACATGTTGATGATGTTATTTCGAATGTACTCTTTTTTATTAATCCGATAAATATTTTTCCAAATGTCTTTGTATTTTTGCACCAAGTACCTGCCAATATTATTCAACTTGATTTCGAACTGAACATCATTATTAAAGCAAGCGTTCTGATAATAATCCATCTTGCGATTGTCACGCAACTGTTCCTTTTCCATTTTCAATCTGCGTTCTGTATACTTTTTGTTATATACAAAAAACGGAATGAGTAGAATGAGCGAAGTAATACCCAGCCACCACTTATAGGAGCACACAATGATAAATGTTGCAATTACATTGATAAATGAAGAAATGATATCGAACACAAGCCATGTCATTTGCGTAATGATTCCAAAATTGCTTCTTGTATGGCGCACTTTATCGCTCATATTGGCGGAATCGAAAAATGCCAAGTCCATACGAGATGTTTTTTTCATCATAACGATTTCGATATAAAAATGCAACTCATCGCTATAACGGCTATTAACATATGTATTAAATTGATCCAACAAATACGTGGACATCTTCAAAAAAAGATAAATCGAAAGGCAAACCGTTACAGTATATCCGGTATTTTCAGACTTTACAATTCCGTTTAATACTTCTTTCCAAAGCCAAATGTTCACAAGTGGAATTGCAGTAGTAGAAAGAAGTATGATAAGCTTCATAGAAAAATAGAACTTTGAAGCTTCAAAGCTAGCTTTCATTCCAAACCATACATTATTCAGAAGGCCAGAAAAGAATTGCTTGATTTTATTCATCTTATAGCCTCCTATACAGTGTACTTTTCACGCTGCAAATTATAAAGCTTTGCATAAAGGCCATTTAAAGTAATAAGCTCGTTATGCGTTCCTTCCTCGACGATTTTTCCGTTGTCGAGAACAATAACCTTGTTCGACATCCTGGCGGAAGATATTCGATGAGAAATCATAATACATGTTTTGCCTTCCGAAATATCCTCAAAAATCTTAAATATCCTATCTTCCGCCTCCGCATCTAAAGCGGCAGACGGCTCGTCCAAAATAACAATTGGTGCATTTTTGAAGAAGGCTCGCGCTAACGCAATCTTTTGCCATTGCCCCTTTGACAACTCAATTCCATTATCATCGAATTGACGTGTCATATAGGAATCTAACAAATTTTCATGCCTATTTCTCAATTCTTCGTAAATACCACTTTGCGCGAGGACAGTTTTGATTTCCTCGCTGTTGTTTATTCTTTTAATATCAGAAAGTGCAATATTTTCACGCAGTGTTAACGGGTATTGCACAAATGATTGAAATAATACCGAGAATAGTTTCCGAACATCATGTATATTATAGTCCGACATTGGATACCCGTTAATCAAGATCCGCCCCGATTCTACCTCATAGAGACCAAGAATCAACTTGATAATTGTAGATTTGCCCGAACCATTAACGCCCACAATGGAAAGCTTGTCGCCTTTTTTTAGTGTAAATGACACTCCTTTTAAAACATATTGATCCGAAGTGGGGTATTTAAAAAACACATTGTCAAATACAAGAGAATCGAACGAATTCAGTTTTCTTGCGCTGTGCTCCGCTTGATGAACCTCAACTGATAAAAACTGAAACAAGTATTTCATATTGACAGCGCAACGAACAACACCATATAATATTATTCCAAGCATATTTTGAAATGCCGCTGTCGCCGTTACTGCAAAACCAATGTACAGAGCTACATCTCCAATACTTATTTCACCGGATACTGCTTTAAATATTACGAAAAAGCTGAAGATTATTTCTCCGCTCCGCATGATAAACTCGGTGAAAATAGCAGAACGCATTTTTTTCTTGTCTAATGTTTTATTGGCAATCAGGTACTTGTTTTTTTCCTCATCATATCTTTTTAAAAGCGGTTGTGTAAGATCATACATTCTTACATCTTTGGCTGGCCAAGCATCGGTCAATATCCAGCGATAATAACAAAACTTACGGACATCCGGTGCCTGTTTTCTACGAAGCTTATCCGACTTATTACGAAAAAGATATTGAGAAATTAATCCAGGAACAGTAAGCGCTATAAAAACAAATGAAAAAACAAAATGAAAGGATATCAGCTCAGAAAAGGCAACGGTAAAAGAAAAAAGATATGCAATTGTCTGAATCAGATAATTTGGCAAATTTATTACCGCTAACTCCAAATAACGCACTTCATCAATTATATTTCTGCCTTCTGATGAGTCAATAAATGCCAGCGGCAAAGAATTCATTTTTTCTGTCAAATCACATTTGTACTGATGTTCGGCTTTTTTTTGTATGGTGTCATAGCATACCGATTGTACAGATTGAAAGACTTGGAATAACACAATGCTGGCGATATACAGCCAAACAAGTTTAATTGCCGGTTCCGCTGAAACTAGACAATTCAACAGATCTTTTAAAATATATGTACTCAATAACGGTGTTAATGAGCAAGCCACTTGCAGCAATAAATAGACTAAAAATAGCAACTTACTGGATCTATACAAAAGCTTAAACGAGAAATTTAGGCTCTTGAAAAATAAACTCATCGCAATCATCCTATTTATAACAATAAATTATACGTGAATACTGTAGCTAACTCTATTTCAGACAAAGAAAACTTTTTTAACTTTTCGGTTTCATCATCAAAGCTTATATTGATTTCGTCGTCTATATAAATATAAATGTCCGCTTTATATTTTGCTCCAAGATTCAACATGAGTATGTCAGGTTTAAATAAATCATATACATATGACACAAAAGATGATATGTCGCATTGATACGGAATAATAATGTTGTCAGGTATTTGTAAAATATCATCTGATATTATCTGATATGTATATGCATCTTTCAATTTACCTCCCTCCATTATGATGCAAAATGTATTGTTAGGTAAATCTATATTATTGATT
>ENA-UPSA01001411-UPSA01001411.1-bioreactor-metagenome-genome-assembly--contig:-NODE-1411-length-23241-cov-5.183818_pt1 | contig 23241 bp, 23 predicted proteins | sample MGYA00238183_ERZ773288 | MGnify/ENA primary metagenome ERZ773288 (study PRJEB29028, sample SAMN07631243) | bioreactor metagenome | isolation source: Switchgrass digestor | place: USA: Dartmouth... | reverse complement strand
CACGTCGCGGGCCATCGCGAGGTTCTCCGGATACGGCATGCCGTGGCTGATGATGGTGGACTCCAGTGCCACCACCGCTCGGCCCTGTTCCAGCGCTTCCCGGACTTCGGGCGAATAGGACAACAGGTACTTCATCCGCGCTACCTCCTTACTGCTTCCAGGCCCCACCGAACTGCTTCAGACGACACGTTGGAGGTTACCACGACTTCGCCGGCCCGGAGCGGCATCACCCAGTTGATGTGGCCGTCCCGCACCTTCTTGTCCCGCCGCAGGAAGGGCTCCAGGCTCTGCGGGTCCAGGCCCGCCGGCAGCCGCGTGGGCAGCCCCAGCCGTTCCAGGAGACGCTCGAGCCTGAGCTGCAGTTCCCCGTCCCGCAGAATGCCGCTGCGTCTTGCGATGGCAGAGGCCGCCACCATGCCCACGGCCACGCACTCACCGTGGAGCCAGGCGCCGTAGCCGCTGGCTGCCTCCAGGGCGTGACCGACGGTGTGGCCGAAGTTCAGGATCGCCCGCAGCCCCTTCTCCTGCGGGTCCGCGGCGACGACCTCGGCCTTGATGCGGCAGCTCCGCTCCACGATCTGCTCCAGCACGCCCGGGGCGTGCCCGAGCACGTTGCCCACCTGGACCTCCACGTACTTGAGGAACCCCTCGTCGCGAATGACGCCGTACTTCACCACTTCGGCCATGCCGGCGGCAAGCTCGCGCCGGGGCAGCGTCCTGAGCGCGCCCACGTCCGCCACCACCAGCGCGGGCTGGTGGAAAGCGCCCACCAGGTTCTTCCCCTGGGGCAAGTCGATGCCGGTCTTTCCGCCCACGGCCGAGTCCACCTGTGCGAGCAGGGTGGTGGGCACCTGCACGAAGGGGATGCCCCGCAGGTACGTGGCCGCCACAAAGCCGGCCAGGTCGCCCACCACCCCGCCCCCCAGCGCCACGATGGCGCTGGACCGCTCCAGCTCTGCCTTGACGCAGCTGGTATAGAGGCTGAACGCGTGCGAAAGCGACTTGGAAGCCTCGCCGGCGCCCACCGTCGCCCGGCTGGTCTTGATCCCCGCGGCCTCGAGCACGTCGCGCACCAGGTCACCATACAGCGGCGCCACGTTTGCATCGGTCACCAGCAGCGCTCGGCGCGCCTCGGGCAGCCGGCTGCGCACCAGGCGCCCCAGCTCCCTGAGCAGCCCATCCCCGATGTAGATGGGGTAGCGCTGCTCGCCGAGTTCGACCCACACCTCTTTCACCAGCGCCGCCCTCCTTTCAGGTAGGTTGTCCACGCAGGATGTTCATGATTTCGGCCACGATCTCGTGCAGCGAACGGTTCTCGGTACTCACGCGCACGTGCGCCGCCGCGGCGTACGCCGCTTGCCGCGCCTCCGCCAGGTCCCGCAGCCGGCCGAGCGGGTCCGGCCCCGCCAGCAGGGGCCTCTGGGCGATGCCCTGTGCGAGGGCCCGGCGGAAAAGCGTCTCCGGCGGGGCGTCCAACCAGACGACCAGGCCGCCCTGCCGCAGGGCCTCACGGCTTTCGGCCCGCAGCACGGCGCCGCCGCCAGTGGCGATCACCTGCCCGTCGCGGGCCGCCACCCGTCGGATGACCTCGGCCTCCCGCCGGCGGAAGCCCTCTTCCCCCTCCTCCGCGAAGATGGCGGGAATGGGGCGGCCGGCTTCCGCCTCCACCAGCGCGTCCGTATCGACGAAGGGCCGGCCCAGCCTCTCGGCCAGAAGCCGGCCCACTGCAGACTTGCCAGAGCCCATCAGCCCGATCAGGACGATGTTCACCCTTGCACCCCCGCCGCGGACTCACCGCTGGGCGACCCGCCCGAGGTAGCCCCGGTAGTTCCGCAGGGCCTCATCCAGCGAGTCGCCGCCGAACTTCTCCGCCACGAAGCGGGCCAGTTCGAACGCCGTGACGCACTCCGCGATCACCGCCGCCGCGGGCACGGCGCACGTGTCCGAGCGCTCGATGCCCGCCACCGCCTCGACGTGGGTATCGATCTCCACCGACCGCAGTGGCTTGTAGAGCGTGGCAATCGGCTTGAAGGCCACCCGGACCATCAGGTCCATGCCGTTGGTCATGCCCCCCTCCAGACCGCCTGCGCGGTTGGAGTGGCGGAAGTATCCCCGCCCGGGGCTCCAGCCGATCTCGTCGTGCACCTGCGAACCCCGGCGGCGGGCGGCGGCAAAGCCGTCGCCGATCTCGACGCCCTTGGCAGCCTGGATGGAGAGCAACGCCGCACCCAGGGCCCCGTCGAGCCGCCGGTCGTAGTGGACGTGGCTTCCCAGCCCCGGCGGCAGGCCGGTGGCGACCACCTCGACCACGCCGCCCAGGGAATCGCCGTCCCTCCTGGCGGCGTCGATCTCGGCCACCATGCGGGCCGAGGCCTCCGGGTCGGCGCACCGCACCGGGCTTGCCTCCGCCCGGGCCACCAGTTCGTCCAGCGGCAGGCCCTCGGTGCCAGCTGCCTCCACGGGCCCGATGGAGCGTACGTGGCCCGCCACCCGGATACCGAAGGGCGCCAGGAACTGCTTCGCCAGGGAGCCGGCCGCCACCCGCGCGGCGGTCTCCCGGGCCGACGCCCGCTCCAGCACGTTGCGCAGGTCGGCGTGGTCGTACTTGAGCGCCCCGGCCAGGTCTGCGTGGCCCGGCCGGGGGCGGGTGCGCACCTTCTGGGCCGCCCGCACATCAGAGTACGCCTCCACCGGCGTGGGCGACATGACCTCCGTCCAGTTCGCCCAGTCCCGGTTCGGCACCAGCAACGCCACCGGGCTGCCCAGGGTCCGGCCGTGGCGGATGCCCGACAGCACCTCCACCCGGTCCTGCTCGATCTTCATCCGGCCGCCCCGTCCGTAACCGGACTGGCGCCGGGCCAGGTCCCGGTCGATCGCGGTCAGGTCCACCGGCACGCCCGCAGGAAGTCCTTCCACAATGGTGACCAGGGCGCGCCCGTGCGACTCTCCCGCCGTCAGGTAACGCAGCATATCGGGCACGCCCCTTTCTCTCTGTCCGCGTCTTTCCCATCCGGTTCCCCGGCGCAGGGAGAGCGCAGCACCTCAACCGGCGTACCAGGCCCAGATCTGGCTGCCCCACAGCAGGGTTACCAGCCCGCCCAGGGCGAGGAACGGCCCGAACGGCAGGTGCCCCTTGCGCCCGACCTTGCCCGTGGCCAGCAGCACGCCGGCCACCAGCCCGCCCAGCACGAAGGCGAAGAACAGGGCCATGGCCACCCACTTCAGGCCCAGGAAGAGGCCCATCACCAGGGCGAGCTTCACGTCACCCATCCCCATGCCGCCGGGCACCAGGACGGCCAGCAGGTAGAAGAAGGCGAAGGCCGCCGCACCCCCGCCCAGCGCGGAGAGCCACGACTTGTCGCCGTAGGGCGCCAGCAGCATCACCAGGAGCCAGGCCACCAGGCCGAACAGGACCAGCTCGTTGGGGATGATGCGGTCCTGCAGGTCGACGAAGGCGGCCACCAGGAGGATGGCAACGAACAGCAGCTGGTGCCAGAAGTACGGCGTGAGGGGGTGCGTCAGGCCCAGCAGCGCCACGGCCAGCCCGGTCACGCCGACCAGGGCCCACCCGGCCCACGGCGGTGCCGGCTGGGGAAGCCAGCGGACGGAGAGCCGGGCCCCCAGGTATCCGAGCACTCCGCCGAGGCCCGCGCCGACGGCTCCGCCCAGCGCCGGCGCCAGCGTCGCCGCGCCGCTCATGACGCCGCCTCCAGGGCGGCCAGCGCCGCCGCCCGCATGACCTCCACCGGCCCCCTCCGGCCGAACCAGTACTCCCAGGAGCACGCGCCCTGGTGCACCAGCATGGAAAGGCCGTTGATGGTGAGGAGCCCCCGCTCCCGCGCCTCCCGCAGCAGCCGGGTCTCCAGCGGCCGGTAGATCGTATCGTACACCACTGCGCCCGGGGGCAACAGGGAGACGTCGTCCAGGGGCGTGTGGTCGACATCGGGCGCCATCCCCACGGGCGTGCAGTTCACCACGAGTCCGGCCTCGGAGAGGGCCTCCCGCGCCTCCTGCGACCCCACGTCGGCCACGGCGGCCACCACAGGCTGGTGGGCGCGGGCCAGGTCGGCCAGCAGGAACTCGGCCCGGGCCCGGGTGCGGTTGATGATGGTGATCTTCGCCGCACCGGCCATCGCCAGGTGCAGCGCCACCGCCCGTGCGGCGCCGCCCGCGCCCAGGAGGACGACGTGGCGCCCGGCCACGCGGACGCCCCGCTCCTCCAGGCTGATGAGGAAGCCCCACCCGTCGGTGTTGTACCCGATCAGACGGCCGCCCCGGTTGACGATGGTGTTGACCGCGCCGACCTGGCGGGCCGTGGGGGCGACCTCGTCCAAATAGGCCATGACGGCCTCTTTGTAGGGGATGGTGACGTTGACGCCCAGCAGCCCCAGCGTCCGGATGCCGGCCACGGCCTGGGCCAGCTGCTCCGGCGGCACGTCGAACGCGCCGTACATGGCGTACATCCCCTGTGCGACGAACGCCGCGTTGTGCATGGCGGGCGAGGCGGAGTGCCGGACGGGATGGCCCAGAACGCCCAGGATCCGCCCCGGCCCCAGGTTAGCCGACCGACCCTGCGTCAACTCCGACCCCCCTCTCTCCGGCCCAGCCGACACAGCGCTACTTCTCGGCCTGCACGCCCTGCCGCTGGAGGTAGCTCAGTACACGTCGCTCGATGATCCGCACCAGCCGGGTGCCGATGAACTCGTAGCGGTCGATGGGCACCACGAGGATGGTGTACGCTCCGGCCCGGTTGCCGCCGAGGATGTCGGTGAAGAGCTGGTCGCCCACCACCACGGTCTCCCGGGGCTCCACACCCAGCAGGCGCATCGCGTCGACGAACCCCTTCACCCGGGGCTTGATGGCGTGGCAGATGCACGGAACCCCCGCCCGGGCAGCGAACTCACGCACCCGCATGCCGCCGTTGTTGGAGACGATGCACAGCTTCATGCCGTGCGCCCGCGCCTCTTCCAGCCACTCGAGCAGGGCCGGGCTCGGTACGGAATCGTCCCACCGCGCCAGGGTGTTGTCGAGGTCCAGCAGGAGCGCCCGCTTGCCCATCCGGCGCAGCTTGTCCAGGTCAATCTCGAATATGGACTTGCGGTACTCGGCAGGTCGCAGGCGCCGCAACGGCTACACCTCCAGGCTCAGGGGAACATTTTACCACAGGTGTAACCATCCGGGCTAGGGGGCGGCGGCGCCGGCCGAGCCTGCCGCTTCCGGCTGCCGCAGGATGCTGTCGACCGGGCCCACGGACCAGCCGTCGCCGTCCCGGACCCAGGTCTGCCGCACCACGCCGCTGACGACCCGCCCGTCCTGGAACTCCAGCCGTTCCCACACCAAGGCTGTGCCCTCGCGCCGGTACCAGGTCAGGAGCAGCGCGTCGTACCGGGTGAGCCCCGCCCGGCAATGGCTGCGAGGATCTTGCGCAGACGAATGGTGTGTCACCCCAGTCTGGCTCGTATATATGTGATTAATCCTAGCATAACCTTCTTAGTACGAAAGGAGTATTTGGTTGCAAAAACTTCCCAATCCCACGCAATGGCGCACGGTGGGGCCCGACGCCCACCGGACCTTCGCACCGCCGTTGCCCTTTCCGCCTCCTGGACCCCCCAGGCGGTGCGCTGCCCCGGCGCGGTCGCGGCGCTGACCCGCCGCTCCCGCCGGCCCGTCCAACCCGGCGCTCGCCCATGGGTGCCCCAGGACGCGACAAAGGCCCGGCGCAACCTACCTCCGGGCCTGGTCAGGATCTAGCTTTCGTACCCCTCTTCAAACAGCTCACGGCAGAGTTTCATCACCGCCCGCTTCTCAATCCGGCTCACGTAGCTCCGCGAGATGCCCAGCATCCGGGCGATCTCCCGCTGGGTCTTGCGGGCACCGCCGGATATACCGTAGCGCAGTTCCAGAACCTGGCGCTCCTTCCCCCCGAGCTTCTTCAGCTTCTCCCGCAGCTTCGACTCGTCCAGCCGCTTGCCCACCAGCTCGGGCACGACGTCGGGGTCTGACCCGAGCACGTCGATCAGGGTGATCTCGTTTCCCTCCCGATCGACGCCGATGGGGTCGTAGAGCGAGACCTCGCCCCGCACCCGCTTGAGGCTGCGGAGGTGCATGAGGATCTCGTTTTCAATACAGCGCGCCGCATATGTAGCCAGTCTCGTGCCCTTGTCGGGCTTGTAGGTGCCAATGGCCTTGATGAGGCCCACGGTGCCGATGGAGATGAGGTCGTCCACGTCCTCGCCGGTGTTGTCGAACTTCTTCACAATATGGGCGACGAGCCGGAGGTTGCGCTCGATCAGCACGGCCCGGGCCTCCTCGTCGCCGTTCTGCAGCCGGGACAGGTACTTGGCCTCCTCTTCCTCGTTCAGGGGCTGCGGAAACGTGCTGTTGTTGGCCACGAACCCGGCCAGCAGCAGCATGCTGCGGACGATGGCGGCCGCTAGGGGCTCCAGCATGGAGAGCACCGCGATCCCTCCCCTCCTGTGGGGGATAGCCTATGCGCCCGCGGCTTGACCGGTTCCTCCGGCGCCGGCTCAGGCCGCCGCGTTCTGGCATCCCCCTGTCACCGGGTCGGAGGGGGGAGCAGCCCGAGGACAGTCCTTCCGGCCTTGCCGAACTGCAGGAATGGTTGAGGGGGAAGGCCCTGCCTGCCCTGCGGCTGCGGGTGGAACCCACGGACCTCGAAAGCCTGAGTCCCGTGGAAAGCCACCTCGGGGGGCCGCCCTTCTGGCCGGAGGACGAGCCCTGGCCGGTGTGCGGGCAGTGCGACCGTCCCCTGACCTTCGTCGGCCAGGTCCGGCTCGACGGCGAGGGAGCTCCGCGAGTGGGCCGGGCGAAGCTGCTCACGTTCCACTACTGCTTCCACTGCCTCCCCTGCGATGCGGACGAGGCGTCCGCGTACCGCCTGCGCCTGTATGACGACATCGACGCAGTCAGGCAGTCGCAACGCCCCCGCCCCGATGCCGACGATCCTGACCATACCCGATGGGCTCCCGTGCCGTGCCGGATCACCTTCGAACCGGTGCGTTCCGTGCCGCGCTGGTACGATGCCGAACCGGAACTCGCCGGCCTCGATCTGGGTGCCGACCCATGGGAGACGTACCTCGCTGCCGCCCGGGCCGTCGCACCCGCTCCGAACGTGGAGAGCAGGCTGGGCGGGTACCCCGACTGGGTCCAGGGCTCGGACTGGCCCTCGTGCCCGGAATGCGGCCGGCGAATGCACCTGATCTGGCAGCTGGACTCGGAGCCGGAGGCCAGGATCATGTGGGGCGACACCGGGCGGGTCTACGTCTTCGCCTGTCCGCTGTCCTGCAGCGAACACGCCCTGGCGCTGGTGATGCAGTGCTGCTAGGAAGCCGGCAGCCCCGCCGCCACAACAAGGCGACGGGGCTGTTCCTTTGCCACTCGCTCCTCACGACACGCCCGCCGGCGGGTTCAGCAGGTCGCGCGGGGTGATGATACCCAGCAACTCCTCGTCCTCACGGCCGCTTTCCGTGATCAGGATGGCCTCCAGCGACGCGCTGCGCTTCCCCCTCGCCGGCGAGAACAGTTCCACCGCGTCGTACCAGGTGGCATCCCGGGCCACGAACGCAACGCGCCGCCCTCCGTACTCGTCGTGCCGCAGGACGTCGCCCACCGTGACCCCGCCGAAGTCGATGCCACCGTTCTGCACCGAGTCGGCCAGCCACTGGGCCACGCAGCGGGAGGTGAGCAGCCCTGCGAACCGGCGGTCCCGGAAGACGGGGAACTGGGTGTAGTGGTACTTGCGGATCCACCGCAGGGGTTTCTGAATGGGGTCGTCCCACCCCAGCCGCCGGACCTCCCGCTGGAAGAGCGGGTAGACCCGCGGCGGATCGATGATGATATCGGCCAGCCGCTCGATGGCCTCGACCACCTCCGGGCGGGGGTCGGCGATGATGCGGGCGGGGAACTCCCTGTCGTGCACGATGGCGTTGCGCAGTGCGCCGAACTCCTTCAAATCGTCGGCGTAGCGCCGGACCACGCTGTAGCGCTTGGCCGCCTGGTCTACCACGCTGGCGAAGCCGAAGCGGGAGCGGTCGATGTCCAGCAGGCTGCGCAGGTGGTCGTCGATGCGGTTGTATGCCCGTAGGAACCTTTCAGCCGTCACTGCGCCTCACCTCACCTGAGAGGTACGGCGCTCCAGGAAAGAATTCCTACCGGGGTGGGTGGGCCGGGGCCGGCACCGGTTCACGGCCCGCCTGCCGCTGTGCGCACCTGCGCCATGAAGCCGTCTTCAGCGGTAACCGGGAACCGCTCCGAAGCATACTCCCACTTGCTCTCGACGATCACCTGCCCATCGCGCAGGGCGAACCGCCAGGGTTCCGCGACGCCAATCCAGTTCCCAGACCCATCGGTCACTGCGCGCAGGAACAGAACATAACGCCCGCCCGACGGCATCTCCTTGAACCCTCTGAACTCCGCGGGTTCCCCGCCCCTCGACGCCAGAGAACTGGCCTCCGTAACCAGAATTGTGTCCGGCGCCGACCCTTTCAGGATTTCTTCGACCGCAAACTGGTAGTCGACCCCAGTGATCTCAAGGGACGGGTGAGGCTTTTCGGGATCCCAGGGGTCTCGGGCCAGATTGCGTGTGCCGGCCACCCCTTGTACGGTTCCGACGGCAATCAACTCCGCCTGCTGCGCCAGTTCCTCCAGCGTCCCCAGCACAAGGTAGTCCCCCTCGGCGCCGGCAACTGCCGCAGGCTCGGGTCTGCCCCATGGAGGCGTCCGGCTCCATGCCGCGTAGCCCACGCACCCGATGACCAACACAGCCAGCGCCAACACAGCGGTAGCCCAGCGCTTCACAGAACACCCCTCCGCGATCTCGGCAATCATATTGCGACGCCGCTCCTACGGGCGAAGTCCCGTGCCCGTGACTCCGCCGCGAGTCGTCGCAACATATCGACGGTGTTGTGCCCCGCAGGGGATTCAGCGAAGGCAACGATTTGCCGAGGTCGCGCACACCCGAGTGTGCCTCCGGCCAGACACACGCGAACAGCGTGGCCACAGGAAGCGTCCTGTACGGCCACGCTGTCTCCGCCGCCCCTTACACTGCCCCTGGCGGCGCATCGGGCCTGTTCGCCTTCACTGGTGCTGAGCAGCACCCTGTGCACATCGGGTCGCGGGTGGTCACGAGACCCGAAGCCAGTCGCCGCAAGGCAATGCCGGAACGTGGCTCACAGCCCGGGCAAGGCCCCGGCGCCCGTGAGCACCACTCAACCCGAACAGGCAGGATGGGCCCGAGCAGCGCCAGCCAACCCGAACAGGCCCCATGGGGCGGCGCGCTACTCCACCACCGCCACCGGGTCGCCCGCCTCCACCGACCCCTGCCGCTCCAGGCGCCAGGACTTCTTCTCATCCAGGTTCGTGAACACCACCGTCGTGGCGAGCGAGGGGACGTCGCCCTGAATCGCGGTGAGGTCCACCTCCATCAGCGGCTGCCCCGCGGTCACCTTCGCCCCCTCGGTTACCAGGATGCGGAAGCCCTTGCCCTGGAGTTTCACCGTGTCGATGCCGATGTGAACCAGCACCTCCAGGCCGCCGGACGTGCGGATGCCCACGGCGTGGCCCGTCGGGAAGAGGTTCACCACCTCCCCGTCCACAGGGCTCACCACCTGTGCGGCGGACAAGATCTCGGGGAAGACGCAGAAGCCGTCGCCCATCATCTTCTCCGCGAACACCGGGTCCGGCACCTCGGTGATGGGCTTCACCTCACCCTTCATGGGCGCCACTACCTTGAGCGGCTGCTTCCTGCCGAACAGACCGAATACCACCTGAAATCGCCTCCTACATCAGCCGCTTGATCGGTTCCTTACGACGATTCCTTTCAGTCCCGCAGCACGCAGACGAGAGTCCCGCAAAGAGCGAGTGTATCACAAACATGATGGACGCTGCGAGAGCCTGTGCGCGCCACTCCTTTCGCCTCAGCTTCGTGCCAGTAGTCTGCCCAAGTGCCTAACCAGCCTGAGGCGATTTGCATACCGTGATGGGGAATCGCTCGCCCGCCGCTTCCCGGTGGGCGCAAGATAGGGGGAGGAACGGCACATGCCCATGCGCAGACTGCGGCTGGTGAGGCTGCTCGCCGCCTTGCTCGTGGCGACAGTGCTGGCGGGATGCGGCAGGGGGACAACCCAGCCGAACGACAAGGTGACCGTCCGGTTCACCGAGGTGATCCACTCCATCTTCTACGCCCCGCAGTACGTGGCCCAGGCCAAGGGCTTCTTTGAAGAGGAAGGGCTCGAGGTGGTCGCCTCCACGGCCCAGGGCTCGGACCGCGGCGTGGCCGCGCTGCTGGCGGGCACAGCCGACATCGCCATGGTCGGGCCCGAGACAACCGTCTTCGTCTACAACCAGGACTCGCCCGTGAAGGTGAAGCTCTTCGCCCAGCTCACGGCGCGCGACGGCTCGTTCCTGCTGGCGCGGGAGAAGCCCGAGGGCGAGTTTGCGTGGACCGACGTCAAGGGCAAGTCCATCATCGGATGGCGGCCGGGCTCCATGCCCCAGCTGGTGGCTGAGGCGATCCTGCGGCGGCACGGCCTGGACCCCGACAACGGCCTGGAGTACATCGACAACCTGGCGGCAACCGCCATGGTGGGCGCCTTCCTGAGCGGTCAGGGGGACTACATACAGGTCTTTGAACCTTCCGTCAGCCAACTGGTTCAGGAAGGGCACGCCTACCTGGTCTCCTACCTCGGGGCCGATTACGGGCCCATGCCGTACACCGGCTTCGTGGCCACCGACAGGTTCATCGCCGAGAACCCCGACGTCATCCAGCGCTACACCAACGCCATCTACCGGGCGATCCGGTACGTCTACGAGACCGACCCGAAGGTCGTAGCCGAGGAGGTAGCCCAGTTCTTCGAAGGGACCGACGTCGACCTCCTGGCCGCCTCGATCCAGCGCTACCGGGACGAGGGGGGCTGGGTGCAGACCCCGGTGATGAACCCCGCAGACTACGACGCCCTCCAGGATCTGATGATTGAGGGCGGCGTGCTCGAACCCCACCAGCGTGCCCCCTTTGACGCCATCGCCACCAACCAGTTCGCCCAGGAGGCGGTGAGGCGCTGACATGAGCCGTCCCCGCATCGCGCTGGAGGAGGTCTGGCTCACCTACCTCACCCCTCGGGGCGCCGTACCGGCGCTGGCCGGGGTGAACCTCGAAGTCTACCCGGGGGAGTTCGTCTCCATCGTCGGCCCCAGCGGTTCCGGCAAGTCGACGATTCTCTCGCTCATCGCCGGGATCCTTGCGCCCACCGCCGGCCGCGTGCTCCTGGACGGGGAACCTGTCACCGGTCCCTCCCAGCGGGTCGGCTATATGCTCCAGCGCGACTATCTCTTCGAATGGCGCACGGTCCAGGAGAACTGCCTCATCGGGCCCGAGGTGCAGGGGCAGGACCTGGGGCGGGCGCGGGAGCGGGTGACGCGACTCCTGGCGAAGACGGGGCTCTCAGCCTTCGCCGACGCCTACCCGGACCAACTCTCCGGCGGCATGCGCCAGCGGGCGGCCCTGGTGCGGACGCTCGCCATCGACCCCGACATCCTGCTCCTCGACGAGCCCTTCTCCGCACTTGACTTCCAGACGAAGCTGATGCTCGCCGACGAGATGTGGAGCCTCCTGAGGGCGGAGCGGAAGACCGCCCTTCTCGTCACCCACGACATCTCGGAGGCGATCTCCATGTCCGACCGGGTGATGGTGCTCTCCCAGCGGCCCGGGCGGGTGAAGTCGGTTCACGAGATCACCTTCGCCGGCCCCGAGCGACCCCTGCCGTTCAAGGCGCGGAGCGCCCCCGAGTACAGCGGCTATTTCCAGCGCATCTGGGCCGAGCTGGACCAGCCGGGGAGGTGAGCAGTGGTGCACGTCCCTCAGGAGGCACTGGTCGCCGCCTACCGCCGGCAGCAGCGGCGCCGCCGCGCCACCGTCGCCGCCGCCCAGGTCGCCCTCCTCGCCGCCGTCCTGGTTCTCTGGGAGCTGGCGGCGGGCCGCCACTGGGTCAACCCCATGCTGACCAGCCGCCCCACGGCGGTCTGGCAGACGCTGACCCAGATGATCGCCTCGGGCTCGCTCTGGCTGCACCTGGGCGTAACGCTGCGGGAGACGCTGGTCGGGTTTGCCGTTGGGATGGCGCTGGGGCTGGGCGTGGCCGTGGTCCTCTGGTGGTGGCCCGCCCTGGCCGAGGTGCTGGATCCTTACCTGGTGGTGCTCAACGCCCTGCCCAAGATCGCCCTGGGGCCGATCTTCTACATCTGGCTCGGTCACGAGCGCTCGGTCTACGGCATGGCCGTGGCGATCTCGGTGATCGTCACCGTCGTCATGCTCCACGCGGGCTTCGGTGAGGTGGAGGCGAATCAGATCCTCGTCATGCGTACCTTCGGCGCCACGAAGGGGCAGATCCTGCGGAAGGTGGTCATCCCCGCGTCCCTTCCCACCCTGATGGCGGCCCTGAAGGTCAACATCGGCCTCACGCTGGTGGGCGTGATCGTCGGCGAGTTCATCTCCGCCCGGGCGGGCCTGGGGTACCTGATCATCTACGGGGGCCAGGTGTTCCAGATGCAGCTGGTGATGACCTCCGTGGTCATCCTGGCCCTGATCTCGGCCCTGCTTTACCTCGCCGTGACGTGGGCGGAACGGGTGGTCTCCCGGCTGCTCCACCTGCCGCCGCGGCGGTGACGGCCCCGGCCAGGGCACTTTCGGAAGCGCCGCAGGCAGGAGAACCCATCCGCACCGTGGAATATAGCGGAATGTAGCAGGTTTGGAAATGCTGGGAGCCAGAGGGCGGAGCCGCATCGGCTCCGCCCTCTGATTGAGATAGGAGGGCCGGTGTTTGAGCCGCAGAAAGCGATCCCGTCAGGTCCGGCGCCGAGCCGTGTTGATCTGCTGCACAGGCCTCTGCGCCTGGCTCGCACTCTGGTGGACCGGCAAGGCAAGCCTCTGGCCCAACCTGGCCGTGGCCGGAGCGGTGGGCCTGCTCCTGCTGGTCAACGTCCTCTACCGGCCGTCCCGCCACCGCAGGGCGGTGGAGGCCGGCGCCGTCGCAGCGGATGAACCCCACGGCAGGGGGGCGGGAAACGCCGCAGAGCGCCCGTCCCGGCCCAACGCGGTGCGCCTCGACTACAACACGCTCCTGGACGAGGAACCGGCGCCGCCGGCGCTCCACGCAGTGCCTCGGGCGCAGGACGGGAGCGCAGAACACCGCGGGCCAGGTCACGAGTACGGGTCCGGGCGCCTGCCGCCTCCCGTGCCCCCGCCCCTGTTCGGCCGCCCCGGATCCCGTCCCATCGTGGCGGGGATGGAGCATACGGTGGGCCGTGCGCGGGCCGGCGGGGCAGTGGAAGACCCCGAGTCGCCCGGGGAGACGGGAGAGGCGCGGTCAGAGCACGAGGTCGCCGCTGCCGCGGCCCCGGAGCTCACCACGCCGGTTCAACATGTGCCGGAGCCCCAGCCGGTTCCGGCCGATTCCGGGGCCACGGCGTTCCCGTCCCCGACTCCTGAGCCCGCGCCTTCGCCGGCCCCGGCCTCTCCGGAGGCCGGGCGCTTCACCCCCGTGTCCGCGTTACCGGCCAGCCACGCTGCGGCCGAGGAGCCTTCGCCCACAGCCGGGCCGCAGGCGCCCCAAGGGCCCACGGCCGCTACCCTCCCCGCGCTCACGGAGGCGGAGCGGCGCTCCCTGGGGCTTGAGGATCCGCCGGCCCGGCAGGCCGGGGCGGCCGCCCCGGCCGAGCCGGCGGCCCCGGCGCAACCCACCGGTGCGGCGCCGTCCCGTGACTACGTCCTGCCCCCGATCGACCTCCTGCCCCTGCCCGCCAGTGAGCGGGGACTCTCGGAAGACGAGGTCCTGGAGCGCGCACTGCTGCTGGAGCGGACCCTCGCCAGCTTCGGCGTGGAGGCCAAGGTGGTGGACTTCTCCTTCGGCCCTGCGGTGACGCGCTATGAGCTGCAGCCCGCGCCGGGCGTGCGGGTGAACAAGTTCACCGCCCTGGCAGACGACATCGCTCTGGCGCTGGCGGCCGTCGACGTGCGGGTGGAGGCACCCATCCCCGGGAAGTCGGCGGTGGGCATCGAGGTGCCCAATAAGGAGCGGCTGGCCGTGCCGCTCAGGGAGGTGCTGGAGTCGCCCGAGTTCCGGCAGAGCCCGTCGAAGCTCACCGTCGCCTTCGGCAAGGACAACTCCGGCCACCCGGTGGTCGGCGACCTGGCCCGCATGCCCCACCTCCTGATCGCCGGCGCCACCGGGTCGGGCAAGTCGGTGTGCATGAACACCATCATCTGCTCGCTGCTCTTCAAGGCCCGGCCCGACGAGGTCAAGATGCTGATGATCGACCCGAAGATGGTGGAACTCTCGATCTACGACGGCATCCCGCACCTGATCGCACCGGTCGTCACCGACGTCCGCAAGGCGGCCGGGTACCTCAAGGGCGCCGTACACGAGATGGAGGCCCGCTACGAGCTTTTCGCCGCCGCGGGCGTGCGCAACATCGAGCAGTACAACCGGCAGGTGGCCGAACAGGCCGCGGCCGACCCCGCCCAGGCTCCGAAGCCCCTGCCCTACATCGTCATCTTCATCGACGAGCTGGCCGACCTGATGATGGTCGCCCCGGCGGACGTGGAAGACGCCATCTGCCGCCTGGCCCAGATGGCCCGCGCCTGCGGCATCCACCTGGTCATCGCCACCCAGTCGCCGCGGGTCGACGTGATCACCGGCCTGATCAAGGCGAACATCCCGTCCCGCATCGCCTTTGCGGTCTCGTCCCAGGTGGACTCCCGCGTGATCCTCGACGCCGCGGGCGCCGAGCGGCTGCTCGGGCGGGGGGACATGCTCTACCACCCGTCCGGCCTGTCCAAGCCCCTGCGGGCCCAGGGCGCGTACATCAGCGAGACGTCCGTGGAAGAGCTGGTCCGGTTCGTGAAGCAGCAGGGGCGCCCCGAGTACACGGCGGTGGAGGTGCCCGTCGAGAACGGGAACGGAAACCGGAAGGGCAACAAGAACGGCTCCGGTGACTCCCCGGCCCCCACCGCGGTGGACGAGGCCCTGCCGGAGGCGGCCCGCATCATCATCGAGCACGGACAGGCCTCCGTATCGCTGCTGCAGCGCCGCCTCCGGTGCAACTACACGAAGGCGGCCCGCATCATCGACGAGCTGGAGGCGATGGGGCTGGTGGGGCCCCACCAGGGCTCCAAGCCCCGGGAGGTGCTGGCCACCATGGAGACCTGGCAGCAGCTCTTCGGCTCCCGGTCGGGACAGGAAGCCGGCCGGTCTGAGCGGTGCGGGGAGACGAAGAACGAGTCGCCCGAGGTGGACGCCGAGTAGCGCCGGTCGCCCGGGCCCCGGCCCGGGCGACCCGCTCAAGGACGAGTGGAGGGATCCGCGCATGGCCCATCGCACGATGCGAGTCACCACCCCCAAGCAGCTGGAGGCCGCCTTGGCCATCCGGCGCAAGGTCTTCATCGAGGAGCAGAAGGTCCCGCCCGAGGAGGAGATGGACGGCCTGGACGAGTCCGCCGCCCACGTGCTCGCCCTCGACCCCGACGGGCGTCCCGTGGCCACCGGCCGCCTCATCCCCTACGGCCATCGGACGGGCAAGCTGCAGCGCATCGCCGTGCTGGCAGAGGTCCGGGGCCAGGGCTACGGGCGGGCGGTGGTGGAGGCGCTGGAGGAGATCGGGCGGGCCATGGGGTTTACCCGCTTCGTCCTCGGCGCCCAGACCCACGCCGAGGCGTTCTACCGGAAGCTGGGGTACCGGACCACCTCCCCGGAGGTGTTCCTGGATGCCGGCATCCCGCACGTTCATATGGAAAAAGTGCTGGCAGAGTAGCAGAAGACCTGGCGATCCCCGTGGGGACGCCAGGTCTTGCCTGTGAACGGGGGGTTACTCCCCCATCAGCAGCTTCGCGTACGGCGAGTCGATGGGGATGACGATGGTCGGCTTGCCGTTCAGCGTCGTCTTGTACGACTCGAGGGTGCGGTAGAAGGCGTAGAACTCCGGGTCGGCGCCGTAGGCCTCGTTGTAGATGCGGGCGGCCTCCGCCTCGCCCTCCGCCTCGATTTCGGCGGCCCGGCGGCGGGCCTCGGAGATGATGAGGGTCGCCTCCTTATCCGTACGTGCCCGGATGTTGGCCGCCTGCTCGTCGCCCTGCGAGAGGTAGTCCTGGGCGATCTTCGACCGCTCCGACTTCATGCGGTTGAACACCGACTCCAGGTTCTGCTCCGGCAGGTCGGTGCGCTTCAGGCGCACGTCGTGCACCGTGATGCCGTAGTCGGCCACCAGGTCGTTGACCATTGCGGTGACCTGCGCGTTCAGGTCGCCCCGGGCGGACTCGCCCTCCGAGATGATCTCGCCGAACTTCAGCCGGCCGAGCACGCCGCGCACCGTGGAGTAGACGGCGGCGTCGATACGCTGTTCGGCCCGGCTCGTGGTCTGGGTGTTCTGGACAAACTTCAGCGGATCCGTGATCTGCCACACGGTGTAGTAGTCCACGATGATGGGTTTCTGATCGGCCGTCAGCACGTCGGCCGGGTTGCTGTCATAGATCATGCGCTGCTTGGGCAGCGTCTGCACCGACTGGAGCAGCGGGATCTTGAACGTGGGCCCCGCCTCGGTCTGGATGCGCTGCACCACGCCGGTCCAGGAGCGGACGACCAGGTACTCGTCCTCCCGCACGAAGATGATCTGGCTCAGCGCGCCGAAGACCAGGGCGATCGCCGCGATCCAGATCAGGAGTCGCTTCACGTCACCGGGCTGGACGTTCAGCCTCAGTTCGATGGGCTCGCGGTTGGGGTTCACTGGCCGTCACCTCCTCCCCGCACGATGGGCAGGTACTTGATCGTGCCCTCAGACGAGTCCACGATCACGATGTCGGCGCCGGGCAGGATGGCCTCCAGCGTCTCCAGCACCAGCCGCTGGCGGGTCACGGTCGGGTTCGCCTTGTACGCGTCGTAGATCGCCTTGTACTGGGCCACTTCGGCAAGCGCCTGGTTGATGCGGGCCTGCTTGTTGGCCTCGGCCTGCTCCAGCAGCTGCTGGGCCTCGGCGCGGGCCGCCGGGATGCGCTCCGCCTCGTACTTGCCCGCCTCGTTGATCTTGGTCTGCTGGGCCTCCCGGGCGTCGGTCACCGCCTTGAACTCGGCCGCCACCTGCTCCGGCGGCTCCACGTCCTGCAGCTTCACGTCGATGATCTGGATGCCGGTGCCGTACGTCTCCATCAGGTCGACCAGCTGCCGCTCGACCTCTTCCTGAATTTCAAACTTTCCGGTGGTGATGGCCACGTCCAGGCCGGTGGTGCCCATCACGGAGCGGAGCGAGGCCGCCGTCGCGTTCCGGAGCAGGCGCTCGGGGTCATCCGTCGCAAACAGGTACTTCTCGATGTCCCGCACGCGCCACTCCACCAGCAGGTCCGCCCAGATCAGGTTCTCGTCGCCGGTGATCATCAGCGCCTCGTCCTCTATCAGCTGGACCCTCCCGTTCTCCTCGCGGAAGCCGAACTGCAGTTCCTGCGTCTGCTTCGTCGGCACCACGATGGCCTTCTCCAGCGGCCAGGGGAGCTTGGTGTGGACGCCCTTCTCCACCTGCCGGGTGGCCCGTCCCATCGTGAGCACGAGGGCAGACTCGTGCTCCCCGACGCGGAACCAGGTCGTCAGGGCCAGGTCGGCCACCAGGGCCACGAGGAGCACCCCGAGCAGCGTCCGCCGTATCACTCGCACACGTTCAACCTCCCTTGTTCACACCTTGACTGTTGCCAAGTGCAGCGTCCGTGTAGAAGACGCGCCCATCCTATGAGAAGTTCGGTGGGGCCGGCACTTCTTTGGTCCAGCTCCGCGGTCGGACCCTTCTGTGCACCGAACCGCGGGCGGCGGTGCGGCGGGCATACTAGCGTGCGGGGGTGAGCTGATGCTGCGCGGCGACGTGGACCGATTCTACCGGGCCCTGCGCCGGGAGTATCCCGACCCGCCGCCCGGGCCCGTCAAGCGGCTCGACCACGTGCGCGAGATCGCATCGTACTACGCCGGGCTGACCCAGGAGGAGCGCTACCTCATGCTCGCCTGGGCAAGAAAAGAGGAGAACGGCATCGGGATGATTCCCCTCGCGCTCTCCGCCATCCCCTTTTTCGGCCTCATCGTGAGCTCCCGGCTGCAGGAACTGCTCAGCCAGGTCCCCATCTGGCAGATCTTCCTCTTCTGGCTGCTCTTCGCCTCGCTGGTTCTGCTCAGCTTCTACGTCCACCAGAGCCAGAAGGCCTACACGGCGTTGCACATTACCCTGCTGGAACAGCTCATCGAGCAGGAGAACAACCGCCGGCGCCTGGCGGCCGCCCAGCCTCAGCTGGCGATGCAGGCCACGCCGCCTGCCGAAGAGCCCCGCCTCATGCTGCCGCCGGAGCCGGGCATCACGTCGGAGCACCACTAGAAGGCCGGCAACTCCTCGCCGGACAGCACGCGCCGCTGCACCTCCACCACGGCCTCGGGCCGGATGCGGGCCCGCAGCAGCGCGGCCAGGGCCTGGTCGCTGCCCCGGGTGAGCAGAACCGCCTCCGTGTCACCTCCCGTGGGCCCACTGCGGCGCCTGAGCGGCAGGATCTTCAGGCCGGGCGGGACCAGCGGCGCCCCGCCGTCCCACACCGTGGCGTCGATCGCACCCCGCAGGAGCAGCGACAGCGACTGGGCGTAGGAGATCTCCACCATCTCCACGGCTCTGCCCTGGCACTCCTCCAGGGTCAGCCGCATGTGGTCGTGGGAGGTGGGGTCGACGCCGACGCGCATGCCGTCGGCGATGCCGTCGAACCCTTCCCGCACCAGCAACACGTGCTCGCCCACGCTGCTGCCCGGGCCGAAGGAGAAGACCAGCTGCAGGTCGCCCGCCCCGGACTCCGCCTCCCAGGCCATGCGGGAGGCCACGGCGAAGTCGCACCGGCCCGTGCGCAGAAGCTGGATGCGGCTCCGCCCTCCCCGCACCTGCGCCAGCACCAGGGGGATCTCCGCCTGGGCGAAGGCGCGGGTGAGGCCCGTGGCGAGGCCGATGAAATGGAGGGAGTAGGCCACCGGCATCACACCGATGACGGTGGCCAGGCCGGCGCGCGCCATCAGCCGGGCATAGTCGAGCTTCGTGATGAACGACCCCAGGCTGCCCCGGCGCTCCAGCTCCACAGCCCCCTCGTCGATGAGGAGCTTCAGGGCCGCCTGCACGGTGCCGCGGCCCGTGCCGAACTCGGCGGCCAGCTCCCCGACCGACGCAAGGCGGTCGCCCACCCGGTGGGCCGCCAGTCGCCGGGCCAGCTCTTCCGCCACCGAACCGTACCGGTGAAGCACCGGCTCACCTCCTCCTCCACGGAGCGCCCCCTGTCTGCCGGGGAACCCTGGTCTATCGAGGCACCGCGCCCGAGTCAACGCCCTTATTGTAACAGACCGCGACCGGACACGGTTCGCGCTGAATCCAGTCATACACGGTTGCATACCAAAGGAGGAACTCCTCCGCCAGGGGGCGAAACCTGCCAGCGAAATTGGGATCATGCCCCGGGACGCGCTCGTACCGTAGAGGTGGACTTGTGCCCAATCGTACAGCTTCCTGTACGCTTTCTCCCCCACCCTTCGCAACCGTCCGTGTCGCCCACACCGGCCACCGGGACCTGTCGTTGCAGAACGAAGAGAGGAAGTGGCGTGACGATGGCTGATCCGCAGATCCTCGCCCGTGAACTCACCCACCTGCTGGGTGAAGGGCGCGTCTTCACGGACCCGGACGAGCTCGTCAAACGCACCGTCGACACCTGGCCGCTGCGTCTGGTCCAGCGGGTGGTGGGTGCCGCGCCCGTCCTGCCGCGCCTGGTGCTCCGCCCCCGGTCCACGGCGGAGGTGTCGCGGGCCCTGGCGTACCTGAGCGAGCGGCGCATCCCGGTCGTTCCCTTCGGCGGCGGCTCCGGGGTGACCGGCGGGGCAATCCCCCCGGCCGACGCGGTCGTGCTCGACGTCGGCGCGATGAACCAGATCCTCGCGCTGGATGCCGAGAACATGACCGTCACGGTTCAGCCCGGGGTCCTGCTGGGCGACCTCGAGGCCTGGGTGGACGAGCGGGGCTTCATCACCGGCCACTACCCCCAGTCGATCGACGTGGCCCAGGTGGGCGGGCTGGTCGCCACCTTCAGCGCCGGGCAGTTCTCCACCAAGTACGGCAACATCGAGGACATGGTGGCGGGGCTCGAGGCCGTGCTGCCCTCCGGCGAGGTGGTGCGCATCCAGTACGTGCCCCGCCGGGCCGTCGGCCCCGACCTCAGGCAGCTCTGGATCGGCTCCGAGGGCGCCTTCGGCGTGATCACCGAGGTCACGCTGAAGCTCTTCCCGAAGCCGGCGGAGCGCTGGATGCAGGCGTATGCCGTCCCCTCGATGCGGGCCGGCCTGGCGATCATCCAGCGGTTCATGCAGGCCGGCTGGAAGCCCGCCGTAGTCCGCCTCATCGACTTCATCGAGGCCGCCCGGCTGCTGCAGGACACGATGCCGGGCGAGGAAGCCCTGCTGATCCTGCTTTCCGAGGGCCCTGCCGGCTACCCCGCCGTGGAGGGTACCGCCATCGACGCGATCGTGCGCGCCGGCGGCGGCCGCCCCATGGGGGAGCGGCCGGTGGAGCTCTGGCTGGAGCGGCGCAACGACGTGCACGAGTTCGATCAGTACATCAACATGGGCGTCATCGTCGACACCATCGAGGTGGCCGCCCCCTGGACCCGCATCGCCGACATCTACGAAAAGGTAACCACCCGGCTGAAGGCAGAGGTCCCCGAACTGATCATCATCATGGGCCACTCCTCCCACAGCTACATCCAGGGCACCAACCTCTACTTCATCTTCGGCGCCCAGCCGCCGCGGGACCCCGCCGAGGTGGAGCGGGTGTACTGGTCGGTCTGGGAGCGGGTGATGGCCATCACCCGGGAATGCGGCGGCACGATCTGCCACCACCACGGCATCGGCAAGCTGCGGGCCCGCTGGGTGCCGGAGGAGCTGGGCAGCGCGTACCCGCTGCTCCAGCGGCTGAAGCGGGCGCTGGACCCCGAGGGCGTGATGAACCCCGGGACGCTGCTGCCGCTCGAATAGACGCGACGCGCACTTCCATCACTCCTGTTTCCTGACGGCTTCCTGCGCCCCCGAGGAGGGATGTGGCATGACCGTGTATCCCTTCAGCGCCGCGGGCCGCACGGTGGCCCTGCAGCGCCTGGCCGAGGAGACGTTCGACCTGCTGGTCATCGGCGGCGGCATCACCGGTGCGGGAATCGCCCGCGACGCCGCCCTGCGCGGCCTCCGCGTGGCCCTGGTGGAGAAGGACGACTTCGGCCACGGCACCTCCAGCCGCTCCTCCAAACTCGTGCACGGCGGACTGCGCTACCTCCAGTACGGCGAGGTCAGGCTGGTGCGGGAATCGGCCCGTGAGCGGGCCGTGCTCCGGCGCATCGCCCCCCACCTGGTGCACCCGCTACCCTTCATCTTCCCCCTGTTCCGGGGCGACAGCACGGCGTTCTACCGGGCCGGCCTCATCCTGTACGATCGCCTGGCCGGGGTGACGCCCGCGGAACAGCACCGCATGCTCGATGCGGCCGCGGTCCGGGAGTGGGCGCCCGGGCTGCGGGACCCCCTCACGGGGGGCATCATCTACGGCGAGTACATCACCGACGACGCCCGCCTGACGATGGAGAACGCCCGCTCGGCCGCCGAGTTCGGCGCGGCCGTGGCGAACCATGTGCGCGTCACCGGCTTCCGGTTCGACGGCGAACGGGTGACGGGCGTCACGCTCACAGACGCCCTCTCGGGCGAGACCCTCGCCGCCTCGGCCCGGGTGGTGGTAAACGCCACTGGCCCGTGGGCCGAGCAGACGCTCTCCGCCGGCTCCCTGCAGGCGCCCAAGCACCTGCTGCTCAGCAAGGGCATCCACCTCCTCTTCCCCGCCCGGCGCCTCCCGCTGGCAGGGGCCGTCACCCTGCGGCTGCCTGACGGCACGATGGGCTTTGCCATCCCCCGCTGGGACTACGTCTACGTGGGCACCACGGACGTGCAGTACGCGGGCAGCCTCGACGCGCCGGACTCGGACCCGGCCGCCGTCCAGCACCTGCTGCACCTCGTCCAGGAGTGCTTCCCCGAGGCGGGTCTCACGGCCGGCGACGTGATCTCCACCTGGGCCGGCGTGCGCCCGCTCATCGCCCAGGAGGGGAAGGCGCCCCGCGACACCTCCCGCCACGACGAGGTCTGGCGCATCCGGCCGGGGCTCATCACCATCGCCGGAGGCAAGCTGACGACCTACCGACAGATGGCCAACCGTGTGATGGCGCACGTGGCCCGCGAGCTCGGCCGGAGCCTTGCCGACAGCCGGCAGACCGCCTCGGTGCCGCTGCCCGGGGCTGACCTCAACGGCGTCCGGTTCTCCGACTTCCGCGATCAGATGTTTGCGCGCTACGATGCGGCCGGGGTCCCGGCGCGGGCCACCGACCGGATCGCCTGGCTCTACGGCAAGGGCATGGCGACCCTGCTGCAGTACGGCGAGGAGGACCCCGCCTGGCTCGAACCCCTGTCCCCGGAAACGCCGGCCCTGCGGGGCGAGGTGCGCCTCGCGGTGGAGCAGGAGATGGCGCTGACGCTGTCCGACTTCATGGACCGCCGGTCGGCCCTGCTCCTGTTCAGCGACGACCAGGGAGAGGCCGCCGCCGTCGAGGCCGCCCGGGTGATGGGCGACCTGCTGGGCTGGAGCGAGGAGCGGCGTGCGGCGGAGCTGGCCGCCTATCGGAAGGTCGTCCGGCGCCACCGGCTCAGCCGGGAACCGGCGGGTGTACACACGGCGTAGCGGCAACGCCGGGGGCCCGCGGGCACAGCCGCGTGCAGGGAGTTGCCCGCTCTGCGCCGAACCCCCCTGACATGAAGCCACTCGAGCAACTGGCCAACGAGATCATCACATGCGAACGGTGCCCCCGCCTCCGCGCCTACTGCGCCGAGGTGGGGTGCACGCGCGTCCGCCGCTATCGCAACCAGGCGTACTGGGCCCGCCCCGTCCCCGGCTTCGGCGACCCCGACGCCCGCCTCTTCATCCTGGGGCTCGCGCCCGGGGCCCACGGCGCCAACCGCACGGGGCGCATGTTCACGGGCGACGACTCCGGCCGCTGGCTGTACGGCGCCCTCTTCGAGTCCGGGTTCGCCAATCAGCCCCATTCAGTGAGCCGCGACGACGGCTTGCAGCTGACGGGCGCCTACATCGCCAACGTCGTCCGCTGTG
>ENA-UPSA01001404-UPSA01001404.1-bioreactor-metagenome-genome-assembly--contig:-NODE-1404-length-23456-cov-304.667877_pt1 | contig 23456 bp, 26 predicted proteins | sample MGYA00238183_ERZ773288 | MGnify/ENA primary metagenome ERZ773288 (study PRJEB29028, sample SAMN07631243) | bioreactor metagenome | isolation source: Switchgrass digestor | place: USA: Dartmouth... | reverse complement strand
AGTATTCAATATTTTCCTTCCTGAACTGAGGGAGGAAGGAGATTACTGCCTCCATTCCGGCCTCACCGGCGATGCTGATGCCATCAGTGAAGCCTCCAGATGCCAGTCTCGGGATCAGCGGGATGTTGATGCCCTTGCCACCGACGAGCGGTACCCAGTCGGGGATCTTCAGCTTGTTGAGTCCCTTGAGGAATAGGTTGATCCCGTCGATGATCCAGTTTATCGGAGCTTTGAAAAGTGCCACGATGCCGTCCCATATCCCGGAGAATATCTTGACGACTGCATCCCACGCGCCCTCCCAGTTGCCGGCGAATACATTCTTCACGAAGTCGATCACGCCGCTGAACGCAATGATCAGCGCGTCGAGGATAGGCCGGATGTTATTCATTGCATTACCCAGCACCTCAGTGAACAGTCCGGAGAGCCACTCGATGATCGGGCCCAGTGGTTGAAGCACTGCATTTATGAGCTGAGAGAGTACCGCGATCAGCGGAGTGAACGCCTGACTGATCAGGTTGAGGACAGGCTGAAGCATCGCAACGATCAGGTTAAGGATCGGCCCGAGCAGTTGGATGATAATGTCCAGTATCGGCATGAGGGCCTCCAGCAGTTGCAGCACGACCGGCATAATCGCATCCATGATTTTAACAATCGGAGGAATGAGTGTTGTCAGTAGCCTGCCCCCGATATTCACGATCACCGGTAGGAGCTTCTGGAGCACTGGCAGCAGTCCATCGAATAGGTCGGTTATTAGTGGAGCCAGTACGGTCACTGTCTGCTCTATGACTGGTGCGAGTGTTTCCATTGCACTCGACACGGCCGGCATTAAGCTGTTGAGAGAGTCGAACATCGTATTGGCCAGTGGTTTGAGAGCGACTTCTGCCTGCTGCCTGAATAACTGAAGCCTCTCGGGGAAGTCCATCGTGTCCTCAGCTGCTCCCAGTATGGTCTCGCTATTTGCCTTGAGCGATGCAGTGAAGTCCTCGACTGCGAGAGTCCCGTCCCGAATAGCTGCGGCCATCGTTGAGCCGGCTCGAGCTCCGAAGATCTCGCTGGCGATGGTTGTCGCTTCGGCTGCGCTGCCTGCGTTCTTGATTTTTTCATAATAGAGCTGAAGCCCTTCGCTCGCCGAGTAGCCCTCTTTTGCCAGAGCGCCGACGCTCTTTTTCATGGCTGCCAGCACTTCATCGGTCTGCACGCCGGCCTTTTCCATCTGGCCGATTAGGGCAGTGGCATCCTCGAAGCTGTAGCCCATTTCTTGAAGCTGCGGAGCGAATTGCTGAGCCTTTTGCATGAGCTCGGTGAAGCCGATGCCTGTCGCTTGGCTGGCCTTAAATACGAAGTCCATGGCCTCGCCCATCTTTTCGGCGTCGATATTCCACGCTTGGAAGGCTTGAGACGATCCCTCGATGACTCCGTTCAGGTCATCCCCCAGCATATTGCTGACTTGGAGGGCCTGCTTTGAGATCTCCTGAAGGGGTTCGCCGGTCAGTCCGAGGCGGGTGTTGTAGTCGGCGATGGCCTTGCTGGCGTCCTCCATGGTCGTCGGCACGCTTTTGTATACCTCGTCGAAGTCCGACATCAGGGCGTCAAGGGCTTCGCCGGTTGCACCGGTTCCGATACGGATCGCATCCGTGGCTTCATCGAATTGGCCGCCGAGATCTGCGAGATACTTGCCGGCTTCCATGACGGCCTTGCCTGTGGCGATCGCTATGCCGCCTATGGCAGCTCCAGAGGCCAGCGCTTTGACGTTGATCCCATCGAGCTTGCTGACGACGTCTTTTACTGACTTGCCGAGGGTCGGGCTAATACTACCAGCTACTTCGACGATGGCCTGTAATGCTTTATTCTTCATCTCCTTCACTTCCCTGTAAAATCTCTATTTTCATGATTATGACCTCCTTGTTGTGTTATTTTTGCAGCCTTGCTGCTTTGGTGTTTCTGCCTCAGTATGTAGAGGAGGGTCTTTCCCGGTCTTTACTTTATGCACGGCACTCACCTCCTTCCAGTGTTCCAGTCAGTAGCGGCCGACGCAATATCCGGGAGCTTGCCCGGAGTTTCCCTCGGGCCCTGCTCTTGTTCCTGCTATTTGAGGGCCTGCTCGACATTATGGTTGAGCCTGTTGATCAGGAGCTCGTCGAGGTTCTTCTGGATCTCTTGGCTGACTTTCTCGTTGGTGATCATCTGCGGTATGCTCAGAGTCTTGATTGCTTTGATCGGAAGCCGAGCGTCGCCTTTCCTTTGGAATGGAATGTCTGTCCCTCCTTTGTTGGATCCGAGGAATACGTTCGGCCCGAGTCCCTTTCGCTGGCCTTTTATAATCTCGGCCGTGATGGTCTGCGGCTTTGCCTTTTTGATGGTCTTGCCGTTCTCGTCCTTGATGCTCTTGGATCTGGTCGTCGGTTTCATTTTGAAGTGTGTAGGAGTGAGTGGCCGGCCTTCATATGTCAGCTGGATGGTGTCAATTACCTGCGAGGACTTGATGACTTTCGCCGTGCCTTTGGCTATCTTGCCGGCCTTTGTTACGTCTCCGGACTTGATGCTGTATGTGGCGGTGACTGCTTTTGTCACCTGAGCAGGCGCTCTATTCTTGAGATCGCTCACCGTCCGTTTGATGGCCTTCTCGGAGTCTTTGTTGATGTTCTCCAGCTTCTTGACGAGCTTCTTGTACTCCTTAATCCCGCCGGTAATGCCTTTGCTCGATGCCATTATGACCGCCTCCCATCACTTGGAGCCGCTGGGCTGAACCTGCTGGCTGTTGTGTATCTTCAGGAGCTCGTCGATTTCAACCGTTGACTCCTTGGGGAGCTGCCCCTTGTAGGCATCGACTACGAGCTGCATCTCCGGATTAGTATCCTGTGGAGCTTTGCCCTGATAGTAGTCTGCGATCTTCTTGGCCTCCAGCTCCTCGGCTGTCATGTTGCCGGCTGCCGGTAGGGTGGATCCTGCTGCTCCCTTTATAGCCTTGTATGTGTTGACGATCAGGGCCACCTCGTCCTCAAGCGAAGGATCTGCGGGCCCCTCTGTGCTGCCGTGTGCTGTGGCTGCCTTGGCTGCCTTGTATGCTTCAGCGATAGCCCGGGCATCTGCCGCGATCTCGTGCTTAATGGTCTCGGTTACGAAGCCCCTGATATAAGGATCTGCCATGTACTCCCTGAGCATGGCCGCTTCCTCTCCAGTGAGGCCCCCGGCCTGCTGCTTCTTAATCAGGCCGACGGCTGCGAACCGTCTGACCTGAAGATCGTTTTTAACTTCTCTGCCGTTAAGCATTGCGTTTCCCTCCTTTTGCCTCTTTTGGTACAATTACAGTGAGCTCTTTTTTCAGCGCTTCGCTCTTTGGAGCCTCTGGAGAGCTGGCTGGCTCGATCCTCTCGTTCATAGGTCTGCTGGGTGCTGCCGGAGCTTCCCCCATCAGGCTCCTGTATGCCGGAGTGTTTTCCAGCCCTTTGAAATTACCGGTTCCCAGTCCTGCGACGAACCTCGCCTTTGCTATTTCATCTGATCCACAGGTGTGTCCCTTGATGTCGATCGGGCCGGTGTGCTGCTCGACTATCTTGATCAGGGCCGCGTTGTACGACTTGGATCCGGTGTGAGTATGGAGGCCCGGGCCATACTGTTGGGCCTTGACTGCATCGTCGGAGATCATCTTGAAGTATTTGCGCCACTCGTCAGCGATCTGAGAGATCTCGGTCAGTGTGATGCTCGTGGCTGTCTCTGTCTCCCGGAGATTCCTATATGCGATCAATACCTCCTGATAGAGCTCCTCGCTGCCGGGGTTCTCTATCTGCTCCAGCTGGGAGAGCCTTCGCTTTAACTTTGAGCCCTCTGCATTGAGGTCGTCGATCCTGTCCTCCAGAGCTTCGAGTTCCTCGCCCCCCACGAGTGAAGCCTCTGGAAGTCTGGAAGTGAGTCCATTGACTTCCCGCTCTATTTCTGCGAGCCTGTCGCTCACTTCCTTGCGCCGGCCGTTTGCTCCGGTGTCCTTTTGTCTTGCGTCCTTCTCGAACTTCGCGCACGCGTCCTTGAACGCTTCGAGCGCTGCCTTGTAAGGTTCGAGTGCCTTCTGGACTGTGTCCTTGGTGAGAGCTGCAGGGTTCTTCCTCAGCTCCATGAGGTTGATGTTTTCCTTTGCCTGTGTCATTGTCTGATCATTCCTTTCGTTTTTTGATGGTGGTGGTTTATTTTTTCAGGAGGTCTCGCTCCTCCTCGCTCCTTTGCTCCTCTGGTGGTGTGGTGGCCTTCTCGAGGTTTGCGAGGGCCCTGCCGTGGATCCTGAAGGTTTTCCTCATGAGGACGTCGGCCCGCTCCTCGAAGTCTTTCTCTTGGCCGAATAGTGCCTCGCATATCTCTGGCCACTGGAGCCCGTCGATGTATCTCATAAGGATCACCTGCCGCTCGTCTGGGTTTCTCAGGAGATTTACAGCTTCCTGAATGTCGGCTGCCTCGTCCCGCTCCTTTTGGATCAGCCGCTTGATCCCTCTCTCGAGCTCCTCTTTCTTTGCTATTTCCAGCGCCATGCGGTCGAAGGTGCTGGCCCCGGTTCTTGGCATACCGTCCAGCTTGGGGGATGCTGGTGCGGTCAGTTTTTCCTCCATGAGCTCCAGCCGCTCGATCTGGTTGTCTATCTCCCTGATCAGGTTCGTGTATCTCCGGAGGCGTTCTTTTGTCATTGGTTCCTTGTTTTTCATGTGCCCTCCTTTCCCTGCTGGTGGAGAGTCTTGGGCCTGCCATTACGGCCCGCCTGCGTTTGTTTACGTTCTGGCGCTTGCGCTATTCTGCCTCTGTGCTGTCCGCTGCCTGTACTCAGCCTTGACGGCCGGATCCTCGAAGGCTTTGGCCACGGTCTGGATCAGAGGCCGGGCCAGTCTGTCCGTTACCGCGTCAGGTATGCGATCCGGCTCAATTTTCACCTTCTGGCAGTCGCAGCTCTCGCCATAGTCGAGGTTGCTCTTGCAATAGGGGCATACTATGTAAGGCTTTGACATGGTGCTTCCTCCTCTCTGCCACCCTGATGGCGGCCTTTTTTATATGTCACCGGCCTGAATAGGCCGTTTTCTCCGTTCCTGTGGTACCTTTGCTTGAGTGTTGAGTATGGAAGGCCGTATCTCTCGGCGGCCTGCTTGAGCGTCATGGTCTCGCCGTCCAGTGTTACCCGGATATTTGTCCGGCGGTTGTTGTTCTGCTGCTTCATAGTGGCCCACCGGCAGTTCTCCGGAGTGTAGTCTCCGTCGTTGTCCTTCCGGTCGAGTGTGAGGCCCTCGGCATATCCATGGGAGAGCGCCCAGGTCTCGAAGTTCTGGAAGTCCTTCCACTCCTCGCAGTATCGGATCCCCCGGCCTCCATAGTGGCCATAATCAGGATGATCCGGATTTCCGCAGCGTTCTTTCATGGATCCCCATGCTTTGTATAACTTTGAGCCGCTTCCTCCGTGGATCCTGTGGGCCTCGCTGTTCCGCTCCGTATGGTAGCAGCCGCAGCTCTGTGTCTTGCCGGCCTTGATGTCCTGAGCGAGGGCCAGCCCGACGGATCCGCACTTGCACTTGCAGAGCCAGACGGTGTTCCCGTTCACCGTCCCCAGCTGGGCGATCACTCTGAGCCGTCCATATTCCCGGCCGCTTTGCAGCTCGCCGAGATCCGGGAAGGGTATGGCATCCACCGGCTGGATCCCGTCGACTATCGGGAAAAAGTGCTCCGGGTTCAGGGTGTAGAACTCGCCGGCCGGCCGCCTTCCGGTCTGGATCCTGTAAACTTCACACCGGGCGTCGATATACTCGGCCATGATCCGAATGATCCGGGCCCTGTGTGCTGCCAGTTGCTCGGAGACTTGACCACGGGCCACCTGATCCTCGAGCTTGATGGATGCCTTCCGGACTTTCTCGGCCAGCTTCTTGAGGCTGCTCGATGTTTCGCTGGTCAGAGGCTCCAACTCGTTGATCTTGATGTATGTGCGCCGGCCTTCAGTTGCGGCCGTCTCGATGGCTTTGATCGCTCTCTTGGCCAGCTCGTTGAACTGCTGCTCGACTTTATTCATCGCCGGCAATATGGAAGCCGGAGAGCTGCACCTTGTGTTGTTGCTGGTTGGTTTCATACTCTTTTACCTCCTCAATCTCGTCATCCCATCTGCCTTGGTTGAGCCACGTGGTGGGGTATGGTATATACTGGCCGTTATCACGCTGCCACTGCCTTGATCTCTTGGCTGCTTCGACTGCTTTCATGATCCGGTTAAATAAATCAGTGTCAGGCTTGACTTTTTTCCATGCCTTGAGTGCTGCCTTTTTCCCGGTTTTCTTCGGGTATGCCTTCCAGAACTCCTCGAAGCGTTTCTCTTGAAGGTCTTGAGGCTTCTCCTTGACCTCACCATCATCGCCGTCAGGCGTATACGGTATTGTTGTGTCTGTTATGTTAGGTACTGTTGGTTTGGTTGTGTTGGGTACTGTTGGCGCGTTACATTCCGTTATGTCTGCGTTATGTAACGCGTTACTAACGTGTGACTGAAGCGTGACGCTGTTTTTTTTCTCTCTATACCGGCGCTGTCGCTCTCTGTTAGCTTCACGCTGAAGCTCACGCTGTTCTAACAAGCGCCCAGCATAATCATGCCAGTCATGAAGATGAAGGCCGTCGTCGCCTTGGTCAATATATCCGGAAGCGATCAGGGCGTTTACGAGATCGGAGGCTTCTCCATCCCACAGGACGGCATCGGCTATTTCTTCCGGCTCGTACTTGGCCAGACTTCCATCCTGAGCGAAGTCGAGCGCCCAGTACCATAGGCCGTGAAGATGGCCAACCGCTGCCGGCACTGATACACCCAGCAGCCGAGCTAATTTTTTGGTTTTAGGATGCCGCCATAGCTCTTGGTGGCTTTCAATCCACGCCATGCTTTTTTTCCTCCTTTCCGTCGTTTTCATATACTGCCTCGACTAAGCCTTCACGCGACGGATGGCTCCGAGTGGGGCTGTTTCTTCTCGCGTGGTGCCCTTGGCCAGATATTCGATAAGTGCGTCATAATTCAGCAGACGGCGCCGGCCGATCTTCACATATGGGATCGCATCACTGGCCAGAAGCGACCTGATAAAATTTAGGGTGACCTGTGTCTCTGGATCTTCTTGTTTCAGGAGCTCGAGGGCCTGCTCCGGATACCTCATGCGGGCCATACTCAACACCTCCCCGTAGCGGCTTCCACATTACTGGGGAGCTCGAACAGATCGGTGACAGGACAATCAAGAGCGTCAGCCAGTCTTTTTGCGGTGGCCGGATTTGCTGAAAATCCGCGTTCAAGTCGGCATATAGTTGAGGCGGCCACGCCTGAAACCTTTGCAAGGTCTACGCAGCTCCATCCGCGATTAACACGGGCCTGCTGGAAGTGCTCCAATTTGACTTTTAACATTGCTCATACTCCTTTCCTTGACTGTATGCCAGCTCAGCGTCTGGCTCTGTCCGTTTCGGGCTTTGGCTCCCGGGCAACAATAAAAGCCGCCGGGCTTACCAAATAGACCCATGTTATGGGTTGTATTCGGCAGCTCGACGGCTCAAAGGTTGATTCTATGGTAACCTGTGAGGTTGTCGACTGGTACGGGGGAGCGGCTTATTCAGGCCGCTGCCACTTAGGTGTGATCGCTGGTGGACTTGGTTCCCTGTGCGAGTTTTGAACTCGTCGCACAGTTTCCCGCGCCATTCCTACCCGGGCGATCCCCGGGGGCCTGCCTTCATCAGTGCCGGGAGGCCATTCCCGGCAGACGCCCGGCGTGGGCGTTTCGGCTATATTTAGAATTGACTTGCTCTGGCCATCTGGAAGTCTATCACCTTGGCTCCGGTTCTGGCAGCTGCGGGATGCATCAAGGCTTCATTCTCTTGACCGTGCAATCGGTTGGAAATCAATAACATCATGGCTATGGCCTTGGTTTGGTCGCTTGCCATGCTCCATTCCTTCAGGAGCTCCTCCTTGTTGATCATGACGATCGTGTCTCCCGTGTAATAAAATGGCTTCGATTGCTTTCTCTCTAATCCTGTCGTCAGAGCTGCCTCGTGTCTGAAGGCGGCCCAGTCATTATAATCACGATCAGAGAACTTTCCGATCTCGGCAATGAGTGCCGCAACAAACAGGTGGATGCCGTCATCTCTTAATTCATAGCTGAAGTTTGTGGGGGAGATCTTGACATCACCAACAGAGACGATCCTGTAACGCTCTGGATCTTGTTTTACGGCTCTGGCCAGCATAAATGGCTTCTCGTATTTGAGAGCCGGGAATAACTCGCAGATCTTCGATGGATCACGCCTCTCCGTCATATGTATCGTGATGCTTGGCACCGGTGTCTCGTTTATGAAAATCTGTTTCATGGTGTAGCCCCCTTCTATGAAGATGATCGCGCTGGCTTTTTGTAAATTCTATATCGTTGTTTCACAACTTAATCGAATTATATCACACCGAAATACTATCGTCAACAATCTATTGCAATTTTGTTTCATTTCGTGTAATATATCAGCAAGAGGTGATAATATGCCAGCAAGAAAAGTTTCTGATGATTTTGCCGCTTCATTCTCCCGACGGTTGACCGCTCTGCGTGAGCGGAACCGATATACACAAGCGGCGGTGGCTGCCGGGGTTGGTGTCGCAGCTTCCTCGATCGGCTATTATGAAAAAGGGGAGAAGATCCCGAACGCTGAAATATTAGCGAAGTTATGCCAATTTTATCACGTTCCAGCTGACTATCTGCTTGGTTTTACAGATGACGCCGGTGTTGCAGATCTGCCAGAAGGGCCCACAAAAGACGACGCCAGCAGGCTATTGGATGAAGTCGCCATGCTGATCGCTCGTGAGAGTCGGGTTGATTATGACCGGAATATCCTCGGGCCAGTTGCTGACATCATCGAACGGATAGGCGGGCTCATAGCTGATGCGGACGAATCTTTTGCAGAGCTCCGTGAGAAATATCCAGCCTTTTCCCGTAGTGATCCATATGGTTCCATGGGAGCTGATATTAAGTCGCTTACGGAGGCCATGCTCGGCCTTTCAAAAATGCCGGAGGGTCTGGAGCAGTTCCTTACTGAGTACCGCGAGCGCAGCCTTGACGTTACAAGGGTTGCAAGAGACGACATTCACTTTATTCGGCAACGTGTCGAGGTGGCGATCTGCAAAGCCCTGACCGGTGGATTTACTGAGCATGTTGAAAATGTTAGGGGAGGTGGAGGTAATGGCAACAGTCACAAAGCGGGGAAATAGTTATAAGATTACAGTCTCCTGCGGTTACGACCTAAACGGTAAACAGATCCGGCGCCACACTACATGGACGCCCGAGCCGGGCATGACTGCAAAGCAAGTGGCAAAAGAACTGGAACGTCAGAAGGTTCTTTTTGAAGAGCGCTGCCGCACCGGGCAGGTGCTTGATGGCTCTATACGATTTGCTGACTTTGCCGAAAAATGGTTCGAGGACTATGCTGATAAGCAGCTTCGAGCCAAGACATTATCCCGCTACAAGGCTATGATGCCGCGCATTAACGCCGCGATCGGTCATATCCATCTGGACAAGCTCCAGCCTCACCACCTGCTGGCCTTATATGATAATCTGGCCGAGCCCGGGGTTCGCAGCGATACAAAGTACCGGTGCTCGGTTGACTTCAAGGCACTGCTCCGGGATCGTAAACTTACCAAGGCCAGCTTCGCTCCATTGGCAAACGTCAGCATGGCCGTGCTCAACTCCATTACTCAGGGTCGGAATATAGCCCGCACCAGCGCAGAGAACATCAGTAAAGCGCTTGATCTCAAGCTGGATCAGATATTTCAACCGGTAGAGGAGGACAGCACTCTGTCGGCCAAGACGATACTCCACCACCACCGCTTGATCTCCTCCATACTCTCCACGGCAGTACAGTGGCAAGTCATATTCTCCAATCCTTGTGAACGAGTGAAGCCTCCCAAAGTCGAGAAAAGTAATCCGCGTTATCTGGACGAAACTGAAGCGGCTCACCTGCTGGAGCTGCTCGAGGCCGAGGACATTCAATACCGCACTGCGATCCAGCTCCTACTCTATACCGGCTTCAGGCGTGGCGAACTGCTTGGGCTTGAGTGGTCGGACATTGACTTCAAGCACCAGATCATCCATGTACGTCGCAGCTCCCTGTATTTACCCGACAAGGGCATATTCGAGGACGACACGAAGAACTTCACATCAGAGAGAGTGATCAAGGTGTCAAGCATAGCCTTCCAAGCTCTCCGGGAGTATAAGGTGTGGCAGTCCGAGCAACGGATGAAGCTGGGCGACCAGTGGCACCAGAGCGACAGGCTATTCACCGCATGGAACGGCAAGCCGATGCATCCGGACACTCTGACCGGATGGTTTCACGACTTCGTGGCAAGGAATAACCTGCCGCAGATCAGCATCCATAGCCTTCGCCATACAAATGCCACGCTCCTGATCGCGCAGCATATGCCTATTACGACGGTAGCGAACAGACTGGGCCATGCTAATGCTGCCACCACTACCAAGATATACGCTCATGCGATCCGGTCAGCCGATGCGGCCGCAGCTGAGACACTCGAGAATATTCTGGCACCAAGCAGGAACAGCAAGAGCAAACTCGGATAAATAAAAAGGCCATGAGTTCCACCCGGTGAGGGAGATCCCATAGCCTTGTTTTTTGCCCCTATGATTTTTATGTAATAAGCACCAAATAAACACCAAACGCAGATTTTTAATAAATTTCTTTGAACATAGCAAAACCCGCCGGGCCTTACGCCAAGCGGGTTTCTTTGTGGTTGCGGGAGGAGGATTTGAACCTCCGACCTTCGGGTTATGAGCCCGACGAGCTACCGTACTGCTCCACCCCGCGATATATTTTGCCGTTGAGTACCTGTAACTCAACCGCGCTTATATAGTATAACACCATGGAATGATTTATGCAAGTTTTCCGCCGGATTTTTTTCAGGCAATACATAGCAGCGCAGGTGTCTTTTAGTGTCTCTCAGGCGCCAAAACAGGTGCCGGAGCATAAAAACGGGTTTCGGCAAAACCCGAAACCCGTGGTGCCGAAGACCGGGATCGAACCGGTACGGCTTTATGGGCCGCAGGATTTTAAGTCCTGTGCGTCTGCCAGTTCCGCCACTTCGGCATTTATAACAATTACATATGATAACACCTGCTGTCTTAAAAAGCAAGTGCAGCTGAAAGGCAAATGTTTCTAGAAATATTGAGTAGTCCTGCGATAACCGCCGCTTCCTCTCTTTGACTCAAAATTCTTTTTCAGGTCGTGGATCTTTTCTTCGCTGTCTTTCAGGAATTTCGCCAGCCGGTCCTCAAACGAAAGGTTTTCGCTGCCGTTGCGGTTCCAATCTATTTCAGCAGGGATACTGCTTGTTTTCCTGGTTTCTTTAGGTTCGGCAGCCTTTTTGATCGACAGGCTTATTTTGCCGTTTTCCATAGATAATACTTTTACTTTGACCTGCTGATTTTCCTTCAGATGATCCTTGATGTCCTTGACATATTCTTCAGCGATCTCGGAGATGTGAACAAGACCCGTCTTCCCGTCAGGCAGTTGGATAAAAGCTCCGAAACTGGTTATCCCGGCAACTTTACCCTCTACTATGCTACCAACTTCAACCTGCATAAAGAAAAAAATCCTCCTTAAATTTAAAAAAACGGTCAATGCCGTTTAATGCGACCGGCTGCAAATCTTCCAAAGCAATTCGATTATATAGCATGCGCATGCTTTCGTCAAGCTTGTTATCACAGGCTTTTAAAGATTTTTGGACATAACTCCGGCTAGTTGCCTATATCGACATAGACTCTTTCATTTTTCTTTACCATTCCCAGTTTTTCCCGGGCAACTTTTTCGATATACTCATCGCTTTCGATCATTTTGCTTTGCTTTTTCAGTTCTTCATTTATCTTCTTTTCCTCGGCGATCTTCTCTTCCAGCTTGTTAAGTTCCTGATTTTTGGCATAAATCAGCCCCTGCTGGTTTACAGCGATATAGGACAGATATAGAAATATAACGAGCAAAATGAATATCCCGACCGTAGCTTTTCCTTTTTTCATATGTATCTCTACCTGATCCGAAAGAATCAGTCCCCTGTCTTTTACATTTCCGGCCTGTTTCCGGGCTGTATATTACCGTTTGCTATCTTCCATACATATAGTATAATTCTATGCTTTCTGCAAAAATCCTTCTTACCGCTGCAAATCTACATTGCTGACCGTATTCAAGGCTTCGTCCTTTTCCCTTCGTCTCCTTCGCCGCGGCCTTCTTTCCGGTCTCTTACGCAGGAATCCGGCAATTCTGCTGAGTGCACTGTCTCTGCCTGACGTCTTGCTGTCAGATACGCCTGTCTTGCTGCCCGGCATCTCTTTTTCCCTTTCCCTTGCCATACGTAAAGAGTCCGCCGCCGCTTTGGCCGCCATGCGCACAGGTTTCGACAGCAGTTTCACCAGGAACCTGAAGGGATAAAGCACGATATAAATCAGGATTTTGACCGCCCTGGCCGTTACGTTGATAATAAAAAGGGAGGAGCCCATGACAGCTTTGCTGAACAGCATGGCATACAGCACGGCGCCGAGAAACGCCCCAAAGAACAGGAACCCTCTCAGTTCACCGTCATTGCTGCGGTATATGCTGATAAACATGATTATGCAGGCTATGAGCCAGAACAGTATATCCTGGACAAAGACGGCAAAACCGCCCGTCCTGACAGCCTTCCTGATAATCCTGAATATGTCATAGACGAATGCTATGGCCATCCCGCTTACTGTTGTCCAAAGAAAAACAATGACCTGTTCGCTGACAGAAAGTATCATCTGAATAACCGGGCAAAGAAGCCTCCGCCCTTGTTCCTCGCCCCTTCTCTGTCCGAATACTCAAGGCTGATGATATCGCCTTCGATGCCAAGTTCCGAGCTGTCGATATCCAGCTTGTTTATATGCAGGTCCATTCCCTTTATCACCAGTATGCCAAGCTCGGTATCTGCGATGACACATTCGTCATTGAAGCTTTCAACGTCAACAACGCCGGATATACTCAGTTTCTGCCTGTTTTCCAGGATAACGTTCTGGACCCTTGGCTTTGGCATCTTCTTCTCTTCGATCATACCGACCCTCCCCGCCACTGTTTGCTCCTCCGGTCACGTTGAAATGCCCAGGCGATGCCACATTAAATATATATGCATGTACAATGCATATATGCCGGCAGGACGAACGAAAAAATCCCTTCAGGGCCGATGCCTTTGCCCTTCAGGGATTTTGACGCATACCGGTTCAATTGCCTTAAGGATCAGTATCACAGTATAGTGTACATTTCCTTTGCCCCTTCTTTTGTAACGTGTTCCTCCGTCGACAATACCCTGACCTTTGTAAGGTTATTGCCGAACCTTATCTCTATTACATCTCCAACTTTCACATCAGTCCCCGGCTTGGCAGTCTTGCCGTTTATTGCCACATGTCCTGTTTCGCAGGCTTCATTGGCAAGGGTGCGCCTTTTGATAAGCCTTGAGACTTTCAGATATTTGTCGATCCTCATAAAATACATCCCCCATATGGAATCTAACTGTTGACGATATCTTTCAAAGCCTTGCCCGCTTTGAACACCGGCGCCTTCGACGCTTCGATCGTTATCTCTTCATTGGTCTGCGGGTTCCTTCCTTTTCTTTCGGGCCTCTCCCTGACTTCAAAAGTCCCGAAGCCTACGAGCTGCACTTTGTCCCCGTTGGCCAGGGCCTCTTCGACGCTCTCCAGGAAAGCGTTCAAAGCCTTTTCGGCATCCGTTTTGGTTATTTCGCCTTTCTCCGCCATCCTGCCGATCAATTCAGATTTGTTCATCCGTCTACCTCCTGATTCTCATTGCTTATCCGAGAGCTGAATTTTTGCTTCGTTCCAGAGTGCATCCATTTCCGAAAGGCTCATTTCCTCCAGCTTTTTGCCTGCTTTCATGCTTTGCTGTTCGATGTACTCAAACCTTTTTATGAACTTGCTGATGGTTCCGTTAAGAGCCAGTTCAGGCTGCACGTTGAGAAATCTGGCGAGGTTAACGAGAGCAAAAAATGCATCTCCCAGTTCATCTGTAATTCTTTCCACATTATTACTCTTATATACATCCCGCAGTTCCTGTATTTCCTCTTCGACTTTCCGGAAAACGTCTTCTATGTTGTCCCAGTCAAAGCCGACCTGGGCAGCCTTTTCCTGTACCTTATAACTCCTCATCAGCGCCGGCAGGTTCTTGGGCACATCCTTGAGCACCCCTGTCTGGCTCTTTAACTTCTTTTCCTTTTTCTTTATAGCTTCCCAGTTCTCGATAACCTCTTCTGCGGTATCGGCCTTTACATTCCCAAAGATATGGGGATGCCTGGATATGAGCTTTTTGCAGACCTCGGTGGTAACATCCCCGATATCGAAATCGCCGTTTTCCTTAGCTATCTGTGCATGGAATACTATCTGCAGCAGCAGATCGCCCAATTCGTTGCAGAACCTGCCCTTGTCCCCGGAATCCAGCGCTTCAAGCACTTCGTAGGTCTCTTCGATCATATATATCCGCAGGCTTTCATGAGTCTGCTCCTTGTCCCATGGGCAGCCGTTTTCTCCACGGAGCCTTGCCATTATCTCAAGCAAATCATCAAACCCGTATTTTTCTTTAAGTTTCATATGTATCTCCCGTCACTTTCTGCAAATTCAGCGTATTCCTGCTTTATTTTATCCTAATTTTATCACAAATAGCAATAAAAAACCCGCCCGAAAGTCAAACCGGACAGCCGCAGGCGGGTTGACGGAAAACACGCAGTCATATGCCAAATCCGAAGTAATCCTTTGCGTTGTTGTAACTGATATCCTGCACCATTTTCCCGAGCAGGGCCGTATCATCCGGCGCCTCCCCGTTTTCGGCCCATTCGCCGAGGATATTGCACAGTATCCGCCTGAAATACTCATGCCTGGCGTATGACAAAAAACTCCTCGAATCGGTCAGCATCCCGACAAACCTGCTCAGCAGGCCGGTGGATGCAAGCGCCGTCATTTGCCTTTTCATTCCGTCCAGCTGGTCGTTGAACCACCAGGCGGAGCCGAACTGTATCTTCCCGGGGATGCCTCCGCCCTGGAAGCAGCCGGCAATTACGCTTATGACCTCATTCGCGCCGGGATTGAGGCAGTACAGGATCGTCTTCGGGATACCGGCCACGGTATCTATCCTGTCCAGCAGTTTCGCCAGCGGGCGCGCATAAACAGCGTCATCGATGGCGTCAAAACCCGTATCAGGCCCTAGCAGCCTGAATTGCCGCGTGTTGTTGTTCCTCATGCATCCGATGTGGAGCTGCATTACCCAGCCAAGTTCGCTGTAACGGGCTCCCAGGAAGGTGAGCAGGTTTGTCCTGTATTTATTGGCTTCCTCAGTATCCGGTTTCCCGCCCGACATTACCTTGTCAAAAATCCGCGAAGCCTCTTCATCGCTGCATTCCGCGTATACTGCGGGCTCGAGCGAGTGGTCCGACAGCCTGCAGCCCCTGCTGTTGAAGTAATCCAGCCTGCCGGAGAGGGCATCCCTGAAACTGTCGTAGCCGCTTATTTTCTTTCCGGCGGCTTTTTCAAGCTTCGTCACCCATTGCGTGAAACCGGGCCTGTCGATGTTCAACGCCGCGTCAGGCCTGAAAGTCGGCAGCACCTTAACACCGAATCCTTTATCGTCGGCTATCCGCTCATGGTATTCAAGCGTATCGGCAGGATCATCGGTGGTGCATATAGCTTCAACATTCGAGCGTTTTATAAGCTCCCTGGCCGAAAACGAATCGTCCGCAAGCATCTCGTTGCATTTGTCCCATATGTATTCTGCCGTTTCAGGTGAAAGCAGTTCTTCTATGCCAAAGTACCGGCGAAGTTCCAGGTGTGTCCAGTGGTACAGCGGATTGCCGATGCAATACGGCATCGTCTCAGCCCATTTCATGAATTTTTCCTTATCATCTGCATCTCCGGTGATGTACCTCTCCTCGACGCCGTTTATCCTCATGGCCCGCCATTTGTAATGGTCGCCGCCGAGCCATATTTCCGTGATGTTCCTGAACTTCTTATTTTCAGCAATTTCTCTGGGGCTCAAGTGACAATGATAATCGATGATGGGCATTTCAGCAGCATATTCATGATAAAGGATGGCTGCTGTTTCATTATGCAGCAGGAAATTCTCGTCCATGAATTTCTTCATAACACATTCTCCTTTAAATCAGAATGTCTGGCATTTTGCGCGTGTATCCGTAAACAGCCGTCTTTATGCGGGCTGCTGCACGCCATCTGCGCCTGGCACCCCAAAATTCAGGTACTCAGTTGGTTGCTGCATGCCGTTTGCACCTTGCAGTCAAATTTCAAAGCCGCGCGGTTCCCTCGGCGGCACAGTTTCCTTCCCTGTGCCTGACATGCTTCACTCCTGCGCGAACCTGTCCCGGCAGGCCCAGAGGCCGAGCGCCGGATTGCTGATATAATAGATTTCCTCGCCGTCGGGCATGGTGTTGAAGCCGTCTCTTAGTTTTGCGGGATCATAACGCGCAATAACCTCATGTATATCCGCATACTCAAAGCCGACGGATTCTGTCTCCTGCCTTGTCAGCCTGCCGGGAGCATACGTGATCCTGAAACGGCCGTCAGATGAACCATGTATCAGGTGCGCCGCAACAGAGAGGTTGTTCCTGAGGTCATCATGTTCCCTGACCAGCTGCAGCACCTTCTCCCTTCCCACATATCCATATTTCCTGATCAGCCGGTCGTTTTCATCATCTTCACCGAACTTCCTTACGCCCGGCGCTATTACGGCCAGTTCGCCTCCGTCGTCTATCGCCATTCTGGTCCTGTAGACAGCCTTGTTGCCCAGCCACGTACTCTTGAACTCCTTTTCATCGAGCCAGACGACCACCTTTTTTAGCGGCTTGTCCACGAAAATTATATTTTTCTGCTGGCTGAGTTTCACTGCTTCTTCGAAGATCCTCCGGCTGCTTCCCGCAAACAGGCCGTGGATTGCCACTTTGCCTTCGGCCTGAGTCGTCACGGTAAGCACGTACATCAGTGGAACACTATTAAGGAAATGCTCCTGGGCATAGTCAAATACCTTGCGTACAGGAGAATGGTCACGCCCCATGATCCTCTCGAGCCCGTAAAAAGCGCCCAGCATATGGGACTGGCTTATCATGCCGCTGCCGCCGCACCCGACGAATATATTTTTGCTGTAATTTGCCATTCCCACAACTTCGTGCGGCACAACCTGGCCGATGGAAATGATCAGGTCGTATGTCCCGTCCACGATGCGCCTGTTCACTTCCACATCCACCGGATCCGATACAAGCCCTTCGGAGACCTGTTTCACATAATCCGCGGGGACCTGCCCGATCTTCACCACATCCTTCCTCCAGTTGTGGACGATGAATGCCTCACGGGGGATGCCATTGCCGAAAAACTCGTCGATTTCCGTCGGCGTCATCGGCTCGTGGGTCCCGAGGGCAGGCATTATATCTACATGGCAGCTGTCCTTGAGCATTTCATAATAAATAGCCGTGATCCGCCCCGCGCCTGAATGCATCCTTGTGAAATCGGGCGGGATCAGCAGCACCTTTTCCGGATGCCTGATACTTTTCCTGCGCCGTTGCACACTCAGTTCCAGGGCCTTCCTGAGTTCCCCGTCGCTTATGCCTTTGTCAGTGCCTGTGTCATTCTTATTCGCGCCCTTGCAGACATCATCGACGACGATTATATCATCCATAACGATCGCTTTTTCAGTGATGCTTTCCATGGCAAGCACCCTTTCAAATAAATATATGCCTAAAGCATGCAGCAACCTGAAATATCGGGCTGTACCATTACCCTTCCGATCGCGCTTTTAGCTGCATAAAAACCGTTGTACATAAATATCAAATTGTCCCTGCAATGATTTATTGGCGCGGTCAGGCGTTGTAAGCGGAAGCGGAAGTTTTGCCACCATGCTCAGTCCAGTTGAAGTGGAAGAATTCTCCATGCGGCTTGTCTACGCGTTCAAACATATGGGCGCCGAAATAGTCCCTTTGTGCCTGCAGCAGGTTGGCGGGCAGCCTTTCGCTCCTGTAGCTGTCGAAATATGCAAGCGCGCTGGACATCGCCGGCGCCGGGATACCATGCATCACGGCGGCCGCCACTGCCTTGCGCCAGTCTTCCTGGTATTTTTCGAGTATATCTTTGAAATACGGTGCAAGCATCAGATTTGCCAGATCAGGGTCCTTGTCGAACGCTTCCTTGATCCTGTGCAGGAACTGCGCCCTGATTATGCAGCCGCCCCTGAAAATCATCGCGATCCTGCCGAAGTCAAGATCCCAGCCATACTCCTGCGCCGCGGCTTTCATAAGGGCAAAGCCCTGCGCATATGAGCATATCTTGCTGGCATACAATGCGCGCCTCACAGATTCGACAAAGCTCTTCCTGTCGCCGCTGAACGCACCGACAGACGGCCCTTTGAATACTTTGCTTGCCGCAGCCCTTTCATCCTTGATGGCCGAAATACAACGGGCAAAGACCGCTTCCGTTATGACCGGAGTGGAAATGCCAAGATCCAGGGCGCTCTTGCTTGTCCACTTTCCGGTACCTTTCTGCCCTGCCTTGTCCAGTATGACTTCCACCATCGGTTTGCCCGTTTCCGGATCGGTCTTCGTGAAAATATCGCTGGTTATTTCGATAAGGTAGCTGTCAAGCTCGCCCCTGTTCCATTCCGCGAATACTTCATGAAGCTCCTGCGCTGTCATCCCGAGGATATTCTTCAGAAGCGAATACGCTTCACAAATAAGCTGCATATCGCCGTATTCGATCCCGTTGTGGACCATCTTTACATAATGTCCGGCGCCGTCTGTCCCTATGTATGTGCAGCACGGGTCACCGTTCACCTTGGCGGCTATGGCTGTCAGAACGGGAGCGATCATATCATAGGTTTCCTTTTCACATCCCGGCATGATGGCGGGACCTCTCAGCGCTCCCTCCTCGCCGCCTGAAACACCGGTACCGACGAACCTGTAACCCTCGGCTTCCAGTTCCCTGCTCCTCCTTATCGTGTCGCCGAAGAAGGAATTGCCGGCATCGATTATGATGTCGCCCTTCGAAATATACTGCTTCAGTTGCCGGATCATATCGTCCACAGGCTGTCCGGCCTTGACCATTATGATGATCTTCCTCGGAGTCTTCAGCGAGTTCACGAACTCTTCGAGGCTGTATGTCCCGTGGATCCTTCTGCCCTTTACTTCCTCCACCATTTCGTCGGTCTTTTCCCTTGACCTGTTGTATACCGAGACCGAATAGCCCTTGCTCTCTATGTTCATTGCAAGATTCTTGCCCATAACGGCCAGGCCAATAACTCCTATATCCTGCTTTTCCATGGATCGATCACTCCTTTTGCAACATTTTTACTTTATGTCATCCGGAATCATCCGAAAATACTTGCCGGCTGATACTGCCTTGAACGGTATGGCCTCCGAGGCAGGTCGCTGTTCCGGCAGCAACGGCGTCATACGCCTGAAAATGCCGAGAATCCGCCATCTACAGGCACCACTATGCCGGTCACGAACCTGGACGCGTCCGAACAGAGCCAGATGAGCGTCCCTATGAGATCCTCCGGCCGGCCCAGCCTGCCCATCGGCGTATGCTCGATGATGGTCTTCCCTCTCCGCGTGAACTCCCCCGTTTCCGGATCCGTCAGCAAAAACCTGTTTTGCTCGGTCAGGAAGAAGCCCGGCGCAATAGCGTTGACCCTGATCTTATCGCCGTACTTTTTTGCCAGATCGGTGGCCAGCCACTGGGTGAAATTGCTCACTGCCGCCTTTGCAGCCGAGTAGCCCGGTATGCGTGTCAACGGCCTGAATGCGTTCATCGAGGATATGTTGATTATCACGCCTCCGTTCTTATTCCTGACCATCTCCCTGCCAAATACCTGGGACGGAAGCACCGCGCCTGCCATAAGGTTCAGTTTGACCACCTTGTTGAGCATTTCAGCATCCAGGTCGAAAAAGGATACCTCGTCCGACGTGGTGGCGCCTTTCATATTTCCGCCCACCGCATTGACGAGTATGTCGACCCTTCCGAAATCGTTGAAAATGGCTGCTGCCGTCGCCCTGATGCTTTCGATATCCATGGCGTCCACCCTGTATGCTTTTACCACAGGTCTCCGTGGCTTATCTTCGCAGGTTATTCCGCCTGACTTTCCCGAAGTGACTGAATCAACGACAGCCTGGGCCTTTTCCAGGTCAAGGTCACAAACTGCCACGTCGGCGCCTGCATCGACAAGCCCTTTCGCCATGGCGGCGCCAAGAACTCCACCGCCTCCAAGCAGTGCAGCTTTCCTTCCTTCCAGACTGAACAGATCCATGTTCTTCCCCCTCGATCATATTTTATATAGCAGTCGGCCGTTTACCCAAGGCGACTGGTCGGATCAACAGCGGATCCGGCATTAAACATAACGAATGCACATATTTCCGCCAATTAACATTATAAATCAACGCATGGGGATAGTCCTTGCTATTATTGCCTGTTAATATGTAAATATTGCTCAAAGGCAGCATATTCATTGAAAACTGCCTGTTACTATATTACTATAATGATGTATCTAGATAAAAACATTTTCACTGCATTTATGCACTCACACAAATCATTTTTGCTTCTGCATAGTGAAATATTTGCCGGGAGGTTTGAAAAATGCAATTACGAACCGATTATACCTACGCGCTTGTGATGCCTACCAGTATGGGCGTAAGGATAACTCCTCTCGACCGTCGGCCGGTCCATACCAGCAACCTGTACATCATGCAGGCTACAAGCGCCGAATCAAACGTGGCCAATATTGCAGCGTCTCTTGGCATGAGGGTCAAGCTGCTGACCACATTCGTAAAGGACAGCGAAATAGCCCTTTTCATAAAAAGCGAACTGCGCAAGCGCAACATCGAATTTGAAGGTCCTGAAGTGCCCCAGGGCGGGCCCTGGGGTTACAGGCACCAGTTCAACATCGCCGACAGCGGTTATGGCATGAGAGGTCCGCGCGTGCTCAACGACCGGGCAGGAGAAGTTGGAAGGACGCTGAACTCAAAAGATTTCGACATCGACCGCATATTTGGGAAAGAAGGCGTTGCAATACTGCATCTTTCCGGCCTGATAGCCGCATTGTCCCGCGATACGAGCCAGTTCTGCCTTGAACTTGCGAAGGCGGCAAAAAAGCACGGCACCAAGGTGAGCTTCGACCTCAACTACAGAGCTTCGTTCTGGGCAGGCCGTGAAGAAGAGCTTCGGGATACTTTCTCCCGGATAGCCGCCCTTTCAGATATACTTATAGGCAACGAAGAAGACTTCCAGCTTGCACTTGGCATCGAAGGCCCGGAGGCAGGCGGGTCGGACCTCGATAAGAAAATAGACAGTTTCAGGCACATGATCGAAAATGCCGGAAAGATATACCCCAATGTGTCGGTATTTGCCACCACACTGCGGCAGGTGCTGAATGCAAATTCACATCTGTGGGGCTGCATAATGCTGTATGACAACAAGTGGCATGTGATAGAACCGCGGGAGATCCCCGTTTACGACCGCATAGGCGGCGGCGACGGATTTGTGGGCGGCCTGCTGTATGCTATACTGAAGGGATGGGAGCCGGAAAAATGGCCGCAGTTCGGCTGGGCAACAGGCGCGCTGGTCGTAACAGTTCCCGAAGACTATGGCCAGCCTGTCGACGAAGCGCAGGTCTGGAGCATCTACAAAGGAAATGCCCGGGTTAAAAGGTAACTGTTTGGACCAAATCCTCAGAAATCAAATCTTCAATATCAGTCACAGGTTTCAAATACCTCTTTTAAATCAGGCGATCTAAAAGCATCAGTCGAATTATCCGAAAAACTTCCGGAAGCTAAAACTTCCGGAAGTTTTTTCAGGTAAAGTTTAAGGCTGTGTAATTCCCGAATGCAGGTTCTTACAGATTAGCCGGCTGCTTTTATAAATGCCTTCCAGATCAAATGTCTCAAATCAAAGCTTCACTGTCTTTCCCGCTTCTATCCTGCACGGCTCGCCGTCTATGCTTATCCATACGTCCAGAGCCGACGGATTGTGCACGGTTTTCCTGTCAACGCTGAACTTCAGGCTTTTCATTGCCCTGACATAATCCGCGATCTCGATGTTGGTCGCATACCATACATCCTCATCACCAGACATCGTTTTACAGAACTCTTCGATGAGATCCCAGTTTTTGTCCCACTCGAATTCAAAACTATGGCCCCAGACGTACAGCAGGGGCATCTGGGCCCACTTGCCTATATTTTTGAACGCTTTGGCCTTTTCCATCAGGCCCTGCTTGTGATGGCATGTAGGATGCCATGACAGAAAGTTGTCCGGCAGTTGGAAGCCGTTATGTGAATTTACGGTCCTGCAATATTCTATGCCGAGAAAAGGCAGTATCTCAGTAAGTTCCTGGCTGTAGGCCCCGTACGGATATGACATCCCCCTCACAGGATACCCGGCCAGTTCCTCCAGGTTCTTTCTGTCTTCAAGCACCTCCGTTGCCGCCATATCGCCGGGCAATATGGTCAGATACGGGTGATTCAGAGTGTGCGCCGATATCTCATGGCCTTTGAACAGGTCCCTGATCTCTGACGATTTCAAAAACCCTTCTTTGTCGAACCAGCCTGAGACCAGGTGGAACGTACCCCTGATGCCATACTTGTTGAATATCTCAACAAGCTTCCTGTCGTGCACCTGTCCGTCGTCGTAGCTCATGGTCAGCGCTTTTTTCTTCCCGCCGGGATAAAAACCGAAACCTATATACATAAAAATCAACCTCCCCTGTGCTGATTTTATTTATGATCTATAGTCTTTCATATTGCCTTCTGCATTCCGCTTTTTTACCCTCCGCTTTCCTGCCGCTTCCTACGAATGGCTCCGGCAGCATATATGATCCCTGACCCGACAAGAGCGCCGGCACTGTCGATAAGCACATCGGTGAACTGGCATCCCCTGCCGGGCACAAACAATTGATGTATCTCGTCAGAAGCGGCATAAAGCACACATATCACCATTGCCAGCAGGAATGACTTCTTTATCTTCGTTCCGCTGTTCCTCAGAGCATTTACCGTCAATATTCCAAGTACCATATATGCGATGAAATGCGCATTTTTGCGGACGATATGATTCAACTCGCCTATTATGATCTTTGTCCCGGGTATGACTTTTTCAATCGCTTCAGCGATGGCTTGCGTTATTCCAGTACTTAACTGGTTGGACTGGTCTGCCGGCTGTGACGAAAGGTAAAATATCAATGCCATCCACAGAAGCACAGCCACCCATGATATAACTTTTTTCATATGTTATACCTTATGCTTGCCCTTTCATGGAATGTCGTGCTCAGAGACATTATAGCACAAAAAAGCAGCCGGTTTCATATTACATCATCAAAACCGGTATAATTATCAGGATTCTCATTTGAAAAAGTAATTTCGACCCCAAATTCATAAACAGCGGAATTTAGTT
>ENA-UPSA01001400-UPSA01001400.1-bioreactor-metagenome-genome-assembly--contig:-NODE-1400-length-23540-cov-52.105770_pt1 | contig 23540 bp, 20 predicted proteins | sample MGYA00238183_ERZ773288 | MGnify/ENA primary metagenome ERZ773288 (study PRJEB29028, sample SAMN07631243) | bioreactor metagenome | isolation source: Switchgrass digestor | place: USA: Dartmouth... | reverse complement strand
GTTCCCGGTCTCTGTCTATATGATCGGCTGGGTATTGCTGTGCATGGCGGTCGGCAGCATCAGGATAAGCTACAGGCTGGCACGCAGGATCAGGACCGACAGACTGAGACGCCGCTGCAAGCCCAGCAGGGCGATGATCGTCGGTGCCGGGAGCGCCGGTTCGCTTCTCATCAAGGAGTTCAAGAACCACATAGACATGAACATCGTGCCGGTCGTCATGGTGGACGACGACAAGACGAAGCACGGGACAAAAATAAACGGCGTCCCGGTGGCGTCAGGCAGGGAAAAGATAAAAGATCTGGCACAGCAGTATAAAATAGACGAGATAATAGTTGCGATACCCTCGGCCTCCAGGAAGGAGATAGCCGAGTTGCTCAAAATAAGCAAGGAAACCAGATGCAAGCTGAAAACGCTGCCAAACATTATGGAAGTGATGGACGGCGAAGTCAGCGTGAAGCAGCTCCGTGATGTCAGGATCGAGGATCTGCTCGGACGTGACGAAGTAAAGCTCAACATCGAGGAGATATCGGGTTACCTGACGGACGAAGTTGTAATGGTGACCGGCGGAGGCGGTTCCATCGGTTCCGAGCTTTGCCGCCAGATAGCGAAGTTCAACCCCAGGAAGCTGATCATATTCGATATATATGAAAACAACGCCTATGAACTCCAGAACGAGCTGATGTTCCTGTACAAGGACAAACTGGACCTTGAAGTAGTCATAGGCTCATGCCGCGATAGGGAAAGGCTCAGGGAAGTATTCGAGCGCTACAAGCCGGGCGTGGTGTTCCATGCGGCAGCGCACAAGCATGTACCTCTGATGGAGGGAAACCCGTCCGAAGCAATAAAGAACAATGTATTCGGCACCCTCAACACATGCCGCCGTGCCGTTGATTTCGGCGCGAAGAAGTTCATACTCATATCCACCGACAAAGCGGTAAACCCGACCAACATAATGGGTGCTTCGAAGCGCCTTGCAGAGATAATCGTACAATCAATGAACAGGATGGGCGACACCAAGTTCGCAGCTGTCCGCTTCGGTAACGTGCTTGGAAGCAACGGCAGCGTCATACCGTTGTTCAGGAAGCAGATACTGATGGGCGGTCCTGTAACCGTCACTCACCCTGAGGTCACCAGGTATTTCATGACCATACCTGAAGCTGCCCGGCTTGTCATCCAGGCAGGAGCAATGGCAAAGGGCGGCGAGGTGTTCGTGCTCGACATGGGCGACCCGGTCAGGATCGACGACCTTGCGCGTGACATGATAAGGCTCTCCGGCCTTGAGCCCGATATGGATATAAGGATCGAGTACACCGGCCTTAGACCTGGCGAGAAGCTCTACGAGGAATTGCTGATGGCGGAGGAAGGCCTTGTAAAGACCGCCCATGAAAAGATATTCATTGGCAAGCAGCAGGACATGAGCTTCCAGGAAGTCATAGGTTGCATAAAAGCGCTCGAGAGTTCCATGGAGAGCGATGAGATGCTCAGGGAGACCATGGCAAGGCTGGTGCCGACATACAGGTACGAAAAACAGTACCATAAGCCTGTGCTGGATGATCTGCTGAAGGATGTAAAGGAAGAGAAGTTACGGGCAGAGAAAACTGAACAAGCCGGAACCGAAACTGCGAAAGCCGAAAACGTAAAAGCCGACAGTTCCATAAAGCCCACAGGCATCCAGGCGCCGGTGCATGGATGAAGCTGTCGCAGGTAAGGGCAAAATCCATGACAAAGGATGATGACAACCGATGAAAGGTCGAATATGGCTTTCTTCGCCGCATATGAGCGATGAAGGCTATGAAATGCAATATATAAGGGAAGCTTTCGAATCCAACTGGATAGCACCTCTCGGCGAAAACGTCGACAGCTTCGAAAAGGAACTTGCAGATAAAATAGGTGCCGGGTATGCTGCAGCATTGTCATCAGGGACTGCAGCTGTTCACATGGCACTGAAAGCAGCAGGGGCAGGCGAGGGCGATATCGTGTTCTGCTCGTCGCTGACGTTTGCAGCAACAGCCAATGCTATCATCTATGAGAACGCCATACCGGTTTTCATAGACAGCGATGAGAAAACATGGAACATGGATCCGGACTTGCTGGAAGAGGCCTTTAAGAAATATCCGCAGGCAAAGGCCGTAATAGTCGTGCACATATACGGGCTTGCGGCTGATATGGACAGGATAGCAGATATATGCAACAGGTATGGAGCCGTGCTGATAGAAGATGCAGCCGAATCGCTTGGTACGAAATACAAGGGAAGACACACGGGGACGATCGGGGATTACGGTGTGTTTTCATTCAACGGGAACAAAATAATCACTACGTCAGGCGGCGGCATGCTGGTCTCGGACAATAAAGAAAGGATAGAGAAGGTCCGCTTCTGGTCTACCCAGTCAAGGGACAAAGCAAGGCATTACGAGCACAGCGAGCTTGGCTACAACTACAGGATGAGCAACATAGTCGCAGGTATAGGCAGGGGCCAGCTCAGGGTGCTGGACCAGAGGATAGAGAAAAAGAAGTACATATTCGAGTATTACAGGCGGGAGCTGGGGCAGCTCGACGGTGTCAGTTTCATGCCGATCAATGAATGGAACGAACCGAACTGCTGGCTCAGCTGCATAACCTTGAGCGGCAGGGTCAGACCCATCGATATAATAGAAGCTCTTGAAGCGGAAAACATAGAATCCAGACCCATCTGGAAGCCGATGCATCTGCAGCCCTACTACAAGGGCCGTGATTTCATCGGCAGCGGCGTGTCTGACGGCATTTTTGAAAACGGCGTCTGCCTGCCGTCCGATACAAAGATGACAGATGAGGATTTGGATAGAGTGTGCGGCATAATCAAGGGACTGTGGAAATAATGTTTTAGACAGTGGTAATGAATTCAGTTGTTTTGATCAGGGGGAAATGCGATAGAAATGCAGACAGGAATGCAGGAACAAGTTCAGACAGAACTGCAGGAAGAAGCTCGGACGGAAATGGAAGCAGAAGCCCATGTGGAATTGCTGCAAGAACCACAGGTAAAGGCCCACGTGGGGTTACTGGAAGAATCGCTTGCAGAAGCCCAGGCTGAATTAGCAGAAGGATTCGGACAGAATTCGGAACCGACCGTGCAGGCGGCACAAAAAGGCTGTTTTTATAAGAGATTTGTAAAGCGGCCATTGGATTTCATCCTTGCACTTATGGCACTCATCATATTGAGCCCGTTCATGCTGATCATCGCGTTGCTGGTCAGGATCAAGCTGGGCAGCCCGGTTATTTTCAAGCAGCAGAGGCCTGGCCTGGATGAGAAGATATTCACCATGTACAAATTCAGAACGATGACCAATGAATGTAATGAGAATGGGGAACTTCTGCCTGACAGTGTGAGGCTTACAAAGTTTGGCAGTTTTTTGAGATCGACATCGCTTGATGAACTGCCTGAGTTATGGAACATATTAAAGGGCGATATGAGCATAGTTGGGCCGAGGCCGCAATTGGTCCGGGATATGTTTTTTATGACAGAGGGACAGCGAAGGCGTCACAGTGTCATGCCTGGTCTTACAGGATGGGCACAGGTAAATGGCCGGAATGCCGTTACATGGGAAGAAAAGCTTGCACTTGATTTGGATTACGTAGATGATATTACTTTTTTAAAAGATGTTAAAATCATATTTATGACCGTGGCAAAGGTGTTCAAAAGAGAAGGTATAAGTGCAGAAAATTGCGACACGGCTGAAGATTTGGGAGATTATCTTCTGAGGACCGGAAAAATAAGTGAAGAAACTTATATAGAAAGAATAGAAAAAAGCAAAATGTTGATAAATAGCCTATAGGAAGGAAGGCAATACAGGAATGGATAGTTGTCCACTGGTATCTGTTATAACACCGGTATATAATTCTGAGAAGTACATAGCGGATGCTGTAAACAGTGTTTTGGCTCAGACATATGCAAATTGGGAGATGATAATTGCTGATGACTGCTCGACTGACAACACGCGTGAAGTTATAAAGAGATTTGCTGATCCCAGGATCAGATACATTAGGCTTGAGGAAAATTCAGGCGGCGCTGTTGCCAGGAATGTTGCCCTGGATGCTGCGAAAGGAAAATTTATTGCATTTCTTGATGCAGATGATATTTGGAAGCATGATAAACTGGAAAAGCAGCTAAAGTTCATGCTTGAGAACAATATTGGGTTTTCATTTACCGCTTACGAAATATTGGGAGAAAAAAAGAACAAAATCATAAAAGTGCCTTCCAGTCTTAATTACAGCCAGTTTATGAAAAATACGATTATTGGTACACTTACGGTAATGATAAATAGGGATATCGTAGGTGATGTAAGATTGGTCAACATAAGAAAAGATCACGATTCTATGACATGGGCAAAAATATTGAGAGAAGGACATTTGGCTTATGGTTTAAATGAAAGCCTGGCATATTATCGAAAAGTTGAAGGATCTATATCGCATAACAAGTTCAAAGCAGCAAAAAACCACTGGAATAATTGCAGAAATATTGAGAAGTTGCCTCTTCTCAAGTGTTCATACTATTTCTTCTTTTATGCGATAAATGCGTTTAGGAAGCATTTTTTTTAATATGTAAATATAGTTAATGTTACAGATTTGGGTTATTTTGCGGTAACCCATACACGCTGCTAACTGGACATATAGGTGCTGATTTAAAGTTAATTAATCATGGAATAATTCGTGAAATTGAACATACAGGTTGCAGAAATTGCTTTTGTAAATAAGTATGAAGATATTCGTGAGGTGCTGACATGAAAATTACAGTGGCAGGTGCAGGATACGTTGGGCTGGCAAATGCTGTTCTGTTAGCTCAGCATAATGAAGTCACAATACTTGATATAGTCCAGGAAAAAGTTGATCTTATAAATAAAAGAAAGGCTCCGATTATTGATAAAGATATAGAAGAATATTTTGCTGCAAAAGAGTTGAATTTAACAGCAACAACAGATTGTCACAAGGCTTATATTGATGCAGAGTATGTTATTATTTCAACACCTACTGACTATGATCCAGAGAAGAACTATTTTAACACAAAAGCAGTTGAAGCTGTGATTGCTGATGTGTTATCCATTAACCCTCGCGCAGTTATGATTATTAAGTCGACTGTACCAGTTGGTTATACAAAAAAGGCAAAAGAGAGGTTTGAAACAGATAATATCATCTTTTCACCGGAATTTTTACGTGAAGGAAAAGCACTTTATGATATTCTGCATCCTTCAAGAATTGTCATTGGTGAGAATTCTGAAAGAGCCAGAAAATTTGCTGAACTCCTCGTAAATGGAGCTGTTATAAAAGATGTTCCAGTGTTATATACAGATTCATCAGAAGCCGAAGCCATTAAGCTATTTGCCAATACATATCTTGCACTGCGTATTGCATTTTTTAATGAACTTGACACGTATGCTGAGATAAGAGGGCTAGATTCGAAACAGATTATCGAAGGCGTATGTTTAGATCCGCGAATTGGAAATTTTTATAACAATCCGTCTTTTGGTTATGGCGGCTATTGCTTACCAAAGGACACTAAACAGCTGTTGGCCAATTATGCTGATGTCCCACAAAATATTATGTCTGCAATCGTCGAAGCTAACAGAACAAGGAAGGACCATATTGCAGATATGATTATAAAAATGAACCCAAAGGTAGTAGGAATATACAGGCTTACAATGAAAAAAAATTCGGATAATTTCAGACAGTCATCTGTTCAGGGTGTAATGAAGCGTATTAAAGGCAGAGGCATTGAAGTTGTCATTTATGAACCTGCATTAAAAGAAGATCATTTTTATAATTCCAGAGTTATCAGAAACTTAGATGAATTTAAAAGAATCAGCGATGTAATTGTTGCAAACAGAATGGATGATGAAATTAGAGACGTTATTGGTAAAGTTTATACAAGGGATTTATATAGCAGAGACTAGGTAAATAGTATGGAGGTTGAAAAATGGATCTGTATAGTCAGATTGTGAATAGGAATGAAAAAATTGCAGTAATTGGTCTTGGATATGTTGGTATGCCATTGGCTATAGCTTTTGCAAAAAAAGCAGATGTTATCGGGTTTGATATCAATAGATCCAAAATTGAACTCTATAAATCAGGTATAGATCCTACTAATGAAGTCGGTAATGAATTAATTAAAAATACCTCAGTTGAGTTTACCTGTGATGAGAGCAGACTGAGAGAAGCAAAATTCCATATAGTAGCTGTTCCTACTCCGATAAATGCTGATAAGACACCGGACTTGTCCCCGGTAGAGGGAGCGACCAGAATCATTGCAAGGAATCTAACCAAAGGTTCGATAATTGTGTATGAATCGACAGTGTATCCGGGAGTTACTGAAGACATTTGCGTACCACTTATTGAAAGTGTATCTGGTTTGAAATGCGGTATTGACTTCAAGGTCGGATATTCACCGGAACGTATCAATCCGGGAGATAAGGTTCATACGCTTGAAAATATAGTCAAGATAGTATCAGGTATGGATAACGAGTGCCTTGAGACCATAAAAAAGGTTTATGAGTTGATCATAAAGGCAGGTGTGCATCCGGTTAGTTCCATAAAAGTGGCTGAAGCAGCAAAAGTAGTAGAGAACAGCCAACGCGATATAAATATTGCATTCATGAACGAACTGGCTATGGTTTTCGACAAAATGAATATCGATACAAAAGAAGTCATTGAGGCAATGAACACGAAATGGAATGCACTGGGATTTTATCCTGGTCTGGTAGGAGGTCATTGCATTGGAGTAGATCCTTACTATTTCATATATCAAGCTGAAAAATTGGGGTACCATAGCCAAATCATATTGTCGGGACGAAAAATCAACGATGGGATGGCCGAATTTGTAGCGAATTCAATCATTAAAAAGTTGATACTGGCAAATAAAACTGTTAAAAAATCAAAAGTAGCAATTCTGGGTATTACGTTTAAAGAGAACTGCCCGGACACAAGAAACTCAAAGGTAGTGGATGTTATAAAAGCACTGCGTGAATATGGAATAGAACCTATAGTTACAGATCCGCTTGCTGATAAAAACGAGTTGGCAAATGAATACGGCATTGAACTTGTTGATATTAGTGATATCAGAGATGTTGATTGTCTGGTTATTACAGTTGCTCATAATTTATATAAAAACTTCAGTATTGATCAGCTTGATAAAATGTTCGCGAGAAACATGCCAAACGAAGAAAAAGTTATAATAGATGTAAAAGGAATTTACGACAAGCAAGAGATCACCAAAAGAAACTATGTATATTGGCGACTGTGATTACACAAGGGGACAATCCAAATGAAAGTTTTGCATATCAATTCGTATTACAGTAAAAGTTACTTTTACAAAAATCTTTATGACAAGCAAGTTGAGAATGGTTTGATCATAAATGTTTTTGTGCCTGTTGAGTATTCATTCAGGTGCTCAAACTTTGATTATGGAAATTATACGCGATTAAGCAGAAACTTTTCAAATATTGACAGATATCTATATTTAAGTAAACAGTCAAAAATTTATTATGATTTAATTAAGACATATGGAGTTAGGGAATATGATTTGGTCCATGCACATTCTTTATTTACAAATGGTAACATAGCTCTTAAAATTAAAACGGACTTTGATGTTCCTTTTGTAGTTGCAGTAAGGAATACTGATCTGAATTTGTTTTATAAGATACCTTTTATGAAAAGGTTAGGATCTGAGATTCTAAAAGAAGCAAGCAGAGTCATTTTTTTATCTCAGCCTTATCTGGAAAAAGTTATAGAAAAATATATTCCTGAGCAAATGAAAGATGAAATAAGAAAGAAATCGACAGTAATACCTAACGGTATCGATGATTATTGGCTCAGAAACAAGGCTATTTCCAGGAATATAGTCCATGAAAAGCAGTTGAAACTTGTTTATGCTGGCATTATTGATAAGAATAAAAATATAACTGCCACTGCCAGGGCGATCGAAATATTACTGCACAATGGTTATGATATTAGCTTCACGGCAGTTGGCAGGGTAGTTGAAAGCAAAATACTTGAAAGCTTAAAAAGAAAAAGTTATTTTGAGTATTATACTCAGAAGCCCAAAGAAGAATTAATTGAAATTTATAGGAATAATGATATATTCGTTATGCCATCGAAGACTGAAACGTTTGGTTTGGTGTATGCGGAAGCCATGAGCCAGGGGCTTCCGATAATTTATACAAGAGGGCAGGGTTTTGACGGACAATTTGACGAAGGAGTCGTAGGTTATAGTGTTGACTCGGATAATTACGAAGAAATCGCTGAAAAAATAGTAAAGATAGCAGAGAATTATCCGGAATTGTCCAAGCGGGCTATCAGTTTATGCGATCGTTTTGAATGGAACAGCATAGTTAAACAGTATATCCAATTGTACGGTGAATGTAAGATATGAAATGCGATGAGGTTTTAAAAAACAGTTTATTTACGTTTTTTCTCTGTAATAAAAACGAGACTTTTAATGCCTTGCCTAAGCATATAGATTTTGGAGATTACCGGCTCTGGTTAAGCGAAAAAACTGAAGCAGATATTACAGAGAAGAATGGAAGGACAGTTGCTATTGTCGGCCTGTGTATAGACTCGAGAGCAGAAATAAATATCAATATACCGGCATTTATATTGGATAACAGCAAATCATTGCAGGATGTTCTCAGAATCGAAGGCAGGTTCGCAGGAAAATACGTTTTGATATATGAAGAAAATTGCAATTTATATATTATTGGTGACGCCACTTGCAGCATACCGGTAAACTACTGTGTAAATGACCAGTTTGCAGTATCGTCTTCATCAGAACTTATTGCTGCTCGTTTTGGTTTTTGCCATTCGCATGAATATCTGGAGATCAGAAGAGCATCAGATGTATCGCAAGCTTTGCCTTACAATATAACTTTATATAAAGAAGTGGAACAACTATTGCCAAATCATTACTTTGATGTATCAAAAAGACGCAGTTTCAGATTTACACTGAACAGCTGCGGCAATCTGTCAATTGGTGATGCTGCCAGAATGACAGCAGAATTGATACATAATATAACAAAGGAGTATGCAAACAGATGCAAATTAATATGTCCATTAACATCAGGCAAAGATAGCCGTGTGGTACTTGCTTTTTTGCGAAGACATGTGAATGATCTGATCTGTTATACAATAAAGCACAGGAAATTCAGATCTGATGAGCCTGATTTAGTAATACCAAAAGAGATTGCCAGGAAATTGGGAATCGAATATAAGCAGGTAGAGGATTCAGAAGTACCTGAAAATATAATCGAGTCATTCGATGGCTTGTTTGGTAAGGACTTGTATTCAAAATATACTCTTATGAACGCATATACAATTAAGGAGAATTTTAAGGATTTTGCTATTGTTAATGGAGATATAATAGGGCAGATCGGCAAAAGTTCACTGCACCGGAATATACCGGATAAATGGGCGAGCACATCCTATTTTATGTGTAAACTTCATAATAACAGCAAGAAGGCCAAGGTTTATTTAAAAAAATGGTATAAAAATGCAAAATGTGCTGATGATGTATCCATAATGGATAAGTTCTCCTGGGAAATCAGACTGGGGCGGTGGGCCGGTCAGGAGAATGCAATATATAATATATTAGGTGTCCTTTATCTTAATATCTTCAATTGCAGGGATATAATTATTGCCTGGACACAAACAGATAGAAAACTGAGAAAAAACTCTGGTTTGCATAAAGGGATATTGTCCATTGTAGACTCTGAATTACTTGATATTCCATTTGGTTCAGACAGGAATTTGCTGTACAGGATTGCGAGATCAAGTGATTTTGCATTCTTTATATCGAGTTTTCTTAAACACTGGTTCTGTAAAGGACTCTTTTATTTGGGGAAAAAAGGTGGTTGGAATGAAAAAGCTAATAATAACAGCAGATGATTATGGTATGTCTCCTGGTGTGAATCAGGCAATAGAAGAAGGAATAGGATGTGGACTAATCACGTCAACTAATGTGATGGCTAATATGGATTATGCTCAGGACGCTGCAACACTGAAACAGAAATTTCCAAACGTTTCAGTAGGCATACATTGGACACTAAGTGCCGGCAGACCCGTTTCAAAACCGGAAGAAATTCCGTCATTAGTAAATGAGAATGGGGAGTTCCATAGTTATCAGGAATTTAGAAAAAGATATAGAAGCGAGTTAATAAAAGAAGAAGAAATAATTACTGAGCTAAAAAATCAGTATGAGAAATTTTGTGAAATTTGTGGGGAACCAGATTATTGGAACACACATCAAAATATCCACGTTGATTTCAAACTATTCAGGCTTTTTGTGAAATGTGCAAAATCATTAGGAATAAGCAAAATGAGAAGTCATCAAAGAGTTTATATTAGGCCGGAATCTGGGAAATCAACAATGTCCTTAAAATGGAAAATATTAGAACCCGTAAAATTGATAATCATCAATTATTGGAAACGTATGGCTTCTAAGAATGGAATGGCTTCGCCTGATGGAATTGTTACAACACTTAATGAAAAAGACAGGATGAATCTTGAATATATTTTTGAATCTCTTAACCACAAAAATGTGAAATTTGCAGAATACGTGATACACCCTGCAGTGAAGATAGACAGCGAATATTTTGGAGGCATTTCTGGTAACAGGATTGTTGAATACAAACAGTTTACGTCAGATGAAACTAAGCGTTTAGTCTATGAAAAGAATATTAAACTGGCAAACTTTAGAGATTTAAAACAAAAAGAAAAAGCTAAGCTTGTTAAAATCAAATAGAGTCTATTAGAATTAAGGCAATTTACGCTTTGGATTGTATGGAATTAAAGCAGATAAGCTAATATTCGAGAGGTTTCTATATGAAAAAAATCCTGATTGTGAACAAATCGTTTGCTGTTGGAGGAATTCAGACGGCATTGTCTAACATGCTGACTTATTTAAGTGATAAATATGATGTCGATTTGCTGGTTTTTTATGATAAAGGGCCGATACGGGAAAGGATACCAAAAAATGTTAGAATTATCAGACCTTCATTGCTGGTACAGTCTCTTGGGTTTAGTTTTTCAGATATTAGAAACTGCAGAAACTTGATTGTTGTTATTTTTAGAATGTTTGCAGCAATATGGACAAGAATTTTCAATAATAAATTACCTGTCAATATTGCTTTGGCTACACAAAAACGGCTTAAAGGATATGACGTTGCAATTTCCTATCATCATGAACCGGGGAAAAAGGTAGTAGTTTCTGGCTTCACACGTTTTGTAGATCGTTGTGTTGAGGCTAAGAAAAAGATAGGTTGGATTCATTATGACAGGAAACATGATAAGTTAGATGATTCCTATATAATTACTGTATATGATAAAATGGACGCCCTCGTTTTTGTTACGGAAGCAACAAAGAGATCATTTATTGATAAATACGTTCAGTTTAAAGATAAATGTGTACACATAAATAATTTCATTGATTACGAACGCATTAGAAGAATGAGCCTTGAGGCAGATAATGTTTATGATAGAAAGCCAAATGAGTTGATAATGTTTACCGCCTGCAGGTTAAACAAGGAGAAGGGCATATTGCGAGGGATTAAGGCCATTGCACCATTAATGAGAAAATATAAGGACATTAAATGGTATATTGGCGGAGACGGAAATGAACGTGAAAAAATTGAGGAATTAATAAAAGCTGAAAAACTTGAGGGAAGAGTTATACTTCTTGGATTACTCCAGAACCCGTATCCATATATGAGAGAGGCTGATATCTTCCTATTGCTATCAGAACATGAAGCGGGTCCGATGGTCATAAATGAAGCCAAGGCATTAGGGCTGCCTGTGTTTTCCACGAGAACCACAGCTGCGGAAGAGATGATAGAAGACGGCTTTGAAGGTTTTATTTGCGAAAACAGCGAAGAAGGAATAAGGGAAAAGCTTCAAAAGATCCTGGCAGAAAGAGAAAGGATAAATTCATGCAAAATGTACCTGAGAAGTAAAACATACGATGTTACGGAAAGCATGGAAAAAATCATAGAATTGATTGATGGTGAATAGAAGATGAGTATTCTGATAAAAAATTCGGATTACAGGACTGCATTTTTGCTTTGCATATCTATTTGTGTATTTGCTTTTATTAAGTCATATCTAAATATAACATTATTAGCTTATGCAGTTTTATTACTAATTATTATATGCATATTCAAGGTCAAAATAAAGTGTGTATTACCTGTAATGCTTTTCTTATTACCATGGGCAAGAATTCTGAAAGTAGACTCTTCATCTATAACCTTCCTTACTCTAATATTGCCTTTTGTGTTATTTAGGATTCTTGCTACATTAAAAGAAGATCTAAAACTAGATTTTTTATCGCTTTCATTATTATTTTTTCTATTTTCATTTTCTCTTTTAGGTTCTCTGATTTCAGGTTATGATCTTGGTACTTCGACCCTGGGCTTTTTTGTCCTGCTATTTTACATGCTTATATTACTGTCTAACAAAGAGTTATTGCCTTCTCGAAAAGAAACAACTTATCTATTTGCTTTAAGCCTTATAATAGCGTTTGCTGCTGGTATGGTTCTGCAAGGACTACCACATATGAGGGAATACTTCAAAATTGCACATGTGTCTGGAGACTCTTTTCTTAGCAGGTTCTCCAGCCTTAATTTTGACCCTAATTACAATGCATTACAGGTAGCTATGGGAATTTCTATGCTTATGATCAAAATGAGCGAAGATAATAAAAGAAATTTATCAGACTTAGTTATTTTGTTTTTACTGATTGGGATAGGAATTCTATCACTTTCAAAGATGTTCATAATAATGTTGATTGCACTTACGATTATTTGGATTTTGTCAAAGTGGGATAGTAAAATTTCAGGATCACGAAAAATTCTAATAATCGTATTTATGGCTGTAGCAGCAATATACTCATATTACAGCGGTATTCTTTCGGAGCAAATAAATGCATATATATATAGATTTGCCAGCGCAACAGACATTTCAACGTTAACTTCAAGGAGATCATTGATTCAGGTAAACTATTTAAACTATATATTCGATAACCCTATTGTGTTATTTCTTGGTTCGGGTTTTAGCACAAACGCTAGTATTGGGTATGCTTCTCATAATACATATATACAGATTATTTTTCAAATTGGTATATTTGGAGCAATAATGCTGATTATATTCATCATTAAATTTATGCAGCAAATGAAACCTACCGGGCAAAAATTAAGAACGAATAGATTTTTGCCTTTAATATCTCTAATGCTTGGTGCTGGGGCACTTGACCTTCTTCTTATGGATGAATTTGTTTATTATATTATTATATGTGGGGTAGTACTGCTTAACGAACCTGGGGCAGTTATGAACTGTGATGATTTGGTCACAATGGACAAAATTTGAATGTTACTATAAATTGGATTCATTAAGGAGGGAGGAATAATGCACTACAAATATAGTGTAATAATACCTGTATATAATGCTGAAAAATATTTAGGCGAGTGTATAGATTCTGTACTAAATCAAAAATATCAGGATTTTGAGATAATACTGGTAAACGACGGTTCAACTGATTCAAGTGGTGATATATGTGACATGTATATGAAAAGAGATAATCGGGTTAAAGTGTACCACCAAAATAATCAAGGACACATTGTAGCAAGGCAAAAGGCAATAGCACTCGCAACCGGTGATATATATCTGTTTTTAGATTCTGATGACTTTTGGGATAGCGATTTATTACAAACAGTCAATGCAACATTTAATGAGTTTAATTGTGATATGGTAATATTCAATTTCAAGCGTATTGTTAATGAAAGTGTTATAGAGCAAAAAGGCTTGTTTAAGGATAAGCAAATTTTTAGTGAAGGGAATAAGCATATATTATTTGAAAAAATAATTAATTCTAATGATCTCAATAGTCTATGGATAAAAGCAGTAAAGTCATCTATTGTTTATGACGGAATTGATTTTTCTACATACAATATAAAACATGCAGAAGACCTTCTTCTATCATTGCCGTTACTTTATAAAGCAAGTAAAATAGTTTACATTGATAAAGCATTATACAATTACCGAATGAATCCTCAAAGTATATCAAATACGCCTAATATATACAAATTCAGAGATATTAGTATAGTGAGAGGAAAATTACTGGAGTATTTAAAGCTTCTGGGTTATGCTGATGATTCTAATATCAGACAGTTTAACAGATTCTACTGCAAAATAATGGCTGACTGTATACTGACTCTAATTAACTTAAATATAGAAAAATATAATAAAATAAAACTACTTAAAGAGATGTATGAGATTCCGTTATTTGTCAATGCATTAAATAGTGTTAAAACCAGCTATTTTTCTCCTAAATACATACCTATTTTGTGTTTATTTAAAAATGAATATTACAACTTACTATTTATATATGGCAATATTTATAAGATCATGCAAAAAACTAAACATAAGATCATAAAACAATATCAATAAAGCAGGTATTTTATTTACGTATTACTTAGGAGGTATTTAGTTGCGCAGTCGCAGCAAAAAAGCAATTGCAAATATTTCGACTTCACTCTTGTTGCAGTTAGTAACGATTATAACCGGGTTGATAATACCGCGGCTTATTATTTCTTCATTTGGCTCAGGAGTTAATGGTTTGATATCATCAATAAACCAATTCCTAAGTTTTATAGTATTATTTGAAGCAGGAGTTGGAGGCGTAACACGTGCTGCTTTGTACAAACCTTTAGCTAATAAGGATATCGAATCTGTAAGCAGGATTACAAAAGCAGCGGAAAACTTCTTCAGAACAGTCGGTTTAATTTTTACGGGTTATCTTATAGTTTTATCACTATTATATCCTTTTATAGTAAAAGATGGGTTCAACATCATATTTACATTATCACTTGTGCTAATAATTGGGATTAGCACTTTTGTACAGTATTTCTTTGGTATAACATACCAGATACTATTAAATGCAGACCAGAAGCAATATTTTAATTCCTGCCTGCAAATAATTGCAATAGTATTGAACTCAATAATAAGTGTTATATTGATAAAAGTAGGCGCTCCCATTCATATAGTAAAACTTGGTAGTGCGATAATATATATTGCTAAACCAATAATTCTTTATATTTATGTTAATAGAAATTATAAAATAATAAGAAACATTATACCTGATGATAGTGCAATCAAGCAAAAATGGGATGGATTCGGACATCATATATCTTACTTAATACGGTTACATTCTGATATCATTATACTGACATTATTTGCAAATATGAGAGAAATATCAGTTTACTCAGTATATTTCATGATAATAAACGGTATAGAGCAACTTATTTTAACGTTATCTTCCGGACTTGAAGCGACGTTTGGCAATATATTGGCAAAGGAAGAAAATGAATCATTGAAACGTAATTTCAGTATTTTTGAGTTTGTATCTTATTCATCAACTACAATACTTTATACATGTACAGCAGTACTTATTATACCTTTCGTAAAAATCTATACCCATAATATAACTGATGTTGATTATATAAGGCATTTATTTGCTTATTTATTTATAGCAGGTCATGCTTTATATTGTATTAGGATGCCATACTATTGTTTAGTGCTGGCGGCAGGACACTACAAACAGACCAAAAAAATAGCTATTGCTGAGGCTATGATTAGTGTTTCAGTATCCGTAATTCTAACATATAAGTTTGGAATAATAGGTGTTGCTGCTGGATCACTTTGTGCGATGCTTTTTGGAATGACATCTTATATGATCTATCTATCCAATAATATTTTGAAAAAGAATTTTACAAGTTTTTTAAAAAGGTTTTGCATCTGTATAGTCAACTGCGTATTGATTTTATCTCTCAATAAAATACTTAACTTGCATTATGTTGGAACATACTCAAATTGGGTTTTGAATGCTTTTATGATTACCATAGTTGCAATATTTGTGACTGTAGGAACCGGAATCATTTTTTATACAGAAGATATTAAAAACATTATAAATATATTTAAAACTTTGATACGCAATAAAATAAGAAAACAGCCAGCTGATTTTTAACACTAATAGACGATTGAAAAATAAAGTGCATATTTTTATTAAAAAATATATTAAATTGACATAATAGGAGATATTTATGGATTATCTTAATATCAACCAAAAATCCTTAATTAAAATATTATCCTCTGTAATTAGAAAAAAGCGTCCTGATTTGCCGCGTGACAATAATATTGACTGGCAATTCATTGCTGTTGAAGCTTTGAGACATAAAGTAATCCCACTTGTTTATTTTTACTTAATGCAAAAGCCGGAAGTCTTTATATCAGATGAAATTGAAGAAAAATTAAGAAGAGAGTATATCATTGAAATAGCGGAACAAGAAAAAAATTACCTCGCTTTTGGTGAAATTCTCAGTAAACTGACAGACTCTGACATTCCCGTAATTGCACTGAAAGGATTGTTTTTACGTGAACTTTACCATGATCCATGGCTTAGATCTATGAGTGATTATGATGTTCTGGTAAAGCCCGAAGATCTTGAAAGAATAGATGCCTTAATGAAGAATATGGGATATAAAAAAATTAAGAGTGAAGAGAAACATTATGCCTATATACATCCTGTCTTTATGAAGGTCGAATTCCACAAGACGCTGATTTCAGAAGACAAGTATGAAAACCTTAATGAATTTGAGGAGAATGTCTGGAGAAATGTGATACCATTCAAAGTTTGTGGAGCAGATGTACTCACACTTGACCTTACGGACCATGCCATACATATTGTTTTACATATGGCGACCCATATGAAAAGTGGTGGTTTTGGTTTGAGGCAGTTTTGCGACTGGACCTTGTTCAATGAAACATATGGTCGAGTCATTGACAGAGATAAATTTCGTTGTTACATTAAATCGATGGGGTTGGAATTATTCACGCAGGTATTGTTTATTACTTGTAATAGGTATTTTGATTTGGAAGTTCCGAATGAGTGGACTGCCGAAGATGAACATCTCTATGAAGTTGCTGACAGGTTTATGATCGATGTATTGGAAAGCGGTGCATTCGGAAATGATTCCAATGACCGGTTAACAGCAAACAGGATGCTTTACTATAACGGTACTGGTGAGGCAAGAACACTGTTGCAAAGAATACTTGTCATTTTATCGCTAATGTTTCCAAAAGCTGAAAAAATGGATACTAGATTTGGATATGCAAAAAAAAATCATCTTCTGTTACCTTTTGCGTGGCTTCATCGTTTTGCTTACATGGTAGTACGAAGGGATATAGACATTTATGAAAAAACAGCAATATTTAAACTTAAAAATATATCAGAAATATATAACAAACGCAGCTTGCTATTGCAGCAGCTTGGACTTATAAAAAATTGATATGTGTGTGATTCTATATAGAACATCGCAGAAATATGATGTATAATGTAAAATGATGCAAATCTTAATATAATTTACATTGCAGAAGGAGCATTGTATGGAAATCAAAAGGTACGTTCAGGTAGTTTTAAAGAAACTTTGGCTTATTATATTGATATCAGTGGTTGCCGGGGCTATAGCAGGCTACATGAATTTTTACATATTAGAGCCTGTCTATAAGGCTGAGACCACGTTGCTTATCACCGGCTTGACTAGCAGTGCTCAGCAGGAAGAATCAGCCTTGAGACTGGAGGATATTGCGGCAGGGCAGGTGCTAATATACGAGTATTCAGCTATAATATCAAGCAATCGTGTAACTGATGCTGTTCTCCAAAAACTAAACGATCCTGGACTGACGCATGATGCTCTTCGAAACATGATGTCCATCAGGGCTGTGAATGATACCAGGATAATCGCCATAACCGTAACCCACAATGATCCGGTCAAAGCAGCGGAGATAGCTGATATCCTGGCGGAAGAGTTCTCAAATGTCATCGTTGAACTGTACAGGATAGAGAATGTCGATATTATTGACAGAGCTCAGGTGCCGATATCTCCTGTAGGTCCGGCGAAGGTGAGGAATACAGTGCTGGCTGCATTTGCCGGAGGTATGTTTGCAGTTGGCCTTGTAATACTGTTGGAATTCCTTAATACGAAAGTAAAGACTACAGAAGATGTGGAAAGATATCTTGGTCTTAGTGTAATTGGTAGCATCCCGTTGAATGTGGTGGATAAGGAGAGAAGCAAATGAGTGAGAAGGTAATGATAAAAAGCAAGCTTAGCGATGCGGTGGAGGAGGCCATCAGGACTCTGAGGACCAATATACAGTTTTGCAATACAGATAAAGCTGTCAAGACAATATGCCTGACCAGTTGCATACCGAATGAAGGAAAGTCTTCCACTTCGATCAATCTGGCTGTATCGATGGCCAGGGATGGCAAAAAAGTACTGCATATAGATGCGGATATGAGAAAGCCCAGGACTTACAAGGATGTTACATCCAAGCTCAATGTCGGTCTTTCCAATTATCTATCCGGGATGGTGGAGCTTGAGGAGGCCATCAGCAGTACAAACATCGAAAATCTCAATGTTATGATGTGTGGTCCCAAACCACCAAATCCTGCCGAGCTTCTCGGAACTGAACGGTTCAGGCAGATGCTGGCAGATCTGAAAGACCGATATGATTACGTGATAGTAGATACGCCGCCTCTTGGAAGCATGATAGATGCCGCAATTATTGCGTCACTGACAGACGGTACCATTTTGCTGATAGAGTATAACACAGTTGATTACAAGAAAGCCATTATGGTAAAAGAACAGCTTGAGAAGGCAAATGCCAGGATACTTGGCGTAGTGATAAACAAGATACCGCGCAGAGAGTTCAGGAGTTACTATTATTACGACTATGATTACTATTACGGCAGAAAATCAAAGAGACGCAGCAAAACTGGGGATGCTGCAGTTTAAGTGAGGATCAGCGATGATCGATATCCACTCTCATGTTCTGCCGGGGGTCGATGACGGGGCTTCTTCACTGGAAGCAGCAAAGTTGATGCTGGCCGAGGCACAAAAGGCCGGTGTCAGGACGATAATAGCCACGCCCCATTATTCCCGGGAACTCCATGAAAACGGAATGAGAGATCGGGTTTTTGACGCAGTGCTGGATGAAGCACTGCGTTTTGGCATAAAGCTGCTGAAGGGATATGAATTAAAGATACATCATTATCCTGCTAGAATGCCCCAGGATTTCCGCGGTCTGGATCTGGCCGGCACTAAGTTCATATTGCTGGAGCTGCCGCTCGATACTGTTCCTTCATACACTCCCGACCTGATATACAGGATCCAGTTGCAGGGGTTTATGCCAATAATAGCTCATCCGGAGAGGTGCAGGAAGCTTGCCCGGGACAAAGAAATGCTTGATGAGCTCCTTGACGCCGGATGCCTGCTGCAGATCGATGCATCAAGCATAATAGGCGTGAATGGCGGACGGGCGAGACGCTTCGCAAAGAAACTCATAAAGAAAGGCAGGGCGTCATTTGTTGCGTCCGATGCCCACAGGCCCTCGGGGTATTCAGTGTGGTACACAAAAGCATATAAAAAGGTTGTGAAGTGGGTAGGGCAGAGCAGGGCCGATGCTTTGTTCTGCAACAATGCAGCTGATATTTTCGGATATGCCGATGAAAACAGTTCTGTTGTTGTAAGTTGATAGTGCAGCTGTTTCTGTTATTGTGAGGCTGTATCAGTGAGTGTTTTCTCGCTGATGCAGCCTTTTTCTATTTCAAATATCCTGTCACAGAAATCCAGCGCTGCCTTACGGTGAGTTATAATGATACATGTAGGGCGAGGCTCGATGGAGGCCAGAGAATTGAGCACATCGAGTTCAGTTGCCGAGTCCAGCGCAGATGTGGCTTCGTCCAGTATCAGTATGGGTTTTTTGCCGACCAGAGCCCTGGCTATGGCGATACGCTGCGCCTGGCCTTCCGACAATCCATAGCCGTTTTCGCCTATCTTCGTTTCAGTCTTGTCAGGTAAAGTTTCTATAAAATCCCAGATGCAGGCTTTCTTCAATGCATCGGTGATTTCTTCAGGTGTTGCGTCGCTGTTACCGAACATCACGTTTTCAGCTATCGTTCCGGAAAACAGCGTATTGCCCTGGGGTACATATGCTATCAGCGACCTTGTTGATGAACCGGTCTCAACAGACTCGCCGGTAGCGGGATTATAGAATGAAAGTGTACCGCTTACAGGTTCGATCAATGAAAGGAGCAGCCGTATGAACGTTGTTTTGCCTTCGCCGGATGCGCCAGTGATTGCCGCAAACTGGCCAGGCTTTATGTCGAAGCTTGCATTATCGAACACCAATGCATCTTTGTCATACCTGAATACCAGGTTATCCGCACTGATACCGGCAGATGCCCAGTCGAGCCTGCCTGCCGAAGGAAGCTCTTCTTCGATGTCGTACAGGCTGATGAGCCTTCCGGCAGATACGTACATCATGATGATCTGCGGTACCGCATAAGCCATCTCGACGAATGGCTCCTGTATTCTTCCCACCAACTGGAAATAGACAGTTATCGTACCAAAGGTGGCATTACCCCTGGACAACTGTATTGAACCCCATATTATTGCGAGCAGGAACCCGAGCCAGTAGGAAAGGGTCAGCAGTGCGGATGAAACGGCGGTCATTTTGCTTCTTTTTAATATCAGGCCGAGCTTTTTATCCAGGAGTGAGGACAACAGGGAGATGCTTTTGTTTTCAAGCCTGAATGCCCTGATGACCGGCATATTCCTGAGGCGTTCCTGAATAAAACTCCTTGATTCGCTTTCAGTTTCCTGCAGGCGCAGGTGGTATTCCGACAGCCTGCGGCCGAAAACCCGCGTCATGATTACTGACAGCGGACCCAGAATGAACGCGAGGAGTGCCAGGTAAGGATCGAATACAAAAAGGACAACTGCTGAAGCACAAAGGGCGAAAAACAGCCCGATTATCGAAGGGATGGCCAGCGTTACACCGCTTACCACCGTTTCCAGGTCGTTTGTCATCCTTGTAAGCAGATCTTCCGAATGGTATCTTGCGAATTCGATCCAGCGTGCCCTTGACAATTTCGCAAAAAAATCGCGGCGAAGTTCGTTTGACAATGAGACTGATATTTTTGTGGAGTATACCCGCAAAAATGACTGCATCAGTGTCTGGAGCATAACGATGCCTATTATGGCAATGGCTGATACCAGAAGGTTGTCTATAATGCCAAACTGTGCAGAATCGAACAGTTTTTTTGATTCCAGCGCGATCAGGATCGATGTGAGTGATGATATGATCCCGGCTGCCGTCAGCAGCAAGAGTGGAGCAAAAGATGATTTTGTCCGGGAAATTATCCAGCCGGTGTATTTGATAAATTTCCTTAACAGGGACTTACTTCTTTCTGACAACTCTATACACCTTCTTCAGCAGTCTGTATGGTATTCTCAGTATCCTGTGTGCAGGAATGCGGAGCCACCAGATAAATGAAAGAATGTTCCAGATGATATTTGAGGCTGATATTTGCCGGTCGCCTCTCCATATTTTTGTGACAACGGCAATCAACTGTTCCGGGTAAATAGGACCTTCGATCCAGAGTTGCGCATCACCCATAATATAGAAGCAGTCTTTCTTTTTGATTATTAGTCTGTGCAATATATATTGGCCGTCTGCTCTGCGTATCAGCGGTATCTGCCCGAACCGCAGGCTTTCAAAGCTTGCGGCGGACAGCTCAACGCTGTCGATATTCTCCCTGAGGAAAGGCATCATGCTGCTTCCTGTGACAGTGATGCGCACTTTATGGCCGTTATCCAGCAGTTCTTTGATCTGGGGGAAGAGTTCCACCGATTTTATAGTTTTTAAAATACGCATTGCCGCACCAACTCTGTCGATTCCCGGTCTGGTCTGCATTTCAGCAGGTAAATTGGGATCGGCCTGAATATTCTGTCGATGTTTTCGAGAGCCCTGTCCATCATTACGGGATTATGATATGGCAGGAACAAGCGAGGGAGCAGCATTGGTACCGACTCTTCATAAGTGATGCTTCGTATGGAATTTCTGTCTGAACGCTCGAGAATAATCACGGCAGACAAAGGCGAGCTAATATTGCTGATCTTTTTGCAGGAACCGTTCCACGGTGTGCCGTATATGACTGCGCTGCCGTTCAAGTAACGTATTGCAGGGCAGTCATCATTTATCATAATGGCTTTGTGATATTTTATCCACATGGAGGTATGTGTGGACTTCCCAGTACCGGATGGAGCCGTGAAAGCGATGCCTTTCCCTGAACAGTATACAGATGAAGCGTGCAGTATTATACCATCCGAAAACAAAAGCCTGTTGCTGAGTATTAGATTGCCCAGGTAATCACTGAATATATCACTGACCAGTTTGTCCGATTCCAGGTGGTATAAAGTGACATGGGTCCAGTTGCTGTCAGCTTCGATGATGTATGTGGGACTGTCAGTGTCCTGCATAAAAATATATAAGATGGTTTTATCACCATCATATTCGGTATCGATTTTGATTCCGCCCTGGTTAGTTTCTTTCGCAGGGTATTTTCGGGCACAAAAACTTCCGGACGCCTGAAACTCTATTTCAAGGTCCGGTTGATCGGTGAAGACAGATTCAAAAGGCTTTAACCTTTTGAATCTGCTTTTTTGTCTGCTTTCGATACGTATTTTCAATCCTGCTATCTCATATTGCAGCATTTATCTGTTGTTCCTCCGGCAACGGGAGTGAGGACATCAGCAGAACCATACGTTCTTTTTCTTCAAAATATCGCATACGATCCAGATGGGTACAGTTTTCCAGCATGCGAGCAAATAGTAGTAACCCTGGTAAGGATTATTACCGCCGGTGCAGCATCCTGCAGATGAGTTGCCGGTGTTGCAGGCCAACCTTTCCTCGGGCCTCAACTCGATGAATTCTATTGTGGGCTTGGTGTAGGGTTTCATTTTTTACCTCCTCACATACATTTTGACATTCAATGTCCACTATAGCGTTTTCCCCTGACCGAATTCTTTCCTGCTAAGACGCGCCAGTTCGCAAAGATATGGCGCGGGTCTGTCGTAATGGCCTGTTTCTGTCTTCAGCTTGGCAGGACATACATCGCAGAATCTGTTTAAGCTGCATTTCTCGCATTCACTGCAGGCCGGTATGTCGTACATTCCTTCACACAGTCTGTCCCATGCTTCTCTGAAATCTGTCTGTAACAGGTTTATTGCAGGTTCTTTCATCATTCCGCATGGGACCATCATCCCTTCCCAGTTGACCCAGAAGCTGCTGGTTCCGGCTTTGCAGGTGAATGCGCTTTTCCTTTCTGTACTGTTGCGGTCCCTGTCAAGCTTTTCGATGTCTTCAACAATCCTGGCAGCACGCTCAAGTGTCTGCTTTGGCAGTTCACCGGTCGAATAAGCTTCCCTGAGCCTTTCTGTGGTGGAGAAGAACTTTTTCATGAACCCCACCTGATCTCGTGGACTAAGCCGGCAATTATCCGGAGACTCACAAACCATCTGCGGGAACAGGTAATCGACTATGCTTAGAGGAAGCCCGCGTTTGTATGCGAATTCGGCAAGCTGCTCCATATCGTCCATGTTGTCGTATGTAACCGTCATCTTGAGCTCGAGGTT
>ENA-UPSA01001398-UPSA01001398.1-bioreactor-metagenome-genome-assembly--contig:-NODE-1398-length-23550-cov-6.358502_pt1 | contig 23550 bp, 19 predicted proteins | sample MGYA00238183_ERZ773288 | MGnify/ENA primary metagenome ERZ773288 (study PRJEB29028, sample SAMN07631243) | bioreactor metagenome | isolation source: Switchgrass digestor | place: USA: Dartmouth... | reverse complement strand
AGGCCAGCCGCATCGCCTGATCTGGTCACTTTCTCCATGATGGCGGCGGCAAGTCCCTTCTCGCTTTGCCTCTCGTACAATCTGCCGTTTTACAAGGCCGCACGGCACCTGGGCCTGACTGGTCATTCGATCGCCGGCTGGAGTGCGGCAGAGGGGCTGTCGTCGGTGGACAACGTCATCATTTCGGACACGGACCTCTTCCCGCCGGGAAGCATCGTACTGAACGGGCTGAAGATATACGGCGGGTACGCCGTCGACAAGGTCATCTCATATTCCGCAAGCCTCATTGCGGCCTCGGGGGCGGGTACTACAAAGCCGTTTCTCGATTTACTGCATGACCAGGCTTCATCCCTGCAGAAGGTGGTCGCCTTCAAGTTCTATGAGAACGGAGGGATAGGCGGCGAGATCAACGGTGAAAGCGTTATTGCGGGCAACGCTTCGTTCATGCTGCGCACAGGTATTCGGATCCCGCAGGACGTAAGCCTGAAGCATGCGATATACATTGCAATAAATCATGAGCTTGCGGGTATATTTGCCGTCAATTACAACGTCAACCCGGCAATAAAGAAAGCGATCAAAACATTGACGAACAACGGCCTCAATCCGGTGCTTGCGATCCGCGATTTCAACATAACGCCGTCCATGATAGAATCCAAGTTCAATATATCGAGCGACACCGCTGACTACCCGCCGATCGGAGACCGCCTCGCCCTTTCCAACCCGGACCGGATTTTTACCGCAAGGCCGCTGGCCACCATAGGCAGGGAAGGCCTGAACCATTACGCCGAATGCGTTGTATGTGCGAGGAACTTAAGAAAAGCCACCCGCACATGTATCGCGATAACGCTTGCCAGCATAGCGGTCGGAATGCTTTTGATGTTTTATTTGATGTATACATTTGCCCCTGTCCAGGCATCTCCCTTCAATCTGCTGCTCTACATGGCATTTTGGTTCATTCCTAACCTGCTGGCAGCAGGATGGGTACGAAAGTAAGCTGTTTTCACTGTATAAAGATCAAAACGCTCTGCCATACAGTAAACTGTACCTTTTCAGCATATAAGTGTACAGTTTAGCGAGTGGCAAGAGCGTTTTTGGCAAGAGCGTTTTTTGTCCTTGACATGAAAGTCTGCTTATTCCTGAATAAGTCCCACTCCGACTGCGTTAAGTTACGAGATAACGGATTAGTGCCAACACAGCAAGGTGTGCAGGGTAGTATATGTAAAAAAAGTAACGTACGTCCCTGCCCCTCCTTTGGTTGTATAATGATAGCAAAGGCAATGCGGCGATCGTTCCCGCGTTTACGAAATAATCGTATCTTCCGCCCGGGATCGAGATCGCAGCACTTACCGCAAGCTGCAGCATTACGACAACACAGAAAGCGAGCGCCTGCCTCCTGAAATTAACACGGTATCTGTAAAATACATATACGAACAAAACTCCGAAAAGTGACCAGTCGCAAAAAACAGAGAACAACAGGAGCGAAAACGTAAGCAGCAGCCTTAACGCATTGGACATGATGCTTGCTTCAATAGCAAGCAGCAAAACTGAAATTGCCAATGTGAACATCACGTTTAAGTTTGCAGTACCGAATGCTAGCATGTAGGGGACTTGGGAGATGAAAGCAAAAACGAGCAGTCTTAGCAGGTACTTCTTAACGCTTCGCGTATAATGGTATCCTTCCGCTACCAGATATGCCATGATCGGCATTGTCAGACGCCCTATCAGGCGCATCCAGATCTCCGACGGGAAAAACACCGCAGAGATGTGATCGATCGTCATCGCCGCGACAGCGATGAGCTTCAGGGAGAATCCGTCCAGTTTGTATTTCACATCATTCACCTTCATACGACTTGGTATGTCGAACTGCCATTGAAGTGCATGTGGATATGCATAATTACTGATACTTGCTGTGCAGCTCACAGTATGCCAGTTCAAATTCGTCGGGCGTCAATATTTCGGCAAGCTCAAGCAATGCAGAATCAAAGCCGCTTCCTATCACGACTTCCTGGGTCAGGTTGTACCTTACTTTATCGGCAGGGAGAGAGATGGTTACGTCAGTTCCCTGTCCTTCCCTTGTTGCAAGCATGGCATTCCCGCCGTGGAGCAGCGCTATTTTGCGCACCAGCGCCAAACCCAATCCATACCCGCCGGACATCCTCGGGAACCGGTATATTTCATATGACTTGAATGCGTCTGCTATTTCGGACTGATCCATGCCGCTGCCGTTGTCCGAGACTGTGATAAAGCATTGCTCCGAAGAAAAGCGCAGGCTGACGACGATCATATTGCCGTCCCTTGTATATTTTGCGGAGTTGCAAATCAGGTTCATGACGGCCCGGCGGATCAGATATGGGTCAGCGGATATTATAAGAGACTGCTGATGCGAGTCGAACCTTATCCGGATCCCTTTGATCGCCAATATCGGACGGACAGATTCAACTATTTCCTGACAGAGAGAGACGATGTCCGTATTCAGGAAGAACAGCATGGGCGTTTCGGAATTCAGACGGATGAAGTCTGCGAAGTTGCTCAACAGCCTGATTATCTGGTATCCGCATTTCGTTATTGCCGGCGGGATCAACTTGATATTATACAATATTGGCGCTATCTGACGGCGGAGTTCGGTGACAAAGCCCAGCAGGGAAGCGGAAGAAAAGGCCTGTTCCGGCGCATTGCTTTTTTCGGGCAACGGTGAAAAAATATACAGTGTAGGTGTCCCGAAGAAAACATTCAGTGAACACCGCTTGTCGAGGAAGTCGCAATCGGGCACTGACAAGGAATCTCCCGGTCCGGCCGTATTGGATGGGATCCCGGAAGTCAGTGCAATTATGTTCTTTCCGATTATATCACAAATCGGCTTACCCGACACATTGATTCCGATCATATCTGAAGCTGCCCTGTTTACAAAAACGATCTCATTGTCGACCGTGGCAAGCACATAATCACTCGTAGCGTTGTAACCTTCCAGCAGATGCCTGATATGTGGTAATTGCATAAACCCTCCGGAGCTCAACAGGCTCATATGTTTTGTTTCTACTATAGTATATTCAGTTGTGTGAAAACGATCAGGTCATAAGTTTATGCAAAGTTCGTCATTCAATGCAATTCATATAAAAAACACACCTGAATAGGCGGAGATTATCAGTAGATTAACAAAAGATTAACAAACTAGAAAAATATACTTGTAACCGTTTCTGCGCTGGTATATAATAACTTAAGAAATATTGTGAACAATAAAAATTATTTATTGCAGATATTTCAAGAAACAGGAGGAATTTTTGATTATGAGCATCAAAGTAGGTATCAACGGTTTTGGCCGCATCGGCCGTCTTGTGTTCCGTGCAGGTCTGAAAAACCCGAACGTCGAGTTTGTCGGGATCAACGACCCCTTCATAACCCCGGACTATATGGCATACATGCTCAAGTATGACACCATCCACGGCAAATTTGACGGCGAAGTTTCCTACACCGACGACGCTATAGTCGTAAACGGAAAAGAAGTCAAGGTTTTCGGCTGCAAGGATCCTAAGGATATTCCGTGGGGCAAGGTCGGAGCCGAGTATATAGTTGAGTCCACCGGCGTATTCCTCACAAAGGAAAAGGCACAGGGACACATTGATGCGGGTGCGAAGAAGGTCGTCATGAGCGCTCCTTCAAAGGACGACACCCCGATGTTCGTAATGGGCGTAAACCACAACACTTACACAAGCGACATGACATTCGTATCCAATGCTTCGTGCACAACGAACTGCCTTGCTCCTCTCGCCAAGGTCATTCACGAGAACTTTGGCATTAAGGACGGCCTTATGACAACTGTACACTCAGTCACAGCTACCCAGAAGACAGTTGACGGTCCTTCCGCAAAAGACTGGAGAGGCGGACGTGCAGCTTCCTACAACATCATTCCTTCCTCCACCGGTGCCGCGAAGGCTGTCGGTAAGGTCATCCCGGCTCTCAACGGCAAGCTGACCGGTATGTCGATGCGTGTTCCCACACTCGACGTATCCGTCGTCGACCTGACTGTAAACCTTGAGAAGCCCGCTACCTATAAGGAAATCTGCGAAGCCGTCAAGAAGGCTGCCGAAGGCGAAATGAAGGGCATCATCGGCTACACCGAAGACGATGTCGTTTCTTCCGACTTCATCGGCGAGACCCGCACCTGCGTATTCGACGCAAAGGCCGGTATTGCTTTGACCGACACCTTTGTAAAGCTCGTCGCATGGTACGACAACGAGATGGGCTATTCGACCAAGCTCGTTGACCTCATTTGCCATATGGCTTCAGTTGACAACAAGTAATTCGTGCAGAAAAGTATAGTCTGAATATATGAGCAAAGCTCCGGGTTCCCGGAGCTTTGCGTCTTTCTGGAAGGTATTTGCCGGATAATGACAAGACAAGATAAGAAAAGACTGATAAGATATGATAAGACTAGACAAAGTAAGACAAGATGAGATATTAAGATATAAGATATAGGATATAAGATATAAGATAAGCGGAGGTCTTTGGTTCGATATATTCGTCATGCTGATGTTTACAATTTAGACTAATGCTTACCAAGATCAAATTATGGACATAACAAAACAGGCACGGTTTTCCGTGTCTGTAATGGCATTAGATATTAGTTACAAGAGTTACACCAGGTTCAACAAGAGGGTCAGAAGGATGAAGCCAATGGCTACCCAGGTGGTCGCCTTGGCAATACGGGCATCCAGGGTCTTGGCCTTGTTCCTTGAGACAAAAGATTCCGACCCGCCGGAGATGGCGCCCGAAAGCCCCGAACGTTTTCCGGACTGCAGAAGAACAGTGACAATCAGCAGCAAACAGGATAAAACCTGTACGACAGTCAATATCGTTTTGAACAAAAATTACACCTCCAAAATTTTCAGCTCCGGGTGTTTTGAGAATCAAACCAAACCTAGCGTATCATACCACAGAATAAGAAAAATATCAAGAATTATTTGGTGTTTAGTGTGCCGGAGGCTGCAGCCTTAAGGTAAGCGGTAATAAAACCGTCAAGGTCGCCGTCCATTACAGCGTTGATGTTACCCGATTCATAACCTGTACGATGGTCTTTCACAAGGGTATAGGGCATGAAGACATAGGACCTGATCTGGCTGCCCCACTCTATCGACTTCTGGTCGCCCTTGATGTCCTCGATTTTCTCCAGGTGCTCGCGCTGTTTTATTTCTGCGAGTTTTGAGCGCAGCATCATCATGGCTACTTCACGGTTCTGGTGCTGGCTGCGTTCATTCTGGCAAGTGACGACTATGCCGGTAGGCAGGTGGGTGATGCGCACCGCTGATTCGGTTTTGTTGACATGCTGGCCTCCAGCGCCGCCTGAGCGGAACGTATCCACTTTTATATCCTCTTCGCGGATCTCAATCGTTACGTCGTCAGATATCTCGGGCATGACTTCGACTGCCGCAAACGATGTGTGGCGGCGTCCCGACGCATCAAAGGGAGAGATGCGCACGAGCCTGTGCACACCCATCTCGCCCTTGAGATAGCCAAAGGCATTTGCGCCTTCAATGGAAATAACGGCGCTTTTCAAACCCGCTTCGTCACCGTCGAGATAGTCCAATACCTTATATTTGAAACCGTGGCGCTCGGCCCAGCGCGTATACATCCTGAACAGCATTTGTGCCCAGTCCTGCGCTTCGGTGCCGCCAGCACCGGCGTGGAAGGACATTATGGCATTGTTGCCGTCGTATTCGCCGCTGAGGAGAGTTTGAAGTGTGGCTTCCTCAAGCATCTTCTCAAGTTTTGCATACTCCGACTCCAGATCCGGAAGGAGGCTTGCGTCCTCTTCTTCGATGGCAAGCTGGCACAAAGTAGCCACATCGTCATGGGTGTTCACTATGCTTTCATAGACTTCCACCTTGTCCCGCAGCTGCTTGAGGCGCTGCAAAACCTTTTGGGAGTTTTCTATGTCGTTCCAAAACCCGTCCGCCGAAGATTCGGCTTCGAGTTCGCTTATCTCTTTGCGGATCGCTTCAAGGTTCAACGCACTTTCCAGGTCTTTGATCCTGGGAAGCATTGAGTTGATTTTCTGCTTATATTCTTCAAATTCGATCATAACTGCTCCAATCCGTCTTACTGATGAATTTATTGAATTTATGCTGTCTGGTCGCTTTTTCCGACGACATTTATTATAACTGCTCCATTAAGATATGTAAAGATGGATGTCCGGGTGTTCATAAAGCGTTCACTTTTCAAATTGTAATTGTGCTATAATAGTGATATAATACATGCGTTTATAAAGGGCTTTAATTTTTTGTTCCGACGGAGGTACTTATGGGACTTTTTGATAAGATATTCGGCACATACAGTGAAAGGGAGCTTAAGAAAATAAAACCGCTGGTGGATGCGATTGAAGCGCTTTCCGATGAGTACCGCCGCTTATCAGATGACGAACTGAGGGGCAAAACCGCGATTTTCAAGCAGCGGCTTGCCAACGGTGAAACACTGGACGACATCCTGGTCGAAGCATTTGCCACTGCAAGAGAAGCAGCCTGGCGCGTACTGGGCATGTATCCGTTCCGCGTACAGCTCATGGGAGGAATAGTCCTCCATCAGGGCAGGATCGCCGAGATGAAAACCGGTGAGGGAAAGACTCTTGTTGCCGTACTGCCCGCATATTTGAACGGACTGACAGGCAGAGGCGTCCATATAGTCACAGTTAACGACTACCTTGCAAGATATCACAGCGAATGGATGGGTAAGGTTTACAGGTACCTGGGACTGTCCGTCGGGCTGATTGTTCATGGGATCGATCAGGCTGAGCGTAAGAGGTCATATGCCGCTGATGTGACATACGGGACCAATAATGAGTTCGGATTCGATTACCTTCGCGACAACATGGCGATATATAAGGAAAACATGGTCCAGCGCGGCCATGTCTATGCGATAGTGGACGAGGTCGACTCGATACTGATCGACGAGGCGCGCACTCCGCTGATCATATCGGGGCAGGGGGACAAATCCACACAGCTGTACGAGCTGGTCGACAGGTTCGTGTCAAAGCTGAAAGCAGTTAAGGTCAAGGAACTCGACGACAGAAGCGACAATGATGATATAGACGGGGACTATATCGTGGACGAGAAGGCCAAGACCGCCACTCTCACTGCCCAGGGCATTGCAAAAGCAGAGAGGGCTTTCAACATAGAAAACCTGTCCGACCCCGAAAACGCAACGCTGGCGCACCATATCAACCAGGCTATAAAAGCATATGGCCTGATGAAGAGGGACGTCGACTACGTCGTAAAAGACGGAGAAGTAATTATAATCGACGAGTTCACAGGACGCATGATGTTTGGGCGCCGTTACTCGGAGGGCCTGCACCAGGCGATCGAGGCCAAGGAGAAAGTCAAGGTCGAACGTGAATCGAAAACACTTGCCACTATCACGTTCCAGAACTACTTCAGGCTTTATGAGAAGCTGGCGGGTATGACGGGTACTGCCCTCACTGAGGCCGAAGAATTTGAAGAGATATATAAGCTTGACGTTGTAGAGATACCAACAAACCGCCCGATGATCCGCATCGACCACCCCGATGTGGTATACAAGACGATAGCCGGCAAGAACAGGGCAATATTGAGGCAGATCCAGGAATGCAACAGGAAGGGTCAGCCGGTGCTTGTAGGTACTGTATCGATCGAGAAGAGCGAAGAGATTTCTGCGATGCTCAAGAAAGTCGGTATCAAGCACAATGTCCTCAACGCCAAGCACCATGAAAAAGAAGCCGAGATCATCGCCCAGGCCGGTAAGCTGGGGGCCGTGACCATTGCCACTAACATGGCAGGCCGCGGCACCGACATCCTGCTGGGTGGAAACGCCGAGTATATGGCGCGTGTAGAACTGCGAAAACTCGGGTATCCCGATGAGCTTATAGCGGAAGCAGACGGCCACAGCATAACGGATGACGAAAGCATCCTCGAGATCAGGGCTAAGTTCAGGGAGCTTGTAGAGCAGTACAAGGTCGAAATAAAGGATGAGGCAAAGAAGGTCATAGAAGCCGGGGGTCTTTTCGTCATAGGCACGGAGCGTCATGAGAGCAGGCGCATCGACAACCAGCTGAGAGGCCGGTCGGGAAGACAGGGTGACCCGGGGGAGAGCAGGTTCTATATCTCACTTGAAGACGACCTGATGAGGCTGTTCGGCTCGGAGCGCATCTACAACATGATGGAAACACTCGGTCTTGACGAGGATACCCCCATTGACCAGAAGATACTTTCCAACGCCATCGAATCGGCCCAGAAACGGATCGAAAGCCGCCACTACCAGATGAGAAAGAACCTGCTTGAATATGACGACGTTATGAACAGGCAGCGTGAAATCATCTACGGTCAGCGCAAGAAGGTCCTGGACGGGGAAGATCTTAAGCCGTCGATAATGTCGATGATTGAAGAGACGATCAACAATGCAGTGGACAGGGTGATGGGGGAGCAGAGGCACGCCGAACAGGCCCAGATTAGAGAGATCGCCCTGCAGTTTGAACCGCTGTTTTTGAAGAAGGGCGAGTTGTCCTATACAGACCAGGAACTTGAGAAAATCACTGTGGAGCAAATCAAGCAGGACCTGCTTGATAAAGCGATCGCGTTTTACAATGCCAAGGAGCAGGAACTGACACCTCCAGTGATGAGGGAAATCGAGAGATATGTGCTGTTGAAGATGGTTGACCAGAAGTGGATGGACCACATCGACGCGATGCAGGAACTCCGCAGAGGTATAGGTCTGAGGGCTTACGGTCAGCATGACCCGAAACTTGAGTACAAACGCGAAGGCTTCGAAATGTTCGATGCCATGATCAACTCCATCAGGGAAGACACGGTAAAGCTGATTTTTGCCGCAAGGGTCCAGGGTCAGGCCCCGAAACGTGAACAGGTAGCAAAGCCGCTGGCTGCGATCCATGGAGACGATGCTCCTGTCAGAAGATCCACACCGGTGCGAAAGCAGAAGGTTGGCCGGAACGATCCTTGTCCTTGCGGAAGCGGCAAAAAATACAAAAAATGCTGCGGTTTCAACGCCGCCGCAAACAGTGATAATGAATAGGGAGCATATGGGTCGCTTTAAGGGGTACAGTCTGACAGACGGGACGTATATAACCTCCGACGTTTTAAGCGATGTCGGAGGTGTCCGCCATGGCTTTACGACAAGGAACGGCGGTGTGAGCGAGGGGCAGTTCGAGTCACTAAACCTGGGCATAAACCGCGGGGACAATAAAGATCATGTCCGTAAAAATTACCATATAATTGCCGGACTGATGGGGTTTGACCCGGATAACATCGCACTGACATGGCAGGTGCACGGTGATGATGTCCGTGTGATTGAGCGGGGCGGCCGGATCGAAGACCCTGTCGAGGCTCCGTGCGATGCTTTGATCACAAACGTACCCGGCATTGCGTTATTTGTTTTTACGGCGGATTGTGTTCCGATCCTGCTGTATGATCCGGATTCACGCTGCATAGGAGCAGTACATGCGGGGTGGAGAGGCACCGCAAACGGGATCCTGGGAAAAACCGTAAATATGATGGCTGGCAAATTCGGAGCGAAACCCGAAAGCATCAGGGCTGCCATAGGGCCTTCCATCGGCGGCTGTTGTTTCGAAGTAGACAGCGACGTATATGAAAAATTGAAAGTAATGTATCCTGATATTGATACCGTTACCCGGAAAGAGGAACAGAAGTATTATCCCGATCTGAAGGAATTGAACCGCTCCATGCTTGAACGGTGCGGGGTAAGACGCGAAAATATTTCCGTTGTCGGCCTGTGCACGAAATGCGAACACGGCATGTTTTGGTCCCATAGGCGGGACGGGGAGCGGCGAGGTCTCCAGTGCGGCATAATAGTGATGACTTAAAAAAGGGGTACTTGCACAGTGGGCAGGAAAAGCATGGGATTGGGAAAATTATCGCAGTTATTTGTGGTCCTGACGCTTGCTGCGATTTTCGCTTTCGTACAGGGCTGCAGTTTTGACGCAGGCATTGACCGGGATAACCTGTTGCCCACAGTGCCTGCGGAGTCGGAAACTCCCGGAATAGTTATTCCTTCGGGAGCGCCGACCATAGACATATTTGGTCTTGCATTTTCGTCGGCTGGCAATCTAAATCCGATCACATGTGCAAGTAAGCTGAACATGTATTTGATCCCTCTCATGTATGAATCGCTATTCGAGATCGACGGGAATTTCGAAGCCCGGCCCCTGCTCTGCGAGAGGTTTGAAAGGGATGAAAACTCATATATCCTCTATATCGACAAGGATGTGAAGTTCAGCGACGGTACAGGCCTGACAGCCCAGGACGTAAAATACTCCCTTGAACTTGCCAAAGGGAACGACACGTATTACTCCGAAAGATTGCGTTTTGTAAGAAGCATATCGGCAGTCGGTGATGATGCCGTCAAAATAGAGCTTGCGGAACCGATGGGACATCTTGAATGGCTCCTTGACATTCCGATCATAAAGTCGGGAAGCTCAAATATGGTTTCTCCGATCGGTACCGGGCCTTATATGTATGTTGAAGACGGTGACGAAAGCTATCTGAAAGCCTATTCGGGGTGGTGGCAGAACAGGAAGAGGCCGTATCCCCGCATTGACCTGATAGACACGCCTGAAGCCGACCTTCTGATTTCGTTTTTTGAATCCGGGGCTATAAGCCTGGCCGGAAACGACCCGACTGCGACCGACCCGGTGGTTTTCGGCGGTGATTACGAGGAATGGAGTTTCCCGACAAGCATAATGTATTACCTGGGGGCGAATACCGAAGACGGACCGATGCGCGATCCGGAACTCAGGAAAGCGTTGAGCCATGCGATCGACAGGGAGTTCATATGCGAGACGGAAATGGTCAGATATGCCGACCCGGCAGTATTGCCGGTCAACCCTGCCAGTAGGCTGTATGACACCGGTATCGCAGCAGGAATGGGTTTCTCTCTTGAGAAGTTTGCCCGGCAGGTCGAGGGCGCCGGTTATGACGAAGAAAAACCCCTGGTCATAAACATGATCGTAAACTCCGAAAACAAGTACAAGGTCGCCGTAGCCGAGAGGATCGCCGAGGATATGCGTACCATGGGGGTTACGGTAAATCTGGGCCTGCTTAAGTGGGAGGATTACCTGGCGGCGTTGAACGCCGGAAATTTCGACATTTACCTTGCAGAAGTAAAGCTCAGGAATGATTTTGATCTGACCGAACTGATTTCTCAGAAAGGGTCGCTTAACTTCGGCAGGTATTATTCCGAGGACACCGAATTTCTGCTGACGTCATTTACACAGGCAGACTCGAATTCCATCGGATCCGTGTCTTCGTCGCTTTACAGAAAACTGGCGGAAGACGCTCCGATAATTCCGATCCTCTTCAAACGCCATGTGGTGAATGCTAAGAGGGGACTGATAGAGGCGATCGATCCGAAACAGACAAATATTTTTAACGGTTTGATCGGGTAGCGTGAATTTTATGCATTGACAAAGTGGTCAAAACTGAGTAAAATAACAATGTTCGCTTGAGCATCAAATCCAACGGACATTTTATGGATATGCGCTTGTAGCTCAGCAGGATAGAGCGGCCGCCTCCTAAGTTCACGAAGAACCTTTCACCTTACGAGAAAAAGTGAACGGTTCAGAGTTAAAACCAGATAATATCCGGATATGCATTATTCTAAGCAATCTACTTGTGTTTCTTGCTAATACTTGGTGAAAGGTCGTTTTCTCAGAGATAACGACGGGCATTCAAAATAGCACCGTTTTGACAAAGCTTTGTGCGTCGCTCGCATATAAAAAGCGAACATCGCGCGTGATCAATAGAAATTGAGCGCAGCGCCACGTTCCCGGAAACCCGCTATTTTCCTAGCTTTTTTTGCTATAAAAAAGTATAATTCAATAACATGCCCATGTAGCTCAGCTGGATAGAGCACTCGCCTCCTAAGTTCACGAAGAACCTTTCACCTTACGAGAAAAAGTGAACGGTTCAGAGTTAAAACCAGATAATATCCGGATATGCATTATTCTAAGCAATCTACTTGTGTTTCTTGCTAATACTTGGTGAAAGGTCGTTTTCTCAGAGATAACGACGGGCATTCAAAATAGCACCGTTTTGACAAAGCTTTGTGCGTCGCTCGCATATAAAAAGCGAACATCGCGCGTGATCAATAGAAATTGAGCGCAGCGCCACGTTCCCGGAAACCCGCTATTTTCCTAGCTTTTTTTGCTATAAAAAAGTATAATTCAATAACATGCCCATGTAGCTCAGCTGGATAGAGCACTCGCCTCCTAAGCGAGGGGTTCGGAGGTTCGAATCCTCTCATGGGTGCCAGCAGCACCGAAAATCGTTGATTTTCGGTGCTTTTTCCATATAGTGAGGCCAAGCAGTCTAAACAATAAAGCTGATAGTTTATGTTTCAAAATTTTGCTAACGCTGATTAGCAAAATTTTTGAGCTTTGCTAACAATAAGGCCACTCCTGCTAATTTAAACGAAAAATGAGCTTCAAACAAGGCGCTTCGTGGCCCGCTTACGGTCCATTGCGTTCACATCTCAAACAAATCAGTCGCAAAGAAGCAACAGTTATGGATACCAACGCGCAAAAAATCTGTGCCAACTTAATCTCCAGCTCCTGCAAACTGGAATTAGTTACTCCTTACCCACCATAGGGAATGTTACCTGCCAGTTGCCCTTAATCGGGCCGTTGTTACAGGTCCAGAATTCTCCCCATATTTCATAATCAGAAAGTTCCTCGGCAGAAACCGGGAAAACATACTCTTCATAACTGTCGACACGACTATCACCCCAGAAAGCAAAATTGGATTCACAATCAAGTACTTCGCCGTCTTTGGTTTTCAGATAAACATAACCATGATTATCTGTGTTAAGAATATCGTCAAATCGAAGTTGAATGTGAAATTTTCCATCTACGATTCCGTATCCGGTCAATGTCACTCCACTTTTCAAGCGAATTGCATTTGCTTCATCCGGTTTCATAAGCAGCAGAGTATCCCAATCGACAGGCTCAATATTTATACCGCCTCCGCCTCTGACATCCTGTTTTGTTAAAAACTCCGTTATTGAATGCACATTCTCTGTATTGATTTGCGTAAGTTTGAAATTGCTATGCTCTTTTTTACTGAGCAGTTGACTTACAGAGAATGTAATTTTATCTCCTGAAATCAGAATATGTTTCATTTGTTCAATTGTCAGAATGAAGGTCGCGGTCTTTGTGTCATCATCATAACTAACAAGAGAACATCCACCGCTTTGATCATACGGAGTGTGAATGCTGTAGCTGTCAAAAAGGTCTGTAGTTTCATCCAACCGTTTGCCGGTGTTGTCACACAATGACACCAAGATCGTTGCTTTTTCGCCATCTACTTCTGCCGCAACTACAGTCATCTCTATACCATTATCTTCGCATGAAACATTAACCGGCTTGAGCTTTTGAGCGATTGATGGAGAAATCGAATATAGAACTTGATACGCCAGATCATTACCTCCAGCAGCGAGGGCAGGAACCGCACAGCAAAGGCATAAACATAAGCACGCTGCAATGGCAATCCATCGTTTTGTGTAAAATGTTTTCCGCTTTTGATGAAATGCATTTTCTGACTCAAATATCAAATCATTATCTACTTCGGCCATATTTTCCAGTAATTCTTTTCCTCTCATAAAGTGTAACCCTCCTTGATTAAATAATTGCGGAGATCATTTCGCATACGAAACAGCATGGTTTTAACTTTACTCTCCGAATAGCCAAATCGTTCTGCAATCGATGAAACAGAATCAAGATAGTAGTATCTGTGCATAAAGATAACGCACTTTTCTTTTGACTGCTTATGAAGAAAAGTACTGATGATTCGTCCTATCTCAATGTTATCCAAATAACTTTCGATGTCATTTGGTGATTGAATACACTGTTCCATTTCCTTAGATAATTCTGTAATATATGCCTTTCGCTTTAACCGTTCTCTTTCAACACATCTGTTGATTGATATATTCCGAATGATTCTTGACAAGAATGCAATTAGATATGTTCTTGGTTCGCTCGGTGGGATTCGGTTCCATGCTTCTAAATATGTATCGTTTTCACATTCCTCTGCGACTGAACAATCAGCAGTAATTCGTTGAGAGATTGAACGTAATCTACTTCCGTATTTTTCAGCTGTATGAATAATTGCAGCTTCATCCTTATTCAAAAATAAGTTCACAATTGAATCATTGTCCACGCTTTTAACCTCCTTCCTTGATTTGTAAGGCCTTCACCCTATATAGCAATATTAAATGCCTGTTGGTTACACTTATTTTGAATTGTTATATTGAAAACGGCAGTCCGGGAGTGGGACTGCCGTGCAATAACAAATTAAAATTTTACTCACTTAATCGTTTGATTGAAGCGTCGCCGCAAGCTGATTGATCAACACTTCTTCTTTGCCGATATAGGAATCAGCATCAAAGATCAGAGCGTTCCATATATCATGCAACCACGCTGCTAAATCGGGATCATCACATAATACATACGCAGCATAGACATTACTAATCAAAGCATCCATAGTTGCTCTATCAGTAAGGTCTTCGTTTTCCGCTTTTTCTAAAGCAAACGTAATAAGAGTATCAAAGCGGTGCATTCTATCGTGATAATGCTTTTGCTCTTTCACATATCCTCCGGTAAAGAAGGAAGCAATGATAATCAAAACCACTACCAGACATATAAGTATTTTCTTTTTCATAGTCATTGTCTCCGCAAATTATTATATAACCCGATAAAAGCTCTTATTATCTGGCCGTAAAACCGGCCGGATTTTTTATATCATCCCATGTACTTTCTGCGGGATATCTTATTATGATCCCGCTGCTTATTCCGGAAGCGTATATCCGCCGGTTCCCAGTCCTATGCAGTGCCAGTAACCATCTTCCTGCCGCTGCAATACGAATTCCCGGTAGTAGATAAGTTTTCCTTGATATCTGCCTGTTCCTTCTTCAGTATTTCCTGCCCAAATGCCGGCTGAGTTGAAATCCCATGGAGTAAAGGCACATTGAAAAGTTCCAACAACGGCATCGCCAGTTTCGCTGATCTCGCGCACTTTCCACTGTACAACATCGTAATCACTCATACCGTACATGCTCCCAGGTGCGAGAGCGGTCATGTGCGAGCCATAGGCGCTGTGGACGAAAGCATCTGCGGCTTCCTCTGCGCTGCCGTCAAGATAGAAGGCTATGCGGGAGTAATCAACGTCCAGGTTATCATACTCCAGTCTGATATCCTTGGCTATGGATTCATTATAGTCATATGCCGGTGAAGCGCTCCAGAAGGTCGTGGTATTCCCGTCGTAGTACTGCACCATTCCTGCGCCGCTGGTTGCCCAGAAAGTCATGCTTTTAGTTCCGTCCGCGGAAAATGCGGTAAGCCAGAAGTCGCTGGGCTCCGTGGAGGGTGCTTCAAGCTTTGTCCATTTGTAGCCGCCCAACAACACCTTAAATCGACCGGAGAACCACTCGCCTGCAAGATAAGTATTATATGCACCATCACCGGCAAGGTTCAGCGTAAGAGCAATGTCGCCCGAGGTAAACAAACTATCAATCGCGTCAGCGGGAAAGGAAACTCTTTCGCCTGCAAATCTTTTGTATAGTTCCATTGCAGCGGCAGTGTACATATTGCCGTATTTATCCAACATTTCCGGCGTATTGTATTCCTCCTGCATGGTGAGCGTATTTGTTGCGCAGATAGGTGTCCAATTACCGTTTTCATCGCAAAGCAGCAGCAAATACGGCTGTCCGACACTTCCCCATTCGGTGATGTAGTCACCGTCCATCTGCATACCGCCTGCAAGCATCACCCCGTCCGGCTCAGCCGCAAGAAAACGGTATTCAAGGCGATACAAATTGATGCTGTGGTCGAGTGCGGCTGTTCCAGTGTTGATTTGGGTAATACCGGTTATCTTTGCCTCTGTTATCTCATAGCCCAAATCAGCTGTATAGTAATCGAGCTGTGTCTGTGTAAACTCACATGCGTAGTCTATAACGGCGGCAGGGATGCTGCTTATTATCTCATCACTCACGCTGATTTCAATTTCCGGTTTTACCTCTTGTATGGAGGAAACATCGCCGGCAGAGCAAACATTACGCAGATAATTTGCAAACTCGGTATCCGTTACTGCATAACGCTTACCCTCAAATACGATCTCAACATTATCATTTAGCGCATTGTACCCATTAGCATAGACAAGCGTGCCGTCTTTCAAAAACACGCACAACTGATAGCCCGGAGTCTGCCCCTCATAATGATTGCTCCTCTTTGCTTTTGTAACAGCAGAAAAGCGATCAACCATTTCATCAATTTGGGAAGCATACAATTCACCTTGGCAGTCATCACTAACGAACTGATTGTAATATGTGACCTTTTCAACACTTGTTCTTTCGAAGACGAATTTTTCCTTCGGATTCGTAAGCAGGCACACCGCCAAAACCGCACAGGCGATTACCGCCAACAGAACAACCCACAGTGCTGGCTTCCTCCATTTCGCCAAATTGCGTATGCGTCCTTTGGGATCGCCTTCTCCAAAAGCCAGAGGCATACCCGCAATGATGCGGCGTCCAGCAGCAAGGGTAAGAAGAGAAGCAGTATATTCTGCAAGAACACCATTGCCCATCTTCTTGACTACAGCCTCGTCACAGCTCATCTCCATATCTTTGCCGGCCATGATGAAAGCAATCCAAACCAAAGGGTTGAACCAATGAATGCATAACGCGACAAAGGCTAATGCTTTAATGATATGGTCGAACCTGCGAATATGATGCTGCTCGTGCATCAAAATATAAGGCTGTTCCTGCTCTTGCATTGAGGATGGAAGATAGATTTTTGGCCTGATTAATCCCATGACAAACGGAGATGTGATATCATCAGCCAGATAGATATTATCCCGCAATGATGAAGCGGTGACCAGCTTTCTCCTAAGCCGGATATATGATACCGCAGCATAAATGCCCATTGCTAAAATACCTGCCATCCAAACATAGGTAGCAATGGTCATCGGAGCTTCCAGAGGATCTGCCACTAATTGCTCCTCACCTCGAGGCAAAACATCATTGATCACATCCGCGACACTGGGAACAGGCAATTCGATGTTAGGATTTTCCGTGTGAACAATATTGTTTGGAACATGCTCAATGCGACTGGTAAGATTGCCGCTTTCCGTAACAGGAGTATCCAGCAAGCGGAACAGCGAAAAATCAGATTCAATAGATACCGGGCACAGCAGTCGAACGAGAACAATGCCCCAAAGTGCATAGGATATAACCTTCGGAGCCTTTTTTAGCAGTAAGCGTAAGAGCAGTACCAATACGATAACCACACTTGCGGTAAGGCTCATATTCAGTAACTTGGGAAAAAAGGTATAGAAGAACACACCATCACCTCCGCAATCCATCGATGAGCTTTTTGAGTTCATCGACTTCTTCATCTGACAGTTTTTTTCGTTTACTAAAAGCTGCTATAAAGGCAGGCAGAGATCCGTCAAAGGTCTCCTCTACAAACTGTTCACTTTTCATCCCATAAAACTCTTCCCTGGAAATCAACGAAGTTACGATTTTGTCCTGCAGCTTGAAAATGCCTCGTTCGCACAATCTTTTCAAAACGGTATAAGAGGTAGTCGACTTCCAACTTAACTCTTCCTCTGCCTTTTTAATTAATTCTTTAGAGGCCATCGGCTCGTGGCTCCAAATAATATCCGCAAAACGGGATTCCAGCATACCCATTGCAGGGATATATAACCCTCCTTTTGTCTACGTCATCTAGAGTAATATCAGTCTACACCATGTAGAGCGAATTGTCAACAGAAGTGTCGTTTTAATTACCATTCGGTCTCGAATAGCAGTAGTTGAAAACAAAGGACTGATTTCATTGCACTACATCTTCAAAGAATCCATTGTAAACGATTATGCCGTCTCCGGTCTATGATTTATCATCACCAGTTAAATCAACATTACCTCTGTTATATAAATAGTGCTCCATATTTTTACATAGCCGTCTTCTACAGGAGGCGGCTTTATCTATTCAAGAGGAGGAAAACCAAATGAGCAGGTGCAATATAATTGCAATCACAAATCAAAAGGGAGGCGTCGGCAAGACGACTACGACTGTTAACCTCGGCGTTGGGCTGGTTCAGATGGGAAAGCGCGTGCTTCTTGTCGACGCCGATCCGCAAAGCAGCCTTACAACAAGCCTCGGCACAGAGAATCAGGACGAGCTGCCGGTATCTATCACCACTGTCATGCAGAGTATTCTTGAAGACAGGCCGATTCCGGAAGGCTGCGGTATCATTCATCACAGAGAGGGTGTAGACCTGCTACCGTCCAACATAGAGCTCTCGGGACTGGAAGTCAGCCTTATAAACACCATGAGCAGAGAGTTTGTCTTAAGAGATAGTCTGAGTAAGGTAATGCAAAACTACGATTACATCTTAATTGACTGTATGCCGTCTCTCGGTATCATGACCATCAACGCCCTGACAGCTGCAAACAGTGTCATTATTCCTACACAGCCAAGCTATCTGTCTACAAAGGGGCTCAGCCTGCTGCTTCGCTCCATATCAAAGGTGAAGCGTCAGATCAATCCGAAGCTTCAGATAGACGGTATTCTGATGACGATGGTAGATAACCGGACAAATGATGCCAAAACGATTATTGCTTCACTCAGGGAGCAGGTCAGCGACAATCTCCGGATATTCGATTCGGAGATACCGTTCTCAGTACGTGCCGCAGAGTGCAGTAGAAGCGGTGAAAGTATCTTTGCCCACGACCGGAACGGTAAAGTCGCGGCAGCGTATGAAGCCATGGCAAAGGAGGTGTTACAGCTTGAGCAGCGTCAAAACGATAGACTTAGGTCTGAAAGGGTACGATGAGCTTTTCATGACTGACAAAGAGCGCCTGGAAAACAATCTCCCCAAGATCTATGAAATTCCGCTTTCCGAAATCGATGACTTTCCAAACCACCCGTACAAGGTAAAGCTGGATGACGATATGGATCAGCTAGTACAGAGCGTAAAAGAGCGCGGTGTTCTCACACCAATAACATTGCGCACGAAAGAGGACGGAAGATATGAGATTGTGTCCGGGCATCGACGTAAGAAAGCCTGTGAACTCGCCGGCCTTGAATCAGTAAGAGCAGAAATCAAGGACCTGACTCGCGACGAGGCCATTATTCTGATGGTTGAATCAAACTACCAGCGTTCTTCTATCCTCCCCAGTGAAAAGGCGTTTGCCTATAAAATGAGGCTGGAAGCTATGAAACGTCAGGCTGGGAGACCAAGTAAGGAAAATGGTTCCCCATTGGGGAATAATTTTGATGGTGTTAAGTCATCCGACGTAATGGCGGGCGAAATTGGTGAAAGTAAGAATCAAATATTCCGCTATATCCGCCTAACTGAACTTATTCCAGCCCTGCTGGACATGGTGGATGAGGGCAGAATTGCTTTCCGTCCTGCCGTGGAACTGTCCTATTTAATACCAAAAGAACAGGAATCCCTGCTTGAAACCATGTCTTACGAACTTGCTACGCCCTCTCTGGCACAGGCTATCAAAATGAAGGAGTTTTCCCGGAACGGAAAGCTAAACGATGATGTGATCCTCTCGATCATGAGCGAGGAGAAACCCAATCAGCGCGAGAAGTTCACATTTCAGGCGGAACGGCTCCGCAAATACATCCCGCCAAGCGTCCCATATGAGAAGACCGAGGATTATATTCTGAAAGCGCTTGAATATTATCAGCGGCATCAACAGCGTCAGCGGGAGTCGAGAGATGACAGATAAACTACGCCAAGGGAGTACTCTGTCCATTCGTCGCATCGTCTCACACTCCTCCCCCTCTCACACTCTCCCCTAAATACCAGCTGACTACCTGAAAAAGAGAAAATAAGCGCTAATATTTCAAGAGAGGTGAACTCCAGAAATCATGAGAATCTTTAAAAGCAAAGCATTTCTTGGCGGTATCTGTTTGCTGTTGGCAGCGGGTATCGCCTTTTTTGTTATCCCGAGGTTTTACAGTAACCAGAAATCGACCGTAAGTGTGGTGAGACCGAATAAGGAAATTACTATCGGAACGGTTATAACAGAAGCCATGATCACAAGCACAGAGATTGGCGCATACGGCCTGCCGGAGAAAATCGCGAAGGAATCCGGTGAGGTCATAGGAAAAGTCGCAACCGAGAAGGTCCATGCCGGCGGGTTCTTTTGGCTGGATACCCTGACTACTGAGGAGGACTACAAAGCCATGACAGATGCGAATACCAAGGGCCTCATGGAAGGCGATTGCCTTGTGACCATCGAGTGTTCCTCCGCCTCGGTCGGCGTAGCCGGAGTTCTTCGCCCCGGCAACATCGTAGATGTGTTTGAGTGCGTAGAGGATCCTGAAACGGATTCCTTCTCCACAGTCAAGGTGCTGGACGATATGTATGTATTCGATGTTCTGAACTCTTCGCTTGTATCACTGGCAGCTGTAGACGAAAAGAAAGCAAACGCAGATGATGGAAGCTCCGAAAACTACGATTATGAGCCGGCCTTTGTGGTGATCCGCTGCACAGAAGCGCAGGCGCAAACCCTGATCAGCCTTGAGAAAGCAGAGTCTCTCCATATGACATTGCAGAGAACGGAGGGATGAAGATGAGCATCACAGCGATCTGGGGACCGCCGCAGAGTGGAAAAACAACGCTGGCCATCGATCTCTCCCATGCCTTTTCTCAGCATGGTAAATCCGTCTGCCTGATTTCGCCGGAGCCGTTCAGTGAGTTGACCGCCCGCATGAACATAAGAATCCCACGTGCAAAAAGCATTGCCCAGGCATTTGATACGCCCGGCAATCTCAAGCAGGTCGTTATTGAGATTGCGGATCTGTTGTATGTCCTTGCTGCCGCATGGGATACAGATGCCTTTGATGAGGAACCCGGCGCTACAGCCGTGAAGGAGCTTCTGCAGCAGGCGGATACTGCATTTGATTGCGTGATCGTGGACTGCTCCTCCAGTAACGGAAACGCAGTCTCCGCACGAGCGTTGAACCTTGCTGAGAAGGTGATCCTCCTATCCGGCTGCAGCGGCGTTTCGGCCATGTGGTACGGAGCTTACAGGCGTCCCATTGAGGCTCTGGCCGAAAAAACCGTCTGTGTTTGTAATCAGTCAGCCGGGAGTTATGACTATCCCGGTCTTTGTAAGCTGATCCGGCAGAATCCGGAGATATTTCTTCCACACTACCCGGATATCGCATCCATTCAGATGATGAAAAAAACTCTCTACGGTTCGAACAGCAAGACCGGTCGAAAATACACAGAAAACCTGGACAAACTCATGCAAAGAATTGAGGTGACGGCACAGTGAGTATATCGAGTTACGAATTCCTCTCTATCATTCAGGCGCAGGACGAAGCAGCGGAAGACACGACAGTGAAGATGGATTATCAGACAATGCTGGAAAGCGTCCGGGCCTCCATAGCGCAGAACCATGCGGATGAACTGGCCGCCGCCTTGGACGATGTGGCAGCCGCAGACGAACTCAAGTCCCTGATCCTGAAGTACACCGCAGAGATGCTTTCCGGTCAGGAATTCGACCGGGACAGCCTGACAGAGAAAATCTATCAGGATATGGCGGGACTCGGCCTGCTGACCCCCTACCTTCACGACCCTACAGTCGAGGAAATCAATATCAACGGCTATGAAACGGTGGAGATCATCAGGCCAAGCGGTACGACCTTTCTCTACGGTACCGAAGCTTTCTCTACGCCCACTGCAGCACTCGATGTGATCAAGCGTATGGTGAGAATGGGCGGTATGCTGCTGGACGCCCAGACGCCACGTGTGGACAGCTACATTGGCTCCGGTACACGAATCTCTGCCATTATCCCGCCGCTGGTGCCGCCGGAGCATGGCGTTGTGGTGTCTATCCGAAAGCAGGTAAAGAGCCGTCTGACAAGAGAGCAGATGATCGAAGCAGGCTCAGCTACAGCGGATATGCTGGATTTCCTCGCCGCCTGTATCTGCTACGGTGTAAGCATCGGTGTTGCAGGCGGAACCGGAAGTGGTAAATCCACCTTGATGAACTATCTCCTGAATGAATACATCCGTACCAATGACGACAGCAACAACCGCATCTATATCATCGAAGACTCAAGAGAGTTGAACCTCATCAGCTATGACTACGAGAATAACCGGCCCGCCCGTGTGCTTTACACGGTGACAAAAGGTGCGCCAAACCCCGTTAGCATGTTCGACTTGATCGTCTCCTCTCTCCGGTTTCACCCAGCCATCATCGTTCCTGCCGAGGTGCGCGACGGCGCAGCGTATCAGGCGGCTATAGCTGGTCAGACTGGGCATACTGTTCTGACCTCGTTTCACGCAGATGGTGCTCAGGATGCCTACAAGCGACTTGTTGCCCTCTGCAACACAGCAGGCACCGGCCTTGCTGATTCCAGGCTTCTTGATATGTGCATTGGCGCATGGCCCATCGTCATCTATCAGAAACAGCTCAAAGATAACTCCCGTAAGATCATGGAAATCTTTGAGGCGATTGGCCAAAAGAACGGTCAGGTGCACGGTAATATGCTCTACCGCTTTCAAGTTGAAGGCGTGGAGCGTGACGAGACCGGTCATATCACTAAGATCTGCGGCAGCCATCAGAGAACCGGCTGCATATCGCCACGGCTTTATAGCCGGCTTCGGGATAACGGAGCGAACGGAGAGCTTCTGAAAAGGCTGTTCCCGGAAGCTGCCTCGGAGGTGGAGAAATTGTGAATGAATTGAATATCCTCTATGCAGCCATGTTCGGTTTGATGAGCATGGCTGTTTTTCTGTTTCTGGGCTTCGGTAATGCTCTGAAGCAGTCTGCGCAGAATGCAGCGGTCAGGAGAAAAAAGCAGAGGAGCTTCAAACCGCCGGGTAAATTGCGCAAGCTGATTAAGTCTTTTCGGCAGCGGCAGCTTACGGTTATTGAACAAAGCCCTTTGCCCGGTCCTCTCTATGTGGTGCTGACCGTCTGCTGCTCTATAGGCGGCTTCTTCGCGGGGCGGGTTGTGTACAACTCATTGTTTCTGTCGTTCATTGTTGGGATACTTGCGCTTCTGGTCCCCATGATCGTGCTCAGTTTCCGTCAGAGCAAGGCCAAGAGTAAGTGGCTGAACCGGCTTGCATCCTCCATGATGATTCTCTCCAACTCATTTCTGGTGACAGAGGACTTCATCACGACGGTGGAGGATAACCTCGAAGTGATCGAATACCCGGAGCCGTTCCGGGACTTCCTGACCTATGTGACCATGATGAACAGTGATGTGCGCTTTGCGCTGAGGCGTATGGAAAACAAGGTGAGAAACCCGTACTTCAGCCAATGGATCGACGCGCTGGTCCTTGCCCAGGACGACCGAAGCCTTCGGTATGTGACGGTTTCAGTCGTTGATTCCATGCATGATGTGCTGCAGGCTCAGGAGGATTCTGATGCAGCGATGTATGCCGTTTGGAGGGAGTACCTAGTCACGCTGGTACGAGCCTTTTGAGTTGCGACAGCACATTCGGAGATGCGGTAAACAGGTTGATATCC
>ENA-UPSA01001385-UPSA01001385.1-bioreactor-metagenome-genome-assembly--contig:-NODE-1385-length-23756-cov-8.260200_pt1 | contig 23756 bp, 22 predicted proteins | sample MGYA00238183_ERZ773288 | MGnify/ENA primary metagenome ERZ773288 (study PRJEB29028, sample SAMN07631243) | bioreactor metagenome | isolation source: Switchgrass digestor | place: USA: Dartmouth... | reverse complement strand
CTCCTAAAGTAGTTTTGGATATTTCCATGGTCTACTTTAGGAGGATCATATCAAAATCAAGGCTGGAAATTTCGTGCTCATGAATCCGGATGTGTCTTTCATGGGGCAGCCGGAAGAATGGCGGATGCTATCCGTTCTGGATCAGCAAATGAAATTCGAGGAGGAGGCACTTGCCAAATCGTCGTGTTCGCCTGAATCAATAAAGAGGTTCAAGGATTTCATGATGGCGTATGCCTGTATCAAGGGTTCCCTGGCCCCATATAAGAAGGCATGAACCATCCCGGATCCGGTTGGCGCTATTCATTCTTGTTTTTCAGCTCTGTAAGGTAGTTCTCCAGAATGAGCGATGCGGCGACGGCATCGACTGCCTCCTTGCGCTTTTTGCCGAATTTTCCTACGTCGGTCAGTATCCTGTGTGCATCGACCGTTGTCAGTCGCTCATCCCTCAATATCACGGGGACATCGGTTTTTTCCCTGAGGGAATCGGCGAACATCGCGCTTTTTTCGGCCCTCGGACCTATGGTGCCGTTCATGTTCCTGGGATATCCTACGACGATCACGTCGGGCCGCTTGTCCGCAATGGCGGCGCAAATATGCTCCAGTGTACGTTCAAGACTATGGCTCTTGATCACGAAAGAATCACCCGCCAGGGTACCTGTCGGATCGGAAAAAGCAACGCCCGTACGGGTATCGCCATAATCTATTGCCATGACGCGCATGCTGCCACCTCTTTTCATGGTTGTTATAAATACTTATCATGGGAGTTCGGTATATCATTTCATGAAAGCTTGAATAATTTCAAAGGCACAGCAAAGTGATGCTATGAATGCTTTGTTATAAAGAGCTGTGTTATGCACAACAAAGTATAACATGTCCCGTTTTTTGTTACAACATAGCAATATAAATATGAACGCAAATGGGATAAGCAAGATGCAGGCGCCTGACAAAAAGGCGCCTGACTTTTTGAGGTGTGCGGAGGTTTGGCAACTTAAAGGATCTTATTGATGTTGAACAATGAGTCAAGCACGAGCCACTGCTGGTTGAAAAACGAATTGATCGTCCAGTAGCTGACTCCGCCCAACCGGAAGCGTTCAACCAGCCTCAGGCGTGCGTCGATGCTGCGCGCATCATCAAACCACACTACATGACGCCGCCCATCGCTGTCATAATAATTGAAGAACGGCGCCTGGGATACTCTGTCATACTGTATGCTGGCATTTACATTGGCAGCCAGGTTCACGGCTCCAAGGTTCGTGACCGTCCTCGCGGCGGTGCCGGGCCTGTAAGGCAGAGTCCAATCGTAACCATAGTTCGGCATGCCCATCAGGATCTTCTCACGCGGGATGGCAGTCACAGCATAATTTAGTACCCGCGCGACCTCGTTAATGGGGGACACGGCCATCGGAGGACCGTATGTATAGCCCCATTCGTATGTCATGATGATCACATGATCTGCCAGAGCGCCATGCACCGGATAGTCATGTGCCTCATACAGCAGTCCCTGCTGGATCGCGCTGATTTTGGGGGCAAGAGCGGTCGTTATTATATACCCCTGCGGGCGCAGGGCATTCACTACCCTTCGAAGGAATGCGTTGTAAAGCTCCCGGTCGGACGGGTAGATGTACTCAAAGTCGATATCAAGCCCTGAATAGTTCTTGGTCCTGAGGGTGTCAAGCACATTTTGGATCAGTGTATCCTGAACTTCCCGGGAGCTGAGGATCGTGCTTGCAAGGTCGCTGTCAAAGCTTGCCCCTTCAAGAATGTTGGTTATGACCATCATGGGAGCAACGTTGTATTGCCTTGCCGTGTCGATCAGGCGCTGGTCGTCGATCGGCACGAGCGACCCGTCAGCCCTGACCTGGTAGCTGAATATGCTGAGGAATGTCAGATATGGCAATGTGCTTCTCAGCGTAATATCGCGTATGTTTGGGAAAGCGTACCCGTTGACGTCGATGGTGCGCTTATTTGCCGGCTCTGTCGGTATGTTTACGACCTGACCGATTTGAAGCCTGTTGGGATCGACATCAGGGTTTGCTGCGATAACCTGATCGAGCGGAACGCCGTAACCCCGGGCAAGGGAGTAGAGGGTCTGACCTGCTGTTACAACATGGCGTATGGTTTCGACAGGTATGACAAGCGCCTGTCCGACGACAAGGCGTTCGGGATTTTCGAGCTGGTTTTGCAGTATTATTTCCTGCGAGGAGACACCATATCTTTGTGCGATGGAATAAACACTGTCCCCCGGCCGGACTGTGTAGATTATCAAATGTACCACTTCCTTTGACGGATTTCTGTTTGTACGTTACAGTATATGAACCTGTTATTATTGCAGTGATATAATGGAAATACCGGATCATATATAAAAAGCGTCCAGGCAATCGGATGATCATTATGAAGATTCAGATGACCGGATACTTACTCATTTGCCCGAAACTTACAAAACCTGCAGGAAATGATCGGTTATGGGATCGAATTTCTGTTATAAGTTGTAAAAAACCCAGGTTGAGATGCGCAAAATTTCAAATTTTCTCAAAAAAAATATTGACCTGCGGTGCTATATGTGATATATTTATCCTACCTTTCAACAGGGGTTCTTTTTTTGTTGCATAAAAATAATAAGGGACCGTCCTGTGACAAGGGAGGCAATAAGTCCAACATTACAAGGAGGTGCCGCAAATGCGAGTCAAGGTTACGCTTGCTTGTACCGAATGCAAGCAAAGGAACTACAACACGATGAAGAACAAGAAGAACGACCCGGACAGACTTGAAATGAACAAGTACTGCCGGTTCTGCCGCAAACACACGGTCCACAGAGAAACTAGGTAGGGGGACGCCATGGCTGAAGCAAAAAACAAAGGGAAACAGCAAAACTTCTTTGTACGTACCGGCAAGAGGATTGCCAAATGGTTTCGTGAGATGAGAGCTGAACTCAAGAAGGTCGTATGGCCGACCCCAAAGCAGATCCTGAACAACACATGGGTTGTCATCATAACCGTACTGATCGTGGGACTGGTGATCTCCCTGTTCGGCCTTGCCGCCACTCAGGGGATTTCACTCCTGGTAAGTCTCACAAAATAGTGCCGTTATCAAATAGGATTTGACAGTAAGGGTTAGGAGCAGACAATGGCAGACGAAGCGAAATGGTACGTGGTACACACATATTCAGGATATGAAAGCAAGGTCGCGGCGACAATCAAGACTATTGTCGAGAACCGTAAGCTCCACGACCTGATCCTTGACGTAAATGTTCCCACCGAGATCGTCACCGAGGTCAAGGACTCGAAGACAAAGCAGGTTGAAAGGAAAATATTCCCGGGATATGTGCTTGTCAAGATGATCATGACTGACGAGAGCTGGCATGCCGTACGCAACACCCGTGGCGTCACCGGATTCGTCGGGCCGGGGTCGAAGCCGATCCCTCTGACTGACGAAGAAGTAGCTGCACTCGGCGTTGAAAAGCACGAAATAAAGGTGTCCTACGGTGTCGGAGACAGTGTAAGGATAACCGACGGCCCGCTCGAGGACTTTATCGGGACGGTGGAGGAGCTCACGCCGGAAAAGAACAAGGTGCGTGTCGTTGTGTCCATGTTCGGACGTGAAACGCCCGTTGAGCTTGCTCTCGACCAGGTAGAACCTATAGCTTAGGCGTTTACTCAGGCAACCGTGTCCGATTTATCGGACGTCGTTTACGTGGGAGGAGTCCCCTCCGCAAAGCGCGCCGTGATGAGATCTAAATGCGCGCCACACCACTTTATATTTAGGAGGTGCCATGTTACATGGCTCAAAAAGTAGTAGGATATATAAAACTTCAGATCCCTGCGGGAAAAGCCACTCCCGCTCCGCCTGTTGGCCCTGCACTGGGACAGCACGGTGTAAACATTGTTGCATTTACCAAGGAATTCAATGAGCGCACTAAGAACGATGTCGGACTGATCATTCCGGTCGTTATCACCGTATATGCAGACCGCTCTTTCAGCTTTATCACAAAGACCCCTCCTGCGGCAGTCCTTATCAAGAAGGCATGCAAAATTGAAAAGGGATCGGCCGTTCCCAACAAGGACAAGGTCGCTACCATTTCAAAAGAGGATGTCCGCAAGATTGCCGAGTTGAAAATGCCCGATCTGAACGCCGCATCAGTAGAGGCAGCCATGTGCATGGTTGCCGGTACTGCACGCAGCATGGGCGTCATCGTCGAAGATTAAGGGAGGGTCATTATGTACAGAGGCAAGAAATACAGAGAGAGCTTAAAGCTGTTTGACAAAACCGCGCTTTATGATTCAAGGGAAGCGCTTGATCTTGTAATAAAGACTGCAAAGGCCAAGTTTGACGAGACCGTCGAACTTCACGTGAAACTCGGCGTTGACAGCCGTCACGCCGACCAGCAGGTCCGCGGAGCGATCGTGCTGCCGCACGGAACCGGTAAGAACGTCCGCGTACTGGTAATCGCAAAGGGCGACAAGGCCCAGGAAGCCATTGACGCAGGAGCCGATTTCGTCGGTGCAGAGGAAATGATCGATCGCATCCAGAAAGAGAACTTCTTTGATTACGACGTAGTCGTAGCCACCCCCAACATGATGGGCGCCGTCGGTAAGATCGGACGTATCCTTGGTCCGAAGGGCCTTATGCCGAACCCGAAGGCCGGAACAGTCACGATGGACGTGGCAAAAGCCGTTGCCGAACTGAAGGCCGGTAAGATCGAGTACCGCCTTGACAGGACGAACATCATCCACTGCCCGATCGGCAAGGTGTCCTTCGGAGTCGACAAGCTGGCCGAAAACTTTGATGCCCTCCTGACCGCCATCATAAGGGCTAAACCCGCGGCCGCAAAGGGACAGTACATCCGTTCCTGCGTAGTATCGTCGACGATGGGCCCGGGCATCAAAGTGAATGTTTCACGCGCTGTGTAAGCTGAAAATTTTACTTGACAACCGCGACAGAAATTGATATATTGTTCTAGCGTTCCAAAGACAGCAGGAAGCCGAAAGGCTTTAAATGGCTGGCAGCAGCCGTCCCGCCGAGGAAGAGCAAGAGAAGATATGAATTATTCTCATTGACTTTTTCCGTGCCTGCATGTCTTTGTACATGCAGGCACGTTTGATTTTAGGGACGCGGCATATTAATCCATGGAGGTGAAACCGTGCCAAACGCCAAAGTTTTGGAGCAAAAGAAAGCGCTCGTAGCGGAACTCGCCGAAAAGATGAAGAAAGCCGCCGCGGGAGTTCTGGTCGACTACAAAGGCATCAACGTAGTGGATGACACAAAGCTTCGTGCCGACATGCGCAAAGCCGACGTTGACTACACAGTGTACAAAAACACTATGATCAGGCTGGCTGCAAGGGAAGCAGGGCTCGAAGGCCTGGATCCGTTCCTTTCCGGAACCACCGCTCTTGCCATGAGTGAGACCGACGTCACAGCCCCTGCAAAAGTGGTTGTTGACTATGCAAAGAAGATCCAGGGCAAATATGAAGTCAAGGCAGGTTTTATTGAGGGCAGAGTAGTAAGCGCTAAGGAAATCGAAGCGATCGCAGCGCTTCCGCCGAAGGAAGTCCTCATTGCTCAGGTCCTTGGCGGCCTGAATGCGCCGATTACCGGCTTTGTCAACGTTCTCAACGCAAACCTGCGCGGACTCGTCGTTGCGCTTAACGCGATCCGTGAGAAAAGGGAATCCGGCGCTGCATAAATGGTGCAACCGTTTCCCGGAAACATCAATCAGTAGAAGACAAAACCTAAACTAAATTCAATCAAATCAATCTAATTTTGATCATCATGGAGGTTTATAACAATGAGCGAGAAAATAGCAAAACTTATTGAAGAAGTAAAGGCTCTTACAGTTCTTGAACTGAGCGAGCTCGTAAAGGCCCTAGAGGAAGAGTTCGGCGTATCCGCTGCCGCTCCTGTAGCAGTTGCCGCTGCTCCTGTAGCCGCTGCCGCCGCTCCGGCTGAAGAAGAGAAGACCGAGTTTGACGTTATCCTTGCCGCTGCCGGCGAGAAGAAGATCGAAGTCATCAAGGTCGTCCGCGAAGTCACCTCCCTCGGTCTCAAGGAAGCCAAGGCTCTCGTTGACGAGGCTCCGAAGCCGATCAAGGAAGGCGTCAGCAAAGAGGATGCCGAAGAGCTCAAGAAGAAGTTCGAAGCTGTCGGCGCAAAGATCGAGCTCAAGTAAGACAATTTACTTTAGCAAAAAAGGCGATGGGATTTACCCCATCGCCTTATTTTTGCCAACCAAGGGGCGACCAAGGGGGCGACCAAGGGGCGACCAAGGGGACGGTTCTCCTGGCTGACCAGAGGTGACCAGGGGGATGTCCAAGGGTCCAAGGGGGTCCAAGGGGACGGTTCTCTTGGCTGAACTTACGCCAAGAGAACCGTCCCCTTGGTGTCCCTTGGTGTCTTTGGTGCTTCTATGGTGCACCATAAGTAATCGCGATATTTGCACTTAAGATGAAGTATACCCATGATGGTGCGGCGATGATAGCGGCTCATATACAGTTGGCAGCTCACTTTCACGGTGCCGGATCCAGCTTTGTAGAAAGGACCTAAGAGGTGTTTGCAACATGATATTGACAGATATTTTACTTCCATTTTCTTTTCAGTGACAAGATTTCCTGCAGATATCCATAAACGGATATCGGGCTCATTATTATTTGGTAAAACAGGACATAGAATATAAATCCGAATATATTTCTCCGGACGCCAAGTTTCAAAAAGTTAAAAACCTGCTTCTGGAATTTATATAATATATAGACCTGAAACAACGCCAAAGGAATAACAAAAAGCGTCACAGGTCCTACAATCCAGAAACGGCCGAAAAGTGCCAGGACCAAACCCGGTATCCAGAAGAATGTATATACGGTGTCCAGGCAAGGCATTATCAGGTTGATCCCTGTGAGGTACCTGACAAAGCTGCTAGGCTGCCTCCAGGGCTTGAACAGCTTCAGCGCTTCGATCATGCCTCGCGCCCATCGGCTTCTCTGCCGAATCAAATGTTTCAGAGTAGTCGGTACATCTGTGAATGCCACGGCAGAAGGCTCAAAGAAGACCTTTTTTCCTGTGGCAAATATTTTCCAGGTCAGTACGATGTCTTCTCCTATGGCGTCAGGCCAGCCGCCAATCTCCCGAAGAACTTCTGTCATGTACAGGGAGTATGCTCCCTGGGCAACCAATGTGCTCTGGTACAAGCCCTGTAAACGCTTAATGCTTGTTATACCCAGAAAGTAATCCCATTCCTGTATGCGTGTTATAAAGTTTTCCCTGCTGTTTCTTACGAGAACGGCACCGGCCACAGCGCAGACATCTTTCGGTGCAGAAACCATGCGCGAGACCAGGTATCGGACCGCTGATTTGTGCAGTAAAGTGTCTGCGTCAAGAGTGATAAGAAAGTCCGTGTCAACAAATCGCAAGGCATAGTTGAGGGCATTGAACTTTCCGGGGTTATTTTCATAGAGTATTTTGAAGTCCAGATTATATTTCTCGGCAGCCGCCTTTGCAGCTTCTGCTGTATGATCTGATGATGCATTGTCAACAACGATCACCTTTATATGACCTTTGTAGTCCTGAGCGCTAACATATCTAAGCGTTTCAGAAATTTTTGCTTCCTCGTTATGGCACGCTATGACTATGGTGATCGTGTTTTTAGGATCGGTGGTTTTGAATTTCGGCTGCCTGTCCAGCAAAAGACCGACATCCATGAACATGAAAATGTAACCCGGTATATATCCTATACCGGCAATAACAATAACGGATAAAGGTATACTTATGATCGATCCAAGGTCTCTGATCCAGGGAACGGATACATATATCGAAAATAACATCCATAAAGAAGCTGCCACATGTCCGATCCAGAATTTTAGCGGTACGGGTATATAGCGGCTCTTTATGTTATCGTCTTTAATATTATCTGATTTGCTCTTGTGGGGCTTTGCACCGGACATTTTTCTGTCCTCCCGGGAGGTGTTATATAAACAGTTTTTCTCTTGATCTGTTTTATATTCAACTCAATAGTTGTGCCGATTCGTCGTTTGACTTGATATACTGCTGCCCATTTTTTGCTTAATTTACTGATGCAGGGAATCAAAACATGAGTGTAATACAGCAGCAACCGAAAATGTAAGATCTTGATAAGGCACCTAACTGTATAAAAATCAGGCAGGTGCCTTATTTGTGAGCAGCATCATAAGGATGCAAACAGCTCAACGATTATTATTAATCCAAAGCTTCAGGGAGGATCGATCGAAGAGGATAGGGAACAGTTGACCGGCATCTGTGAAATATTGATCACTCTCAACAGAGTTTACGGAAAACGTGCCCCTTCCCTTGTCATGATCATCCAGCATTGGATCCGGCATTATTATCATTTATCATGTCACCGATCATATCAGCATCATGTGTGGTATAAGGATCAATGGGCGAATCGTCAATGCGGGTATCAAAGCGGGTTACAGCGTTTTGGTCATCATCTGTATCTGACTCGAACAAATGATCATCATAATCTTCATCATTATCAATATCAATATCATTATCAAGTACCATATTCGATCCGGAATGAACAGTCGTATCCGAACCGCCTTCCTTTGGCTCCTGCGGGAATGAGAGGCGCACTTTGAAATCGTCATAGTCGATCGTTATCCTGAAGCTCCCACCGCAAGCCTCGGTAAATGTCTTTGCGATGGACAGCCCGAGCCCGGATCCCTCTCCGCTTCGGGATATGTCCCCGCGGACAAAGCGCTCTACTATTTCCTCGGGTTTGAAGTCAAGTTCAAGTTTCGATGTGTTCTTTATTTCAACCACCGCAGTATTATTTTCGGACCACAGGCGTACATGGACACGGGAGCCGTCAAGGGAGTAGGAGAGGGCATTATCGATCAGATTCTGCATCACCCGATACAGTTTTTGACCGTCACTTCGGATGATGAGAGGGTCATTTATGTGGTGGACCCGGAATTTCAGACCGGATGCATCGATCTTCTCCTGCATATCTGCAAGTGTCTGTTCGACGAGCTTGCCAAGATCCAAAGGCTCCATCCTGACATCAAGGTTGCCGCTGCTTGCCTTGGAAACTGCAAAGATGTCCTGTATCATCGTTTTTAGCCTGTCTGCCTTTTCGGAGAGTATCCTGACATATTCCACTGCCTGCCCCGGAAGCTCTTCTTTTTTAAGCAGGTCGATGTAGCTTATAATGGAGGTCAGAGGCGTTTTGAGGTCATGCGACACATTGGTTATCAGCTCAACCTTTAGGCGCTCTGAAGTGAGCTGCTCCTCAAGAGCTTTTGACATCCCGGATTGGATGCTGTTAAGGCAATGGGCGTATTCCTGCAAGCCGGAATCGCTGCCAAGCTCCAGCCTTGTCGTCAGGTCTCCCGACTTGATGCGGACGATCTGCGATACTAATCTACCGGTGTCCGATATGAACCTGTGATATATGATCGTTACGACGGCAAACAGCGCCAAACCCGTCAGGAAAAATAGAGTCGAAGCAAAACCCGACCGGTAAGAGGCGAAAAACAGAAAGATCAGTATCAGTTCGGCCGATATGAATAACCAGAATCCCACGACCATCCGACGCTCGAAGCGAAGACGTCCGGAAAGACGACGGATGATCCTTATAAGTGTACGGATGCTGTTTTGCTTGAAAAACTCTGATTTATTATATAGCAGATCTGTCAAAGTAAAATAGAAAAACCAAAAACAACCCGCCAATATCGCAAATGTCAATGCCAACTCGGATACAGTAAAACTGTAATGACGGCGGAGGACTTCATTGCATAAAACTGCGGTCACAAAAGCAGCAAGTGCGACCAAACCCAACTTGATTTCCAGCCATATGTGGGAAGCCAGGGATGCGTACTTACTTAAAAAGAGGCGTTTTTCCTCCCGCTTTACGGATGAATAAATGATCAGCGTGATCGCCAGGATCATTGTCGCCAATACGACCGCAGCTGCGATCCGTGTCCAGAGGCGGATCTGCTTAAGCAGGTACAGCATGGAATTTGTGAAGTTTGCCGGTTCTGAACTTACTGCGTATACTACAGCAACATCGTTGCCATATTCATAAGTCTCTATAAAATTGTCAAAATCGCGTTTCAGCTGGGCATAACTGTTGTCGAGAGGTACCTCGTATTCCGAGAAATTTCCTGATAAATACTTGTTCAGTACATCTTCGGTCTGCGAACGGTATAATGAAATCGACCCGTTTTGGATCAATATGAGATAGTTATATCTGATCCTCGCATAATAATTCGAATCGCTGTCAGGGAGCGTATCATATATAACTACACCGTCTTTGTTTTTCACATAGCAGGCAATGTTTGTCAGTTCTGCTTCCAGCTGCCCATTAGCGCCTGGATTTGCTGGCTGAGAAGCTTTAGACATATTTAGCAGTTTTGAAGTATGCTGAGATACAATGGTCTTGAATATGAGTGTGTCCTGTATATCAGCACGTATAGCAAGATCATAGTATTCGTCAATGTATTGAAGCCGGAAATCCGATGCTTTATATAGAGCGATCAGACCTGCTGCGAGTATTGCATAGATGATGTTAAAACCGATAAAGAAGCATATCCACGCCCTAAATCCGCTTTTGGGCTTATGTGTTACATTTTTTGCGTTCATGATATAATTACCTCATCTCTCATGCCTGAGTGTATGGCTGACCTTCTCGATCTTGTATCCGATACCCCATACGACCTTCAGATATTTCGGTTCGCTTGGATTGATTTCTATCTTTTCACGGATACGACGGATATGTACCATCACAGTGTTTTCGACGTTATACGCCGGTTCGTCCCAAACGCGCTCATATATCTCTTCCGCGGAATAGACCCTGCCCGCATTTCTCATGAGCAATTCGAAGATTTTGTACTCGGTAGCCGTTAGGTGAACGGGTTCGCCGTATGCGTAAGCCTGACGTTTCACGGTATCCAGCTCGAGGTCGCCGGTTCGGATCGTCTCTCCTCCGGACGCAGAATTTATGTCGCCAAGACGCATGTATCGACGCAGCTGCGCTTTTACCCTGGCGATGAGTTCGGCGGGATTATACGGTTTTGTGATATAATCGTCCGCACCGATTGAAAGGCCAAGGACCTTGTCGGTGTCCTCGCTTTTGGCGGACAGAAGGATGACGGGTATGTTCTTCCTCTCCCTGATTTTCATCAATGCGGAGAGCCCGTCGAGTTTCGGCATCATCACGTCAAGGACGATCAAATTGACATCGTTCTCGGAAGCGAGTCGGAGGGCCTTTTCGCCGTCATAGGCGGACAATACGCGGTACCCTTCCCGCTCCAGGGTGATTGAGATGGCGCGGACGATTTCCTTGTCGTCATCCACCACTAGAACCAAAGGTTCACGATTATTGATATCACTGTTCATAATGCTCACCCAACTTAATACTGATGGTTATCACCCCGTTTGACCCATTTTATCACATACTTGGCCGGCACGAAACAATAATAAACTGCAGTTCTTACAACTGGCCGGACAAAATTCTTAAAAAAATCTTAAGGTTCTTCATAAAGGGATGCGAGTGCATGTGCCTTGTCCCATTTTTCGCTCTGCCTGCGACAGAGCCAAGAACACGTGTTCAGGTGCTTTATCCGGTTTCGATGTGGGGACGTGGATGAGTAGTTTGCCCCATTTCGCGCTCTTTACGAGATAACGAGAAGTATTTTCCCAATTTCGGAAGGGATACGGGGAAAGGTAAAATATCCAAATTTGTACTCTGCTATGTTAAGGAACAGTCTCTATTATCAAGGACTTTTTAGCATATTGAACCCAGGGATATGCTTATAACAAAATCGGTCAAGCATATGACAAAATACGTTATATGATTTCCTTAAAAGATGCAATATAATTGAATATGGCGTAATCTGGTGATAATTCGCAGCCAAAGACACGGATGTAGGACTTATATAAACTGTATCGCAGAAAAGAGGGTATGCTATACGGGCACACGGTAATACCCGAGCAATAATCAAAAACATTGAAGAAAGGGGAATAGCATGTGTCAAAGGTTCCGTTTTTCAAAGCAGAAGAAATCAAACCGCGTGTATGGCAGATAGGGTATGATTTTCTCAACGAATTTCAGGTTCCAGTATTCTCATACCTGATCGAGGGCAGGGATTATGCACTTGTTGTCGATACCATGTACGGTTACGGTAATTTGCGGGCATTTTGCGAAACTCTGACCGACAAGCCTCTGAAACTTGTAAATACACATTTCCACCTGGATCATGTAGGCGGTAACTACGATTTCGATGCCTGTTATATCCACCCGCTTGATATTCCGTATTTGTATTCCAGCTTGCCTGCATCAAGAGAACAGCAGCTTGAGCGTGCGCGCAATGCTGCCCGCCCGGAGTATAAGGATCTGCTGACTGCAGATGATTTCGCTTCAGAGCGGCCGATCAAGGTATTCCCGGTTTATGACGGTGACATCTTTGATATTGGCGACAGGCAGATCGAAGTGATAGGTGTCGGCGGCCATTCACCGGGAAGTATAGTTCTTCTGGATCGGAAAAACCGTATCGTATTCTCCGGTGACGCGTGCAATTCAAACACGCTGCTTGGATTCGGAGTTTCGCTGTCGATCGAAGAGTACCTGGAAAACCTGCTGCACCTTAAAAAATTCCAAACCGAATTTGACATAACGTACGGCGGACATCAGGTACTTGATGCCGGCATAGTTGATGAAGGCATCGAGCTTTGCGCCAGAGTGATAGCGGGAACGGATGACAAGGAAGAAAGACCCGGACTGATGAACATGACATTTACATATGGCGCAAAGCATGACCCGCAAACAAGGCGCCGCGCAGACGGAAAGAGTTTCAACATTGCGTACAATCCCAACAACATCCTTAAGAAACCGCGTTCACCGCAGGTCATCACCAGCAATCCGTTGTCGATTTTCTGAAAGTCGATTCGGATATGACAAATATTATCTGAGCAAGCTCATCAAGCAAAAGCTGGGCAAATCATTTACTGAGGTCAAACACTTCTTCTGCATGGAACAGGCAAAGCATTTGCTCTCATCGACAGAAATACCCGAAAAGAAGCATTGCCGAAGCTGTCGGATACAGCAATATTTCGTATTTTTATTCCCTTTTTATAAAGCATACCGCGATTTCCCCAACAGATTATCGCAATCGTTATTCGACGATAAAGAACGACCAGATGCTTGCAGAAGAGTATAGTTGATTTTACTTGACTTGTAATAATAGAGTATGGGGCAACAACTTAAGGGAAAAGTCAAAAATTGCAGCCGGCTTTTATACAAGCCGGCTGCAGTACTTTGGAATAAATGAACGTTTGGCATCCTAAATGGGAAAAGGCAGACGATATAGGTATAATGATTACATCTTGTGGGCTGTAGTAATCTACAACCCCTTTTTTGCATACAGGGATTGATTTCTTACAGAAATATTTACGATCTTAACTACAAAATTCAGCAAACATGTACATAAGAAGGTACAGAGGAAATTTGACAGTTGTAATCTAATGGTATATAATACCTAAAATCATATCTATATAGCACAAAGAATATTAAATATACCGTTATATAACTAGAGAAATGCTTAATTATTTTCCGATTTTAGTATATGTTTGAGGAGGTATTAGTTTGAAATTTTCAAAGGCTACGTTGCGTTTGTGGGCAAAAAAGAAAGATGAGCCTTTACTTTGGCTGCCGCTGGTTATTCACATTGCCGACTGTATTGACGTTGCAGAAAGGCTATGGGAGAACTGGATTTCAGATGGTGTAAAGATCAAGTTAGCTCAGTCTGTTGAAAATAGTATTGAAACAGCAAAGAGAATTTTTATTTTCCTAGCAGCAATTCATGATTTGGGTAAAGCAACGGTTGTTTTTCAGACAAGACCATCGTTTCCTGCATTAAAGCATATTGATGATATACTGATTGAACAGTTAATCCTTGCAGGTCTTGGCGTGCCTGCATTTCTGGAAAGGGAGAATCCTGAATGTTGCCATCATGCTTTTACAGGGGAGATCTTGCTTCTACTGAGGGGATGCCCTAGATCTATAGCAGTGGTTGTGGGTTCTCATCATGGAAAGCCTTCAAATTTTGAATGTCCTAATCCTGAAAAACAATATTTTAATGAGTATAAAAGATACTATGTGAGTGAGGAATCACAACAAGAAAATTGGTTCAAGGTGCAAAACGAGATCGTACAGTATGCTCTTGAGAGTGCAGGATACGAAAAGCTATCTGATCTTCCTGAAATATCGCAGGAGGCACAAATGATATATTCTGGTCTGATTATTATGACCGATTGGCTTGCAAGCAATACAATTTATTACCCATTATTTTCTCTTGATGAAGATTTATCACGAGCTGATTTAGATAAAAGACATCAGACTGGATGGGAAAAGCTAGATCTTCCGTTTGGGTATCGATGTGATTATATAAACAACGAAAGTGAAATTTGGGAGAAACGATTTGATTTTAGTAATCCCAATTATATACAGCAAAAAGTACTTGATGTCGCACACAAAATGAATGGCGGCCTAATGGTAATTGAAGCACCGATGGGAAGTGGTAAAACAGAAGCTGCATTGCTTGCTGCTGAAATATTTATGACGCAACAGCAAAGGACCGGAGTGTTTTTTGCGCTCCCTACACAGGCCACATCTGATGGAATTTATCCAAGATTTGAAAAATGGATTAACCGACTGGATGATGAAAAGCATAGCTTTCAACTGTCACATGGGAAGGCCCAGTTTAATGAAAAGTATATGGCTCTGGAACGACTGGGGGGTGGATACGGGGTAGCAGTCGACGATCCAGATTTTAATGCAAAGAATAAAAAAAGTAGTTTTTTGACTGAAGATGAACATGGAGCCGTTGTGCATACATGGTTTGAGGGCGGAAAAAAAGCTTTGCTTGCAGACTTTGTTGTTGGTACCATTGATCAGCTGCTAATGGTTGCCCTGAAGCAAAAACATGTAATGTTACGACATCTTGGGATTGCAAACAAGGTTGTAATTATTGATGAATGTCATGCTTATGATGCGTATATGAGCCATTATTTGCATCGTGTCCTGAATTGGTTGGGTGCATATAATGTCCCCGTAATTATTTTGTCAGCAACCTTACCTACTGAAAAACGTAAATTACTGGTCACGCAATATTTAGGAATTCCAAGGAAAAAGGCAAGAAATATGCGGGACCAGTGGACTGAATCTGAGGAGTATCCATTGATAACATACACAAAGGGAAAAGAAGTGTTTCAGGAAACGTTGGACTACGATAAAGATCTCGAAAAAACGGTTTCAATTGTAAGGCTTGAAGAAGAGCGACTTACAAACTTACTGGCAGAGTGGAAAAATGGTGCTTGTGTTGGGATCATTGTAAATACTGTTAAGCGTGCGCAAGAACTTGCGGAACGATTATGGTGCGAGTATGGGGAGAATGTTGAGCTGCTACATTCCGCTTTCATAGCAACAGAGAGGGTAAAAAAGGAGCAAAGGCTGCTTTCTTTGATAGGTCGAGAGGGAGAACGACCGGAATTCTTAATTGTGGTGGGCACACAGGTGTTGGAGCAATCACTTGACATTGATTTTGATGTGCTGATAACCGATTTATGCCCAATGGATCTACTGATTCAACGCATAGGAAGATTACATAGACATAATCGCCCTAGGCCAAAGGGGATGGAAAATCCAGTCTGCTACATATTAAACAGCGATAAACTTGAGTCGGGTAGTAAGGCTATATATGGAGAGTTGTTACTTGCACGCACGATGGCTATATTACCGGAAAGTATACGTTTGCCATCAAGTATAGCACCATTAGTTCAACGAGTTTATGCCATTGATGATTGTTTGGGTATTGACCCAGAGCGATATGATAAGATGAAAGATGATTTCACGAAAAGAATTAACATACAGGAAAACAAGGCCGGAGAATTTCGTATTCCTAACTTTGAAAGCAATAGTACTATTCATAAGTTATTAAGAAGAGCATTTATCGCAGACGGTGAAGCAAAAGTACGTGATTCGGAATCTACTTTTGAAGTGTTACTGGTGCAAAAGACTCATCAGGGTATTAAGTTGATAGGTTATGACATGATATTTTCTGCGGATATAGTTCCAGAGTCAAAAGACGCAAAAATAATTGCAAAACAAGGCATTAGATTACCAAATGCACTATGTCAAAAATGGAATATAGAAGGAACGATAAAGGAACTTGAAAAGCAAACTTTGACATATCTGAGACCATGGCAGGGTTCTCCATGGCTAAAAGGAGAGTTGTTCCTGATTTTAGATGAGCAGCTAAAGGCAACCCTGAATGGATACGCTTTAAGATATGACGAAAAAAGAGGTCTGACTTATGAAAAGGAGTGAAACAGATGAGCAATGGATATTACAATCTTCTTCATGAAAAATGGTTATTGGCTACAGACTTACAGGGTGTAAAAAGAAGCTTTTCCTTGCTTGAAATATTTGAGAAAGCACATCAACTGAGGAGATTGGCTGGAGAGCTTCCAACGCAGGATGTTGCAATATTGAGGCTGTTGCTTGCTGTTTTACATACTGTATTTTTCAGGTTTTCCCCCGATGGTGAGCCGGATGAATTAGATTGCCAGGAAGAAGCGATACAACGTTGGCGTGAGGTCTGGGAAGCAGGCAAATTTCCGTATCGTTTAATAGAGAATTACCTTCTATCGTACGAGGATCGATTTTTCTTATTTCATGATAAGTATCCGTTCATGCAGGTGAAAAGTGGCACTGGTTATTGGACATCAGAAGGTAAGAAAATTGCCGCATCAGTGAAGGACATGAATTATTTCAACGGAGAAATTGCGGAAAGTGAGAACAAGAAAAATGTATTCATAAGTCGTGAGAGAGTAAGTGAACTTGCATGCGATGAGTCAGCAAGATGGTTAATACATCTGAACAGCTTTGATTTATCTCCTGCAGGCAGACCGCCTCAAAATGAAGTTAAAATTACTGGTTACAAGAGTGCTTGGTTATCAAATCTGGGATTAGTATATGTTGAAGGTGATACTCTATTTAGTACGTTGATGTTAAATCTTGTTCTTGGCCCAGAGGATGTGGATGATTTTATAGATGGTAAACCAATATGGGAAGAGGATAAAGATATTGGTGGAACCATTTTAGAAAATATTAACGTACCTGTACCTAAAACTCTAAACACACTGTACACAATGCGGTTCAGATATGTCGAACTAGTACCATCAGAAGATATGATGGCAGTAACTAAAGCTTTGATATGGTCAGGTTGCAAATTTGATGAGGGACAGAATCTGACAATTGAGCCAATGACAGTTTGGTTCAAGACAGAAAATGGTCTCAAACCAAAACCTCATTCAGCGGACCAAAGAATATGGCAGGATATTCCTTCGATAATCGCAAAGTATCAAGATGAGACAGAACGTCCTGGTGTGCTAAATTGGATAAATGATTTGATGAACGCTGGAGTCAGCATAGGACGAATCAAGTTGAAAACAACTGGTTGTGAAACTAAACAGAACTCGGCAATAAAAGACGTATTTTCTGATGGTTTTGCAATTCATTCATTGCTGATTGCAAAGGCAGAAGAAGGGGGATGGTTGTTGCGGATCCGTGATGAAGTCAAAGCGATCGAAAAAATGGCAGAGGAGATAGGAAATTTATCCAAAGAACTCAGAATAGCGAAAGGGGAAAGAAGCGAAGGCCAAAAGTTAGAAGCAAAGAAAGTATTAAAATCAAAAGAACAGGCCTACTCTCTATTAGACATCCCGTTTCGGCAGTGGTTGGAAAGCATCGATCCTGAATCTGATGATGTAGATAAGAGATGCGGAGAATGGCGGGAAACTGCGAAAAGAATACTTCTGGAATTGGCCGAAGAGCTTATTGAGCAAGCAGGTCCTCAGGCCTTAGTTGGCAGACAACGAGATAAGGAATGGTTCACATCGGCAAAAGCGCACTTAAGATTTATAAACAGGGTGAAGAAGATCTGAGGAGGGCAGGTCAGTGAGTACAAAATCGAAGCAAATAAGCGACTTTGTTGGATACAGGATAAACTCGTTCGTAAGCAGCAGCAATGAAAGTGCTGTTAGAGCAATGCTTGCGCAGTTACGCAGAAGTGCAGGCAAGCACCCATCTGCTAACCCTGCTGTATGGGAAGCAACGTTTAAAAATTTACCTAACGAACTATATGGATCCGGATCAGAGTTAAGCTATGCAGAAGTAGCTATCCATATGGCTCTGACACTTTTTGCAATACATCAGCAAAGCAAGGATCTGAAGTCACAACTAATGCACGAAGACAGTATCTCTATTGGAAAAGCTTTGGGATTGCTTATAAAGGCAAAAGGTAAGGATAGCTATGAAAGCATAAAGAAGCGATTCGATAGAATTGCTACTGCCGATTCTTTGAACGAACTGTCAAATCATCTAAGGAGTATTGTGAAATTGCTGCGCAGCGATGGAATAACATTAGATTACAAAATGCTAAGCATGCAACTTTACAACTATCAGTATGAAGACAATCGGGAAGCAATTCGTCTGAGTTGGGCACGGGATTTTTATGTCACAGCCAGCAACAAAAAAAATGACGAAAATAAAGTCAACTAAGAAGAAAGGAAGGATAGTATGAAAAGACTTTTTATGGACATTCACATCTTGCAAACCGTTCCCCCAAGCTGCATCAATCGGGATGATACAGGAAGCCCCAAAACTGCAGTGTATGGTGGTGTAACACGGGCGCGCGTATCATCTCAGGCATGGAAAAAGGCAATGCGCGACATGTTTCGCAATGCAATTGCTGGTGAAACTTTTGAAATGGGTATTCGTACAAAAGCATTACTGGAACTTGTTACAGAAAAAATAATGAATATACAGCCCGGAGTTGAGGAAAAGCGTGCTTCAAAGTTTGCCATGGACACGATAAATCTTGCAGGTGAGAAAAAAATCATCAAATCCAAAAATAACGACAACAAAAAGGAAGACGACTCTGAAGAAGCCGAGCAAAGCGGAAACGAAGCCCTGTTTCTAATCACGCCAAAGCAAATTGAAAGTGTGGCCCGCCTTGCATTGCGCTGGATCAATGGGGACAAGAAGCCAACAAAATGTGAGGTAATTGATGCTCTAAATATCAATAAGGGTATCGATGAAGCATTGTTTGGCCGAATGGTTGCGCAGGCACCATCATTGAATACAGAAGCATGCGCTCAAGTTGCACATAGCATTTCCACACATAAAGTGATTACAGAGTATGATTTTTATACTGCCGTTGATGATATAGAAAATGAAGACCATGCAGGTGCAGCTTTTCTTGATACAAATGAATTTTACTCTGCGACATTCTATCGTTACTCGACCGTAGCCATACATGAACTTCAAGAATATTTACAGGGTAAGACACCGGAAGCGGTGAGAATGTTTTTAGACGCATTCGCTCTTTCAATGCCTACAGGTAAGCAAAACTCCTATGCAAATAACAATCCTCCATTTCTGGTCTTTGTTACCTTCAGAGAAGACAGGCCTGTAAACATGTCGGGAGCTTTTGAAAAAGCTGTCAGTGCCGGGAAGGACGGAAGTGAAGGATATGAGCAGGCGTCAATTTACGCGTTGGAAAGATATGTTGAGGAGATTCATGACAAATGGGTAGGGAAACCTGCAAGTATGTTTTATTGCGGGAGAGGCACAAACACATTTGGTGAGAGTCTGAGCTTTTCTGAGCTGAGAAACAAGGTATATAAGTTGGTTAATGAGTATGTATCAGGCGGTGGTCTAAGTTGAGTACATTGCTGCTGCGTTTTGCAGCTCCACTGCAATCATGGGGATTGGATAAGTTCGAGAGACGTGGTACATCCAGGATACCAACTAAAAGCGCTGTCATTGGTATGGCTATGGCAGCATTGGGCATGAAGAGAAATGAAGAGATCCCTCAAGAGCTGCTAAGCTTACGATTTGGTGTCAGATGTGATGATGAAGGTGTGATCATTAGAGATTATCATACTGTAAAAACAATTAAAGATTATACATCAAGGATAGTGAACACGTTTGAGGCCGGCAAAGACAAGCTTTTTGTGACAATTAAGACGGAAATAGACTATGATGGAGATACTTATGAGACAACTCGATATTATCTTTGCGATGCAGTTTTCCTTATAGGGCTTGAGGGAGACAAAGGATATCTAGAGAAGTTAGAGTATGCTTTTAATAACCCTGTATACCCGATATACTTGGGAAGAAAATCCTGTCCGCCTGAGGGAAGAGTTGTTCTTGGTATAAGAAACCTTACATTGGAACAGGCATTAAAACAGGAGAAGTGGTTGTTGCCTCAATGGAGGCAAGAGCAACGTATGAAGAATAAAGACTGCGTAACTCTAAGATTGGTTTTTGATGCGGATGTCAATGATACCGGATACTATGTAGAAGATATGCCTGTTTCATTTGACTTCAGGCACAGGAGGCATAGTACTCGTAAAGTCAAGGAACCACCTCCGCTTGTGTTGATTAAGAAATCACCTGAAGATCATGACGCATATGCAACAGCGAAGGAGGAAGGATATGTATCTTTCCAGGATTGAGATTGATATTTGTAATCGCACATTACTTCAGGCTTTAGCTGTACCTGAATTCATGCATGCAGCTATCGAAAATTGCGTCATTGGGAAACGTCAAAGAAATTTATGGCGTGTTGATACTATTGGTGAGAAACATTATTTACTAATTGTCAGTCAGGAAAAAATAGACTTTTCACCACTAAAGAAGAAATTCGGATATGATGATGGCAAACCGATTGATCCCCCTGTAAGCTATGAACACCTTTTTGCCAAGTTGAAGGAGGGACAGCAATGGCGTTTCCGTTTATGTGCTAATCCGACAAAAAGCATTATGATAGACCCATCAGGGAAACGCGGGAAAGTATATGCTGTCAGACCGAGCGAGAGCAAGCAGTGGCTTATTGGCAAATCAGCCAAAAAGGGATTTGCAGTTGAAGCTGACAGTTTTATGATAGTTGAAGAAGCGTGGAAGTATTTTAGAAAAGGCAAAGGGAGCAACTCCAATGTTATTTCCCTTTATACAGTTACATATGAGGGTGTATTGAAAATCACGAACGTTGATTTGTTTATTGACACACTGTCTATGGGAATTGGAAGAGGAAAGGCCTACGGTTGTGGTATGCTGACAATAGCGCGTTAGGGGTTATAATATGAGCAATCCAGACATGACAAAGCCAGATTTACACTCACTACCACAGATAAAAGAACGCCTATCGTTTATCTATTTAGAACGATGTGTAGTTAATCGTAATGACAACGCCATAACAGTAACAGATTCACGAGGAACAGTGTATGTGCCTGCAGCGACAATGGGAGTCTTTATGTTAGGTCCTGGTAGTAAAATTACCCATAGGGCTATGGAACTGATTGGCAATATGGGAGCAAGCGTAGTTTGGGTGGGGGAAAGCGGAGTGCGCTATTATGCTCATGGGCGCCCGCTTACCCACTCATCACAACTTCTGATACGTCAAGCAGAATTAGTTACAAATGTGAGAAGTCGAGTTGCTGTTGCGCGTAAAATGTACCAAATGAGATTTCCTAAAGAAGATGTTTCTTCCTTAAGTATGCAGCAACTTAGGGGTCGGGAAGGAGCCAGAATCAGGGCAGTATATAGAAGATGTTCAAAAATGACAGGTGTTAAGTGGGATGGACGAATCTATGATCCCGAGGATTATGAGGGTTCTGATCCTGTCAATAAGTCTCTTTCAGCAGCAAACGCATGTTTATATGGAGTCGCACACAGTGTAATTGTATCATTGGGTTGTTCACCTGGTTTGGGATTTATACATACAGGGCATGAACGGTCATTTGTGTATGATATTGCTGATCTTTATAAGGCAGAAATAACGATTCCTATTGCTTTTCAAGTAGCATCTGAAGAAGTCGATGATATTGGTGGAGTCACAAGGCGAAGGGTTCGAGATGCCATTTCAGATGGTCAAATCATAGAGAGAATTGTAAATGATATACGTAAACTTCTTTTATCTGAAACGGAAGTCTTGGATCAACCTGAGGTGGATATTGTTCATCTTTGGGATGACAAAAGGGGTGAGGTCTCAAGCGGTGTTTCATACTATGATCAAATTGATATCGAAAATGATGAGGAGTTGTTGTTTGACGGTTATGGCAGAATAATTGAGGAAGGATCATGATAGTACTGACTTTAACTGATTGTCCGCCTTCACTTCGCGGAGATTTGAGCAAGTGGCTTATTGAGATTAACGCAGGGGTTTATGTAGGCAGAGTAAGTGCAAGAGTCCGCGATGCAATATGGGAAAGAGTTAAGGAGTTCGCTAAAACAGGAAAGGCAACGCTTGTTTATCCGGCAAAAAATGAGCAGAGAATGATATTCCGCGTACATAATGCAACATGGGAACCAATTGATTTTGATGGTTTGTCGTTAATGCTGCATCCAAGCAATAGAAGGTTAAGTGAGAAAACCAATCAGCGGACTGGATATAGCAAAGCATACAGGTTTTATAAGGCAAATGAAGCTACTAAGAGAGAGCAAAAAGCAAATGTTTCAGCGGAGTACGTTGTTTTTGACATTGAAACAACAGGTTTGTATCCGGATAGAGATGAAATCATTGAAATTGCAGGTTTATATATCAAGAACCTTGAAATCGTGTCGGAATTTCATCGGTTGATTTGCATAGAAGAAAGCATTCCACCGGAGGTGAGCAAGCTAACGGGTATCACGAATAGTCTATTAAAAGAACAAGGTGTTCCGCTGGATAAAGTAATGCATGAGTTCAAAGAATTTATTGGTGATGCAGTACTAGTTTCGCATAATTTGTCATTTGACATGAGATTTCTACGAGAGGCAATGGAGAGTGTTGGTATTTCCGAAATCATGAATCATGGAATTGATACTCTAACACTTGCAAGAAAGACAGTAAAGGGATTGAGGAGTTATAACTTGGAGGAGTTAATGAAATATTTCAAGTTACCCTACGAAAAACTGCATAGAAGCATGGAAGATGCATGGGCAGTAGCAAAACTATATCAAAAACTCATTGAAATTCGCAAATCGAAAAACTGAAGTCCGCATAAATAAAGGGATTGCTTAGTATTCTCCCCGCGTATGCGGGGGTGATCCCAAAGATATTACAATTCACAAGTCCGGAGAAGGATTCTCCCCGCGTATGCGGGGGTGATCCCAAAAATTGCTTAAAACGCAAACATGAGCGTCAATTCTCCCCGCGTATGCGGGGGTGATCCCCATCACCGTTTTGGTTTTTCCGTCCTTGTCCTATTCTCCCCGCGTATGCGGGGGTGATCCCCATCCCCGAGGCGGTAAGGCAAAGTATCTTGAATTCTCCCCGCGTATGCGGGGGTGATCCCATCAGCAGCGGCCTTTGGCCAGCTCAAGGCGGATTCTCCCCGCGTATGCGGGGGTGATCCCTTTCATGGTGGAGGTGACAATTTGAAGATAGGATTCTCCCCGCGTATGCGGGGGTGATCCCTAAGCCCTTCGGACATGGCGAAATGGCTTGATATTCTCCCCGCGTATGCGGGGGTGATCCCTAAGCCCTTCGGACATGGCGAAATGGCTTGATATTCTCCCCGCGTATGCGGGGGTGATCCCCCTAATCAACAATATGATATTATCTATACCCTATTCTCCCCGCGTATGCGGGGGTGATCCCCTCAACAACGGCGCCCGTTTGAATATCGGCCTATTCTCCCCGCGTATGCGGGGGTGATCCCTTAGCAACCTGATGAACAAGGCGAAA
>ENA-UPSA01001363-UPSA01001363.1-bioreactor-metagenome-genome-assembly--contig:-NODE-1363-length-24324-cov-13.187111_pt1 | contig 24324 bp, 25 predicted proteins | sample MGYA00238183_ERZ773288 | MGnify/ENA primary metagenome ERZ773288 (study PRJEB29028, sample SAMN07631243) | bioreactor metagenome | isolation source: Switchgrass digestor | place: USA: Dartmouth... | reverse complement strand
GAGCTTTGGCTCAACTTATTATTTTTCTTTTTACACCATTATATAGACTTAATCCCGGGAAGAAACTCTATAAGTTTAACTGCATTTGTTCCATAATAGGCATAATGCCACTCATTTTCAAATATTGCATTCTCCGTATGGGTAAATCTCTTTGCTCCCGCACTCCTCATCCATGCAATCCCTACAAGATTTGGCCTGATAGGACTCGCTTCTCTGGCATTTCTCACCTTCCAGAAGCCAATAGAATCTTTAGCAACCAGGGCAAGTACTATCTCATGCTTTTTTGAACTGGTTTTTATAACTTTAAACTCCTTCATGACACTGTCATAGCTGTGTTCAATAGTCTCAACATCGCCCGGATTCAAACCGGCTCTGACAAGTGCGAATGAAAAGCTATTGGCCTGAAGGAAAAAGAAACCGATTACTGCAAAAATTAAAACCAATAATAATATAATGTGTAATTTTTTCATAATAAATAACCCCCTCTACTCACAGTGGAGTGGGAATTGCGGATAGCATGGATATGCTTTCCTGTACGCATTTTGGCACTTTTACTCGAATATATAAGTTGAATGTAATAGCGAACGTTCAAAGAAACAAACCATTAACTAAGTCTACAGTCCCTGCGTTTCAAGAGAGAATACAACATGTGATGCGACATGATAAAACCGTCCCCTGTTCTACCAAAAAATTGTTCATACTGTCCAGCCATATTGTCCTTTAAGTTCCACAAATCTGACCATTTCCACTGTTCTGATGTGTATATCGCCGTTATCTGTCTTGGTAATAAGTTTAAGTTCCTGCAAATTTGGCGGGCCGATTGGAATAACCATCCTGCCGCCTGTTGCCAACTGGTTGACCAATTCGTCAGGCAAAACACTTGCTGCTGCAGTTACCATTATCCTGTCATAGGGAACATATTCTTTCCATCCCAGGCTCCCGTCTCCGACTTTATAATGGATATTCGAAAAATTTAATGCTTCCAGCCTCTTCTTTGCCTTTTCCATCAATTCGGCAATTCTTTCCACTGTATAGACTTCCGCTGACATTTTTGCAAGAATGGCTGTCTGAAATCCTGAACCCGTTCCAATCTCCAGAACCTTGCTATCCTTTTCCGGTGCCAGAAGCCGCGTCATTTCCAACACAAGACTGGGCTGAGAGATTGTTTGCCCAAAGCCTATGGGCAATGGCTCGTCCAGATCCGCGTATTTTTTCATGTCATTGTCCACAAAAAACGAACGGTCCAATGAATGAAAATATGATTCTAGCTCTTTCTGATCCATTCCTGTCACCCCGTTTCCCGGTATAAACCTCGTAAACCGCTTTTTCAGGAGTTTAAGACTGAATTTCTTTTTCATTTTTTATAATATTTAACTATATATTTTTTGTTATTATAATGCTTAGTCTATTTTGAAATTATTAGCTTCAAGGAAAGCTTCAACCGTATTAAAAGCGTTAAAAAACAAGGGTGTCCCAGCAAATGACAACGGACTTACTGGTCCTATAGTCATGAACGAATACTGTCTGCTTGATACGTCAAATGCAGAATGAGGGTCTTTAAACAGTTGATAAAGGTTCAAAGCATTGCCCGACGAACCTACCAGTTGCCTTAACGCAATAAACTCCTGGCCCAATCCCAGTCCAAATCCAAAGAAAAATATGCGCATCTGTTGTATTATTTCTATATCCAGGCTTGATAACGTCTGGCTTATAAAAAGCCAACCAAGCCCGTATTTTCTTGTAGTTCTTGCTGCATCTACAAGTACGGAGCGGACCCCTCTGGCAGCATCGTCATCTCTTGGCAATTCTCTGGGAGCTAAACGATGTGCCTCATCTATTATTACCAGAGTATTAAGATTCTGTCCCTGTAAGTAAAAATGCTCCGCTGTATCATTTAAAGCATCTAGCAAACGCTTTATCACCAGTGATTGTATTTTATCGTTCCAGAACATCCCTTTTGCCTGTTCTTTTGATAAATCAACAACCAGTATCGGCCTTGCCTTTTCTGAATCCTCTTCTTTACCGTATTGTAGCAACCATCCCAAAGCCCTGTAAACCGATTTTGCCCCTTTCCTGTCTTCACGGAACAATTCCGCTACAGGGCTCCAATACTCTTTGTAAAACTCATTTTTATCTGCTTCTTCCAACATTGAGATGAAACGATCCCGTGAAGCAGAACTTTTGTAAATCACTTTTTGTACTTTTTCATCAGACAACACAGACCATGCTTTTTCGAAAGACTTTTGTGCATAAAGTTCCCCAAGCTTTATCTTTGCCTTCTGTAGCTTTTCAGCCAACACATTACATGCGATTTCGCGATTTTCACCTTTTGGAATGCTCAATCTTTCAAAAAATGGAGATTCATACAATATTTGCTCAAACAATTCCCAGGTATCAAGAACAAGCTTTCTTACGGTTAGAACTACCGGCTGCTTACCCTGCTTCTCTAGTATTTTGCCCAGCGGCAACTGGAATTCTCCCGATGATTGTCCCCGTATATCTTTGGCAAACTCACCTTGAGGATCAATTACCAGAAGTGCCATTCTAGGATACCTTGCATAAGCAAGAAGTACCATTTTGGCAAGCACTGACTTTCCGGAACCTGTTTTTCCGAATATACCTATATGATAAGCTTCTCCGGCACCATCAGGTCCTTTGTCAAAATGCTTGAACCATAAAGGAAGTTTAGGCTTTGATCCGTAAACATGACCCAAATAATATATTTGACTTTTATATGGGTGCAAAATTTCATCCAACACTTCATCTGTCACCACATATATAGGTGTTCCCGTACACGGAACCGTCCCCAATATACTAGGTTCATATATACCATCCCTGATCTTTTGAAAAACAGCACTCACCACCATTTTACCCATGTGGGTATCCTGACGTTCACTCACTGCGTCTACTCTTCCCCGTTGACGAATCAAACTCCGCATGGTCGGATCTTCAAGCCATATATTTCGCAGCTCAACTTCCGTTATCTGACCGATTGCATAATGGGCAAGATTATCCTGTGGAAATTCAAATAACGCCAGTTCTCCAACCAGTTTTCTTCCTGCAGCCGCTCCAAGAACATCCAAAGCCAATTGCGATGTTGAAGATGGTGATCCAATAAACCCCAATCTCTCAGTTTGGCCGATAAGCATTTCAATTTTTTTATTTTCTTCCAACACTTTTATCCCCCCGTTTCACTTCGATAACCATGCATGGAAAAGAAAACATCCGTAATATCTCCGTCATAGTTTTCAGAAATATATTGAGTCGCAACCTGACGAAAAGTCGGCAATGATGCTGCAAGCGCTTTAACCGTACGGTCCGCAAGATATATTGGATAAGGTTCAAGCATTGAAGCGGCAGCACATTGGTGTTTTAGCCCCTGAATCAATGTTGCCAAACGATACTTATTTTTTGCCACACTTTCAGCAAATTCCAAACGGATGGCCGGCAGCCAGTTATGAGGTTTATAATGGCAAACATAGACGTGATATAAAGAATCAACAATTTGCTCTTCGATGACTGAAGCTCTCTCACTTTCGCCTGGAATTCTCTTTGTATTTAAATGCCATGGTTGTTCAGGTCTTTCCAATGGCACCGGTTTTGTTAATTCTCCGGATTTTAAAAGATTAGTCAACAAACTTCTGTCGTCCTGCTTCATATCCCAGTTCATAAGTCTTCCGATTTCCCTCCGGGTAGAATACTTAGGCATGGCTACAAATTGCTTGTCCGAACGTGTCCCGGTCAGAATAGAAAGGTATGATTCAAGATATTCCAAAGAGTGGTTCAAAAATTCCTGAGAGCACTTGAGTTCCAGAGTTTCCGATGCCTTGTTCAAAGCCTGGTTGAAATATATAATAGGAAGTGTCATTGTTCCGTCCAGCATTATAATGTCATGTGGAGCTTTAACCGCCAACTGCAATTCTCTGCCCAGCATTACGGCTCGCAGTACCGTTGCCGTATCTGGATGATGTGTTTCCATTTCTATGAAGACAGAGTGATTCGGCTTTTCCCACCATCGTTTTTCTGAAGGAGGCGTCAGTCCTTCAACAGCTACAGCAGCCGCTGCCACAAAGTCAGCTGTCAGCATCCTCTCAATTGCATATGAACCGTCAACTCCGCAGGTAGTTGGCAATGGTGGATAACCCAGGTCAGATTCATGGATTATTAATCCTTTATCAAGAAGTTCCTCACGCTGCTTATGTCGGTTTTTCCTGAACTCTTTAAATGTTTTCAGCATATTGGCACCAATATTCGAAGCCTTATCCAGTACTTCCTCAACCAACGCAGCCGGTAGATCTGCAAATAAACATTTATCTGTTTCCATTGCGTTTGTTTCCATAGCGTTTGTTTCCATAGCATTTGTTTCCATAGCACTCACCCGCCTAAATCCCACAAAATATATGATTCAGGGTTGAAGCTCAAATAACGTTTATCCTTTTCTGCCCTGGGCAGCAGCCACCTTTCCCTAAAAAATGCAAATAAGTCATCAACTGACTGGTCCAATTCAATTAACATTTTATCATATCCCTGCAAGAAATTTTTCGTGTTTTCAGCAAGAGGGACAACATATATCTCTCTTTGCACACCATGGTTTAACCAATCACTTGAAAGCTCTAAAGCTTTTAGGCATTTCCCTATAATCTCCCTTCGGTTGCGAAAGCCATTTCCCCATAAATGATGTTTTGCCGTAGGTTTGCACTTCTCGCTAACGTATTCATATATTTCATTGTATAACCCGTTTGAAAAATGAAACTCTCCAAACCCTTTTGTAAAACCTACTTTGTGGTAAAGAAGACGGTCATTATACTTTAACCGGTTATATATTGAGGATCTTCCCAAAGCTGAAGTAGTCGTAATCATAGCCAAACGGCCATCATGAGACTTTTTCTGAATTAAAGATTGCTTGCCTCCGTATTTTTCTCTGAAAGCTTCACGAACCTCATTACTGGCTGCCAACATGGCAACAAGTTTGCCGCATAGTAAATATGAATAGGGGGGTACGGCACCTAAAACGAAAGCATCCATCACATAACTTAGTTTTTGCCTTTTTTGCTCACTTTCCCAACCAATCCACGCATCTCTTGCCTTAAGGCTATACACCGGATCTCCCAGACCTATTAAGCCAATTAGTTTCTCATGGTATGAATCCATTACAAGAAAACGGAGCCTTCTGCCGTAACCGGAAGAAACCGGTATGCTCCAGTGCAAGCTGGCATACCGGAAAAGCAATTCCTCCATTGAGCCTGAAGTTACACTTACCAGGCATGGTTTTATTTTCCCCGGATCTATTTCACTTCCACCGGCAATATAGCGGATGAGCTTTCTCTCTTTTTTCTTCAGATTAATATTTGCATTATCCCTTTTATGACGCACAGAAATCTCGTGCAATTCTCTTATTTTATTTTTTTCTGTGTCAGGAGGCAGTTTTATCCGGTTATCGACAACGACAAAGCCTTGCTCTTTCAATGAAGCAATAATTAATTCTTTAAGCTCTTCTTTATTCATGACTGCGAATATCAACCACTTTCAACATTATTCTTTGTGAATGCTGATGATAGCTTTAGGTTTCCTAAATCTGCATTTAAATAAAAATCCACTTATATCAAAATTCAGGAATAGAAGTTCTAACTATGTTTTGCTCAACAAAATTATCTATCCATTCGCTTTGTATATTATACTATTTTTCATTATAATTCAATTGAACGCGAATGCACATCAAACGACCAGTTTCGGAAGATGTAAAACGACCAGTTTCATAAGACTGAGAAGGACAGAAGGAGAATGACCAGTTTCTAAAACGTTGGACGGTTCTATGTTCTGTTTTCCCCATCTCTCAACTGTTCAATTGTTTATTACTGTTAATCTGCTAACTGCTTGTCCCTGTTAATCTGGCAATCTTCCAATTTTTCTTACTGAGAGTTTAACCAATACTGCTCTCATCAAGTACTGGTAGAAAAATCAAAGTACACTCAAAAATCCTTCGTTAAATTTTAAAATATTTGTGTCAACACCCCCGTCCCTTTGTCATTGTGTCACTACCCCCGTCCCTTTGTCACGCCCCTTGTCACCAGAATAAGAAATGTGGTACAATTCAGCGCATAAAACAAACTATTTCGAAAGGTGACTCAGGTGAAACAGCAACGGCAGTATCCAAAAATCATGATATCTCCCAAGGCGGAGCGTAGTATCAAAGACGGGCATCCATGGATTTACGGGGAAGAGATTCGCAAAGCAGAAGGCGTGCCTCAAAACGGCGGGCTGGTGGATGTATTTGCCGGAAATGCCTTTATGGGCACGGGCTTCTATAACAGTGCCAGCAAGATTACCGTCCGGCTTATTTCTCGAAATGCCAACGATGTATTTGATACCCGCTTTTGGCGCCGCCGTGTGGAGTATGCTGTCAACTACCGAAAAACCGTTATGCCCGGGGCAGACTTTGCCTGCTGCCGCCTGATTCACGGTGAAGCTGACCAGATGCCTGGGCTGACAGTGGACCGTTACGGTAGTATTCTGTCGGTGCAAATTACCTGCCTCGGCATGGAACTTGTCAAGGACACGGTTTACCGTGCCCTTTGGGACGTGCTTACCGAAATGGGCGAGACTATTACCGGCATTTACGAGCGTAACGACATTGCTCTTCGCATAAAGGAAGGGTTGCAGGAGTATAAGGGCTGGTACCGGTCCGATGGTATACCTGTGCCGGAATCTGCCGTTACCGAGATATGCGAAAACGGTGTGAGATATCTGGTAGATGTGGAAAACGGACAGAAAACCGGCTTTTTCCTGGATCAGAAATATAACCGTGCCGCTGTGGCCCGGATTGCCAGGGGCAAGCGGGTATTGGACTGCTTTACCCATACCGGCTCCTTCGGCCTGAATGCAGCGTTGGGCGGGGCAGAGCATGTGACCTGTGTGGATATCTCACAGTCAGCCATTGACATGGCAAAAGAAAATGCCGTACGAAACGGACTGGACGGAAAAATGGATTTTGTGTGCGAGGACGTGTTTGACCTGCTTACAAAGCTGGCAGAACAAAAATGCCGGGATTATGACTTTATCATCCTAGACCCGCCGGCCTTTACCAAATCCCGCAAGACGGTGCAAGCTGCTGCCCGCGGGTATAAAGAGATTAACATGAAGGCCATGAAGCTTTTGCCCCGGGGCGGATATCTGGCAACTTGCAGTTGCAGCCATTTCATGACCGATGACTTATTCCGCAAAATGCTGGCAAGCGCTGCAAAGGATGCCTCCGTATCCCTCAGGCAGATTGAAGCCCGACAGCAAGCCCCGGACCATCCCATACTCTGGAACGTCCCTGAAACGGACTACCTTAAATTTTATATTTTCCAGGTCGTATGACTTGCATTTCGAAGATGAATCAGCATATATAGATGGACCAGCAATTATGAAAAAAAGCTGAATATCAAGAAATCCCATTAATTCCCTATTTCATAAGATTTTAAGATGAATTTCCATTAAATGTTTTTACACAGTCTGCCGTTCCCTTGAAATGGATCCTTTATCGCTAAAGTAAAGCTTGAAGCAGCTCATACTGTTTTATTTATAACCTCTATCAATCTTCAATAACTCTGTTGATTTTATTAATATGTCCCCATCAAAATCCAATTTAATTATGTAAGGCATGCTATGCAAAATCCTTTTAAAGCCTTCACACCCGAATGACGGATCATAGTAATGTAAGATGGTGCTTAAGGCGGTACCATGTGTACCTATGACGATGTTTTTGTTAGGATGTTTATTTAAGATTTCCTTCAATGCTTCAATGTTTCTTTGCTGGACACTCGCAAGGTTTTCACCGTTCTCTTCGCAAAAATTGAAATCTTCCCAACGCTTTTCCAAAAATATACTGCTGTTTATCCCTTGTTTACGTTCTCTAAATCTTTCATCAGTGTAAATAATCATATTAAATTTATTGGCACAGTCCAGTATGGTATCTATACTTCTTTTATATGGGCTTGAATAAAAAATGTCTATTTTATAATTTTCAAGCGTTGCAGTAACCTTTTTACTGTCTTCCAGTCCAATATATGTTAAAGGCCTTGTCCTGTCATCTTCCCATTTTGCATCTGGCTGAGCGTGTCGAACGAAAAATATGCTTGTCATGAGATATACCTCCACTAAAACTTTATTTACAGGCTTTTCTTTTATTTACCTACTCTTGAAATACACGCCACACACTTCACACGGCTTGAGACGTTTGGATTGATGTCTGTAGGCCATTTTAGGAGCCATCTGTACGTGGAAACACGTCTATGCAGTTTTGGCTGTTTTTTGAAAGCAAACATTCAAGGAAACATATCAATAACCAAATCTACTATTCCTGTGTTCCAAGAGAGAATGTGACATATATAAACCATATGAAGGACTAATTCAATTTAACGACTTTCTCATAACAAATTTATCTTCTGTTTCACCATGAATAGTGAAGCCGTTTTTCTTAAACAATTTGACAGGCCCTATAAAATCTTTGGCTTCATTGATATATTCTTTCAGAGGATATGCCTCAATAAAATCAAAACCTTCATCAGCCGCATCTTGACAGACGTGTTCTAATAACAACTTTGTAATTCCTTTTCTTCTAAACTCCGGCGCAACTAAAAAACAGAATATAGATTTCATGCGAATACCTGATACGAGTTCCTCGGCAGGTACAGCACTCATGAATCGCCGCCAACAGTAGCATTTGAGGCAATCAGCTTTCGTATTGGCATTGCACCATCCAGCAACCTTGCCATCATGGTAGGCAAGGTAACCCTGTATTCTGTTTTCTTTTATTTTTGGACAGCATAATTTCTTCTTTTTTCTTTTGATAATAAATGATCGATATGATCAACATCCTGGTCGTCATTACACCACCATACGCAATAACACTTGCATTCATCAGAATCTGGTTTTTCAGAATGAGGCGTTATATCAAAAAAATGTACATAATCTTCCGCAAGTTCAGGTGATAATTTTCGTATCTCAATATTCATATTAACCCTCCATTTACCGCTCCATGACCAGCTTTAAGATACTCGTCATTCTGTTCTATTCTCATCATATGGTTCCGCCGGAAAAGAGACTCTATATCTACCTTCATATTAACTCAGCATCATGTACCTTCTCTGGTTCAAAAGAACAGTCTCGGTTATAATCAAACAAAATTTGGCGAGCATCATTTATTCTCGATTCGTGCTTTTTATCATTAAATTGATATTATAGTAATCATCTGATTGGTGCATCTATAAATTTCCCAACACCAAGCTGAGCTAACATATCGTGGTATTCACTGACCATTTCAGGATAGAGTTTCCATTTTATATCCTGACCATCATTGGGATATCTCGGTGCAATGTGCCAATGAGAGTGGAAAACATCTTGCTGGGCGACTTTCCCGTTGCTTGAAATTATCTGCACCGCATTGATGCCCAATTTCTGGTGATAGAGGTCCACAACATATTTCAAGGTTGACATAACTTCATGAAGCACTTCAACCGGAATATCAAATATGTTCTCATAATGAGCCTTGGGCATGACCATGGTATGCCATTTGTTCATTGGGTGAATAACTAATATAGCATACGCATGTTCCGTTTCAGCAATCATCCAGGATCGAGCTTCATGTCGTCCAATTTTACAAAATATACAGTCTTTCATTGTACTCCTCCTTTACTCTTACCAGACTCTGAATAAAAAACCTCATCTCTATATGCTAGAGACGCACCTCCTATCCAACCTGATGATAACTCAATTGGAAGTACAAATCTTGATATATGTTGCTATATTCAACTAATATAAATACCTGAAACTTCGTTTATTATATCATAAATTCCTCTAAGTTTTTGGAATTTTTTACATCAATTGTCCGATAAAATAGTACACTGTTGGCGAGAGTGAGTTTCACAAGATAGCAAGTGATTAATTGCCATAATGAGGATTTGTTATTTTAGATACTGATAAGAAGATTAAATAATGTCCGGGGAAAAATAAAAAAGCTCGATTCAGTTTTTTTGAATCAAGCTCTTTTATTTTTCTCCGGTTGTTGCAATATTGTTGCACTTTTTTCAAAGTGTATTTTGTAATGTGGAGCCCTCAACCAGGATCGAACTGGTGACCTCATCCTTACCATGGATGCGCTCTGCCTACTGAGCTATGAGGGCATTCTTTCTGGAGCGGATGAAGGGAATCGAACCCTCGCTCTCAGCTTGGGAAGCTGATGTTCTACCATTGAACTACACCCGCACCACTTAACCGCTAGAGAATTATAACACATATTATTATCTAAGTCTAGTATTTTCAAAAATCAATTTTTTCTATTATTCCTTGTTTTCCTCCAGATATTTCTCCAGTTTTCTTTTAACTCTCTGAAGCGCATTATCAATAGATTTTACGTGCCTGTCCAACATGGTGGCAATTTCGTGATATGACCTTCCCTGAAGATACAGCGAAAGGACCTCCATTTCCAATGCACTTAAAACTTCATTCATTTTCTTCTCAATGCCCTTTACGTCCTCCCTGTTAATCATCAGTTCCTCAGGGTCTGTCACAGCGTCTTTGCTTATAATATCGATAAGCGTTCTTTCAGAGTCCTCATCATAAACTGGCTTGTTAAGGGATACATACGAGTTCAGGGGCAGGTGTTTTTGCCTGGTGGCAGTCTTTATAGCTGTTATTATCTGCCTGGTGATGCATAATTCAGCAAAGGCACGGAAAGATGACAGCTTGTCCCCTTTAAAGTCTCTAATGGCCTTGTACAAGCCTATCATTCCTTCCTGGATGATGTCCTCCCTGTCGGCACCAATGAGAAAATACGTCCGGGCTTTTGCCTTTACAAAGCTTTTATACCTGTCGATCAAAAGTTCAAGGGCGGTTTCGTCGTTGTTTCTGGCTGCCTCGATTAGTGCTTCGTCATCCATTCTTTTTAAAGTACCGGGCTTAGCATAAGCATTTGTTTTCAAGATGATTATCCCCCTGCCTAAGGTAATATGTCTATTACCATGACTTGTTGCTTATATCGTCCTTATCTTATGGTAACGAATTTGCACAACAATGCCAGACTCGAAATTTCTACTGAACACAATCTACACTTAGTATATAGTAGCTGTCTACATTATGTCAAGTTAAAACCTGTTTCTCCGCATCCGCTCAAGCCATTCAATAAGCTCTTCGCTGGCATTGCTGAGTATGGAATTTGTTTGACTTTTTATGTTAATCTGGCCTTTTTCAATGTTCTTGTTTTCCCTCATTATTTCTTCTTTTAATTCTCTGGGAGTAATTCTTATGCCTCCGCCGGTCAAAACTATGGATTGTTCAAGATAATCAGACGTGACAACACGGACTACTGCATCTTTGGAATGGGTATGCACAAAACGTTCAATGTAATGATCAGCAGTCATATTCTTTTTAGTAAATACTACCGTGATATTGTCATATTTATCTATTTTCAAGCGCCTTTCTTTTTTCAGGTGAGCGTCAAAAACCACTATAACATTTACATTACTATAGCCCTGATAGTTGGATAATATGTTAAGAAGCTTGTCCCTGCAGTCCTCCAGGCTTTCATTCCGGAGGTCGAATACATCTTTCCACGAATTAATTACATTGTAACCATCAATAACCAAATACTCCATATCAGATTAATTGACCCCTATTACAACATTATTATCTCATCTTCTGTCTCATGGCTTCATATATTACTATAGCCGCTGCTACTGAGGCATTAAGGGAAGATACAGAACCAGTCATGGGTATGTTCACCACAAAATCACAGCTCTCCCTCACAATTCTTGACATACCTTCCCCCTCACTGCCAATTACTATGGCAATGGCACCTTTATAATCCACTTCGTAGAATGGCCTGTCTCCGTTTGAATCTGTTCCTACTACCCACACATTTTTCTTCTTCAGTTCTTCTATAGTCTGCGCAATATTGGTAACCCTGGCCACAGGCACATATTCCACAGCTCCTGCCGACGCCTTTGCAACAACTGAGTTTATACCGACAGCTCTTCTCTTGGGGATAATAACCCCATGCACGCCGGCAGCCTCAGCCGTCCTTATTATTGAACCCAGGTTATGGCCATCGGTAATGCCGTCAAGAATGACTATAAACGGAGCTTCACCTTTTTCCAAAGCAGCATTTAGAATATCGTCAACCTCCACATAATCCTTTGGTGACGCCAGCGCGATAACACCCTGATGCGCTCCTGTCAGTGACAAGTTATCAAGCTTTGCTTTATCAACTTCCTGGACAACCAGTTTCATGTCACGGGCCATGGCAATTATCTGTTTTATTGAGCCTTCCTTCTGGCCTCTGTTGACAAGTATTTTGTTAATGGTTCTGCCCGATCTCAGGGCTTCAAGTACAGGATTTCGCCCTTCTATGATGTTGGCATCACAATAACTGTTATCGCCAAAGCCTGTGTCACCATTAAATCTGCCGGTTTCGCTGGTTTTTTGAGCATAGCCGGCCTTACTGCCTGCACCGGCTGGCCTGTTTTCCCTAAAAGATTTTCCGGCTTTATGTGGTTTTACGGAATCCTTCCTGTTCTTATCCTTACTCATCTACGTTACCCAGTCTTTCTTTTCACAGTTTTCAACAACATTTTTATTATTCTGGCGTATATCAGTCAGTTTACTTCCCCGGATACTACCATTTCCAGGATTTCGAATAGCCTTTCCGTTCTGCCTTTCAGGTAAAGGTAACCTATAAGGCTTTCAAACCCGGTGGCGTATTTATAATCCGATACATCCGCGTTTTTGGGTATGGTTCCCGACTTGGAATTTCTTCCCCTTCTAACTATATCCTTTTCCTCATCAGTCAGTCTGTCATACAGCCTGTGGACTATATCAGACTGCGCTTTTGCCTTGACATATGAAATGGACTTTTTATGCATATTGTGAACGGACATGTTGCCTTTCAGGGCAAGCATTGTTCTTACAAATACTTCATAAACCGCGTCACCTACATATGCCAGGACCAAAGGTGAATAAAAATCAACTTCCTTTTCGTCTATCTTGTATTTATCAAGTATTATTTCCATAAAATTATTATACATGTTCATTCAGATGTCTTTTTTTAGCTTTATTTAATTTATAAAGCAGAATTCCTTCCTTTCAAAAAAGCTATTAAGTTCACAAACTAGAGTTATTATAACATAAAAATACAAGTTATAATACCAACAAAAAAAGGAGACGGCCTATTTACCGGGCCATCTCCCAGCCTTGTAAACAGCTTGGCTATTTCCGTCTCGTAACCTTTACCCCCTGTGGGGTATCCTCCAGTATTATGCCTTTTTCCTTTAGCTCGTCACGGATTTTGTCCGCAAGGGCATAGTTCTTTTCTTTTCTTGCCTGCTGCCTTTTTTCAATCAATTGCTTTATTTCTTCATCCAGTTCTTCTTCCGCATCTTTGCCCGAATCCCTGTAAAGCAATCCAAGTACGCCACCCAGTTTCTTTATAAGCTGAAGGGTATGGGAAATAATTTCCCTGGGGCTTTCAGGACCCAATACGGTATTTGCTTCCTTGACCAGTTCAAAAATGGCAGCAAGACCGTCAGCAGTATTAAGGTCATCATCCATGGCTTCGATAAATTTCTGTTCAAAGCTGTCGATTTTCTGCATCTGCAAGACCTCATCTGCGGTCAGTGCCCTGTCCTGTGCCGTTTTAAGCAGGTATTTCAGATTATCAATGCAGTTGTAGATCCTCTCCAGACCGCTTTTAGCCTGGTCCATCTGTTCCCTGCTGAAATTTATGGGGTTCCTGTAATGGGCGCTCAGGATAAAGAAACGAATCACTTCATAATCATATTGCTGGGCAATCTCCCTTACGGTAAAGAAGTTACCGGCAGATTTGGACATCTTTTCATTGTCTATGTTCACAAATCCGTTATGTAGCCAGAACCTTGCGAAAGGCTTGCCATTGGCCGCTTCACTTTGGGCAATTTCATTTTCATGATGAGGGAATACCAGGTCCTGGCCTCCGCTGTGGATGTCAATGGTTTCTCCAAGATACCTGTTTGCCATGGCAGAGCATTCAATATGCCAGCCAGGCCTTCCCTTGCCCCACGGACTGTCCCATGCAGGTTCGCCCGGCTTCTGGGCTTTCCAAAGGGCGAAATCCATGGGATGTTTTTTCTTTTCCTCCACGCTGATGCGTGCTCCTGCTTCAAGCTCCTCCAGGTTCTGCTTTGACAATTTGCCATACTCAGCAAACTTCGATGCTTCAAAATATACATCTCCGTCCACTTCATAGGCATATCCGTTATCTACCAACTTTTTAATTGTTTCAATAATGGCGTCGATGTTTTCCGTTGCCCTTGGATGAACAGTGGCTTTCTTAATGTTCAGTCCTTCCGCGTCAGTAAAATATTCCCGTATAAATTTTTCTGCCAGTTCTTTTACGGTTGTATTTTCACGCTGTGCATTCAAAATCATTTTGTCGTCAATATCCGTAAAGTTCTGTACAAATTTTACTTTGTATCCCTTAAACTCCAGGTATCTTCTCAGCGTGTCAAATACTACGAACGCCCGGGCATTGCCGATATGAAAGTAATTATAGACAGTAGGCCCGCAGGAGTAAATTTTGACTTCATTTTCGTCAATGGGAGTAAACTCCTCTTTCTGCCTGGTCAATGTATTGTACAGTTTCATTTGCCTTTCTGTGACTCCTTTCCATTGTTCTGCTTAATGATAGGAGACGGCTGGGCATTGTATACCGTGGAATAAGGCGGTACCGAATGAGTAAGCCATACATTTCCCCCGATTACCGAGTCATGGCCAATAACCGTGTCGCCTCCCAGAATCGTTGCTCCGGCATAAATTATCACATTATCTTCAATATCAGGATGCCTCTTGATGCCCTTTACAGGGTTACCCTGCTCATCGAGGGCAAAACTCCTGGCACCTAAGGTGACTCCCTGGTATATCTTAACATTGTTGCCTATAACGCATGTTTCGCCGATAACCACTCCGGTACCGTGGTCTATAAAGAAGTACTCACCTATTTTTGCACCAGGATGTATATCTATCCCGGTCCTCTGGTGAGCATATTCAGTCATAATCCTGGGTATGACCGGCACACCTTTTTCATAAAGGACATGGGCTATCCTGTATATACTTATGGCTTCTATGGACGGATAACTTAACAGTATTTCCTCCGTTGTTCTTGCTGCAGGATCACCTCTGTAGGCTGCTTCTATGTCTTTTTGCAGCTTGAGGCGGATTTCAGGAAGCATGTTCATAAGTTCTATGGTAATTTCGTTTGCCTTATCCCTGCATTTTGTACACTCATTGTCAGGCATGTTTTTTTCCTCAAGTTTGCACTCATTGGAAAAAGCCATTTCAATCAGGTTACTAAGCTGTATTGCCGCGTTTCGTATATTATTACCCATTATAACGTTGACCCTGGTCTCATCTATGGGATATTTGTCATAAACACCGGGAAACAAAGCAGACCGTATTTGATTTATCACAGTATATACAGCCTCTTTGCCGGCGGAACCCATGGTTTTTGTCCTGAAAAAATCGGTATCATTGATTTTCTCCAGTGTATTCACCACATCTGGTAATTCTTTGTTCAGCCAATTATTGAGTTTTATGATAATTACCTCCTTCCTTTATAGGCAGAATTTTTACCGGTATCTTAGATTATTCCCTGCAGATAAAATTAAACCCTGCCCGGTAAACATACGTTTACTAGAGGCAGGGATTTCCGCGGTTCCACTCTATTTGAATACAACAATAGTTGTATTCATCTCGTATACATTAACGGGCTTAACCGGGCAAATTTACTGGTTAGATTTCCAAATCCACTTTCAACTTGCCGACTCCCAGGCGCACTTCATTGCCTGAATTACATCAAACCGCTCTCAGCCGCTGACGGTTATTCTCTGTCATGCTTCAGACAAATACTTTGCCTGTTCATTGTCTTTTACTATTTATGTTTAATATATTTTAACACATATTTTAACAATAAAACAACAATATTTTACTTTCCCTGCTAAAAGCCGGTACACACATAAAGTGCATATTTCTTACATGAAATGCGCTCATATGATTAATACTATTATTGTCTTAGTATAAAACTGCGGAATACTAGGATAATAATACTAAAACTGAAAGGTCGGTGTTAATAATATGGCTCAGGAACAAACAAGAGAAGAATCTTTCGGTATAATCCATTTTATAATCAGATTTATAGTCGGTGCAGTAGTACTGGCTATAACGGCTTTTATCACACCAGGTTTTACAATTTCTGGCTTGTGGCCGCTTCTTATTTCTGCAGCGGTACTTTCGATATTGGACTATCTGCTTTTAAAAATTCTCGGTGTTAATGCAACACCTTTCGGACGAGGCATTACAGGTTTTATACTAGCCGCTGTTATTATTTACGCAACCCAGTTTTTTGTACGCGGTTATGAAGTAACTATTTTAGGTGCGTTATTGGGTGCGTTGGTATATGGAATAGTTGATCTTGTAATCCCTGGTAAGACCATGTAACATTTAACATACATAAAAGGATGGATTGATATCCATCCTTTTATGTGTTTGCAGCTGCTTAAGTATCTGCAACAATTTAGGTGAAAATATTTATCTGCCACTTTCTTCCCTGCATTTGCCTTTGCCTTCCGCCTCAACAGCACCGGGGAAATCAAACTTTTGAGGTGGGAAGAATTCATCAAAAGGAAAGTCGATGGTGTCAAACAAATCGCAGGCGTTTTCTTCAGTAGCTGCGATGCACTCCCTGTTAGGTACACAAAAGTCAAACGCAGGTACAAGAAGCTGTACAAATCTTACAAGTTTAATAATGGAGAACAACCCGATACTTGCAAGTACTTCGCGTTCAGTGAACCTGTTTCCGGTTTCTGCTGCGGTAAAGTCATCATCAAGGTCGTCATAACCCCTGTCGAGTTCATCCATTATGAACCTCGGTACACTGTCAAAGCAGCATTTATGTTTCTCTTCCACTATTCTTGCGCTAAGTGCAATGGGCTCTGCCACTTCAATCTTTGAAATAGGCAGATTATCCTGTTGCAGGTCTGATCTTATCTGCGTGTCGATTCCTTTTTCGGTAAAATGGGACTTGAATATCTTCACATGGCCTTCTGAACCAAAAAGGATTACCTTCTTGTCAAAAAGCACAAGTCCCGGAACGGTTACAATCCTGGTTCCGCCCCTGTTGCTGGGTACAAAGAAATCAAGCACTACCTTGATGAAGTATTTTACATCAACTGTATAGAAGCCGCGTTTGAAAGGAAGCTCCTCCACATCCGCATAAACATCCCTTACTTCTGCGGATCTGGCCTTTACATTAATAGCTGCATTCAGCAGTTTTTGGATTTTTTCAGGGTGCCTGAACAGTACAGGTGCATCTTCTACACAATCTTTTTCCCTGCAGGAGTCGTAGATTTTTTCAACCTGTATACATACGGCTTCCCTCAGCCTTGATAGATCTCTTTCGGAAATCGGACCTGCAACTACGGTATTGTCTTTATGGCTCATGTATTAACCCCCTTTATTATGAAAATATATTGTTTCCCCTCTCATTTTCATAATATGTGGATTTACATATTGTGTTCCATCCCGAAACATAAAGTTTTGTGGGAAAACATAAATAATAAAGGGGTAAAAAAGGTGTGCATAAAAAAATGAATAAACGTCAATAAAAAGCTTAATGCTTTTTATTGACGCATTACCCAAAATGGCGTTCCCCTATATTTTGACACCTAGCCCTCCGCTAGGTGGGTGTCCTGTTGAAAACTTCGTATCTTCCTCTTAAGGTACACAGGTGAAACCTGTGCTTTGAGTGAGGCCTGATATCCATTTCCAAACCCGGACTCCCTTATCATCGCCGTAGGTTCAAAATTATAGGTTTATCCGCTCATTTCAGGCAATGTTCTTGTTTGAGTACATTATAGCATACAGACAGGCTGCACACAAATAAACTTTATTCACCTTTAAGCCCGCAAAACTCGGTATAATTCACGCTTACTCGTTAATGCTCAATAATGCGGAATTTACACGAAGTATTACGCCAAATTAAATCCTTATTTAGAAGATTCTCTCATACCGGTTTCGCGTAATACCGGGAATTACCCTGTATACTTCGCGTAAAATAAGGCCGTTTTTCATGCCCTCACTATTTACTACTTCCAGAAGCTCCTCAGGGAATTTCAGGCAATACCCGCAGCCTCCCCTGGCAATGGCACAAGGCACGGCCACTACTTCCGTTATAATACCTTTTCTCTCCAATATGCTGCATAAATGAAAAGCGAAATTTCCCGATTCCAGAATTCCAAGGCAGTACATCAGGTATTCTCCTCTTTAACGGAGTATTACCCTATTATTTTACGAATTATGCCAGGTTATTGTGTATACCTGGTATGATTTCATGACACGCCAAGCTTATTCTCCCGGGCGAAGTAAAATAAATACTGTTGGGCAAAACCTGCATAAGGACCGAAATATTCCCTGGCAAATGCCTGTATCTGACCTAATGTCGCATCTTGTCCAAGGTATAGTTCGCCCATGACCCTTCTGACCCAAACGTCTGTGGGAAATACATCATACCTGGTGCCACTGTAAAGGAGGATACAATCAGCCACCTTGCTTCCCACACCAGGCAGTTTCATCAATTCCTTCCTTGCACTGCCTGAATCACCATTCTTTAAAATTTCAGTATCAATACAATTATCAAAAAGCATTTTGGACGTTTCAACAATATACCGGCACCGGTAGCCAGCCTTGCAGAAGGACAGCTCTTCTTCACAGGACAATGCCAATTTTTCCAATGAAGGGAAAGAAAACATCTTGACCCCCTTAAAATCAAAGGCATCTCCGTATTGCCGGCAAATCTTTGCAATAATCTGTTTTATTCTGGGGATCATGTTGTTGGCAGAAATAATGAAGGAAATAACCGTTTCATGAAAATCCTGCCGTAAAAGCCTTATTCCGCTTCCGAAACTTACAGCTTCCTTCATGATATCATCTTTTGCCACCATGTTTTTTATTTCCGAATAATCCCTGCCCAGGTCAAAATAGTCAAACCAGATATTGAAAAAGTCCTTAAGTGACGTATTTTCAAGCTGCAGGACGCCATCGGCATAGTTTACGTTCACTGCCATGCCTTTTGCCACTCCTGTGTAACTTCCGTTGCTTTCCCGGTTCCACCTGAAACACTGTCCACACTCAAAAATGTGCACCGGATCAAAATCCGTCACATTCTTTACTTCTACTCCCCACGATTTTTCTAAAACTTCATATTTATCATGTTTCATTCCTGACTCCCCTGGCTCATTTACATAGGCTTTAAAAACTATCCCGTTTTGTCAGCTTATTTGAAATTATCTCTGTAATTATCTCAATAATTATCTCTATAATATCCGCCAACATATTGATCAGCACCTGCATGTAAACTCTTTCAGTTTAAATTATATTTACATATCGTTTATAAAGAATCTATAAATAATTATCACTAAAAAACTCAAATAAGTCCACTGTCATAATTTAACCATATTTGCCTGAAAGGTATTTGTTATATGGTATAATAAATATACCAACAAATAAATGTTCCGGACATTTTTTTCATAACGTATTGTATAATGCTTTGCGAAGCATATGGTATTTAAATATATAAATATTGATTTAGTAAAATACAGGTCTCATTAATATTGAGTATTGAACCTATTTTACATATAAGAATCGAGGTATGGGTATGAAGGAAAGAATTTATACTATCCCGGTATCGGAAGCATTCAGGCAGGATTGCGAATGCACCTTGTGCTACCTGGAAAAAAAGCTTGAAGATGAGGAAATAGAATATTATCTCGGTCCATCATTAATGGAGCCTGACCACCGTAAGGAAACCAATGAAACGGGTTTTTGTACCCGCCATTATGAACTGCTGTATAACAGGCAGGAAAATACCCTTGGCCTGGCATTAATAATTGAAACCCATTTGGCTGACCTTAACACATTTATTACAAAGGAATACGACAGGGCAGAAAAAAAGCTGATTGAGGACTCCAAAATGTCCTTTGCTGCGGATATAAAGAACAGGATTACATCAAAGCCTACGGAAAGCGAACAATATATTGATAAGATGGTAGGATTTCTAAAAAACCTTGAAAGTAAATGCTCCATATGTAAAAAACTCGACTTTACAATGGACAGGTATATAGATGTCATGCTGTATCTCTGGTTTACCGAAGATGACTTTCGCGAATTATTCAACAGCAAGAAAGGCTTTTGCCTCCTGCACTTAAGGAAAGTGCTGGAAGGAGTTCAAAAATATCTGACTCCAAAGCAAAAAGCCATATTTGTTAACAACCTCATGAAAATACAGACTGAGAATTTAGCCCGTATACAGGATGAAGTCAACTGGTTCACAAGAAAGTTTGACTACAGGTACAAAGACGCCCCATGGAAAAACTCGAAGGACGCCGTACCACGCAGTATAGAAAAAATTACTGGTTTCTGCAGGTTTAACCGGTAAAACCCTGTTTTTTAAACTACTTCATTGTACGTTAATTACACAATAATAATATAAGAACTCCCATCCAAAGGTATCAGTACCTGCAACGGCGGAATGCCGTTGGAAAGACCCACCGCATAAATGGTGTAGTTCCTGCCGGGCAAAAGGGTTATATTGGGTACATGCAATATCACGCTATTAGTACCCGCCGGGGTAGCCTCAAACACATACATACCAGGACTTACTGAAATGTAGGAGGAAACACCCCTGTATCCTACGTTACTGAAAAGTACAGTACCGTCAGGCAGTTTTATGTCCAATGCCGGCGTATTGGGCGAAAGGTGAACAAACCTCAAGTTTACCCGGCCGGGAGCAATGAGAACAATCACATCTTCCACCGGGAACAGGTTAATATTCTCCGGCATGCCTGTAAGAACCAGGGTATAAATCCTTTTTGCGGTTAGGGTCAAGTTAGTGTCAAGAACAGGCGCCTGCACAGTACCTGCCGGGAAAACTCTCATTCTGTATGCTCCTGAAGGCACTTCCATATAAGGAGTAAACTCCCTGTAATCCAGGTTTGTTGTTATGACTTGCCCATTCATGTATACATCCACGGGGGGATTATTGGGGACAGCATGCAGCATCCTTATATATGAACTCAATTGTCTTGATTCCACACTACACACCTCATTCGTCCATAAATATCTGATTTATTCTCTTTATATTTTATGCCAACCAGTAAAGCCCCGTTACTGTAACACTTCTTTATTTGATAAATATAATATGGTAGAGGTGGTTTGATGTTTGAGGGAAATCAAAAGCAATACATCCTGGTAACAAGCAGGGGGGAAACCCTCAATCTGTTTTATAACAACAGGCTGGGAATATGCCTCTCTGTTCTTAACAGGCGGAATAAATGGACAACACCCCAGGTAATCATAAAAAACAGCCTCCCATATTTCAGGGCTTGCATAGACACTCATGACAATATACACTTACTGCACCAGGATAGTCGGGGCGACATTATATACCTGGTACATAAAGGCTCAGGATGGAACAGGTTTCCCATTCTCACTGCAAAATCACCCCTGGATTATGACAAAAACCTGTACATGGTTTTGGCCAGGGGCAGAATATATATTTTTTACACTATCGTGTACGATGGCAAAAACCTTCTCACCATGCAGGAAATTGCTGAAAACGGCGCACCTGAAAAACCCAGGGTATTGGATTACATAGATATGTCCAGAGGCAGTTACTGCTGTTTTTATGACGAGGAAGCCATATACCTTGCTTATGACAGGATAACAGGGAATGAAACAAAACCCGGTTTCAGGATTATATACTACGTTGACGACAATAGTGTTTTTACTTCTATCAGCGAAAAGGCCGATATTCATATAGATGCAGTTGTAAAGGATGATTCGTCTGAATTGTACCTTTTCTGCAGGAAAAAGATTAAGGAATACCATGAAGTTCATTTCATCAAATGGGGTCTGAAAGAAAACCGGTTACTTAATGATGTATTACTGTTTGATAAAGCTGAAAGAAACACTATGCCCATGGCCTGTATTATGGACGGGAAACTGCTGTATTACCATATAAACGGAAACGACATTCTGTATAAATTATCAAATGACGGCGGTTTGACATGGCAGCCACGAAGCGGCCCTGCCCTTTACAGCCTTGACAATCTTACCCTTGCAGAAATCCATTATACCGCTGAAAATGAAAAAAGTTTCATTTCTTCCGCCAATACCGTACCTGTAAGATTTACCTTAAGCGGTTACAATAATATCCTCACGGATTTATTTGAACAAAGCAACCGGGCTGTGGCTGAAGCTTCCCGATCCGACAGCCTTTATGAGAGTATAAACCGTCTCCAGAAATTCCTGGAAAGCATAGACGAAAGGATAACCCGACTGGAAAAAATCCAGCACCATCATAGTCTGGAGCTTGAAAAGGCAAAACTCGAGAGCAAAATGGCAGCGCGGACATTTGCACAAATACAAAAAGAAGAATAGCGTATCCGTTAAGCTATTCTTCTTTAAAATGTTGCATTATATCCGATATGTAGTCAAGTAATGCTTTTAAAATGCATCTCTAATCAAACAAAGGTGGCGGATACTTTACATCCATACCAGATACTATAAATTATTTACAATACATTCATACAATATTTGTTCATACAATATTTGAAAAAATATAGACAATAATCCCCATTATTAATACATATACCACACAATATTTGACGGTTTTATTGAGTATTTTCCCTTCCTGTCCGGTCAGGTCCGTTGCAGCCGTTGCAATTGCAATACTTTGCGGAGATATCATTTTACCGGCGGTAGCTCCGCTTGCATTGGATGCGGCTATCCATTCCACACCGGCTCCTATTCGTATGGCCGTTTGCTTTTGCAAATCGCCAAACAAAACATTGGATGATGTGTCGCTTCCCGTAAGGAATGTGCCTACAGCGCCGATAAAAGGTGAAATTATTGGGTAAAATCCACCGCTCAGCTGTGCCAGGGTAACCGCAATATAGCTTATCATGCCGCTGTAAGCCATAATCTTGGACAAAACGACAATTGCAACAACTGTTATAATAGACTTATAAACCTGCTTTAAAGTGAAAAGAAAAATCTTGCCAAGATTTTTCAGTGAAGCATTTTGCACCAGACCACCTAAGATCGCTGACACAAACAGTATTGTACCGGCGCCGGTCATAAGCTGAAAATCCAGGGGTTTTCCTTCCGGGCCGAAATAAAACTGCACTTTCAGCCTGAACGGATATTCATCCAGGAACTTAAGGAAAGGCAGAAACCTGGTGGCAAAGACAAAAACCAGTATGAAAAGATAAGGTGACCAGGCTTTAAGCGCCTGTACCATGTCTTTATGTACACCGCTTTCAGGTGTTTGCTTTTTTTCATCCTTAAACAACCAGACCTCCCTGACTGGCCGGACTTTGATCCACAGAACTACCGCAAGTAATGACAAAAGGGAACCAACTACTGCCGCCAGTTCAGGGCCAAGATAAAAGGCAGTCAACGTCTGCCCAAGGGCAAAGGCAATGCCCGAAGCAAGGCAAACACCCGTTACCCCCTTTATGTTTCTGATATTCCCCGTAACAGAAAAAACCAGCACAAAGGGAAGGAAAATAATAAAGGGTATAAGCTGCAGGGCTGTATATAAAGATAATGTTCCAAGGGACAGCCCTGTCACCTGTGCCAGAGATACAATGGGTACTCCAAGAACTCCAAAAGCAACAGGTATTGTGTTTGCTATAAGGCAAATAACAGCTGCCTGAAAAGGTTGGAATCCCATTACAATCAGTATCCCGGCAGGGATGGCTACTGCCGTACCAAAACCTGCCACTGCCTCAAGAAAGCCTCCGAAGGCGAACGCAATGATAAGCGCCTGTATGCGCCTGTCAGGAGACAAATTGGCCAGCATGTGTTTTATCTGTTCCATGCTGCCGGTCTTAACCGTCATATTATATAAAAACAAAGCTGCAACAATTACCCATGATATGGTCACAATGGCAAGCATCAGGCCTTCAATTGAAGCCTGTACCAACCTTAACGGCTGCATTCCGAACAATGTCAATGCAACCGCCACTGCAATACAAAGGGCTATAATACCGGCTTTGTAAGCTGTCATCCTTATTTTCCCCATGCTTACCAAAAGCCACAATAATGGGACAAAAGCCAGAATAGTCTTTATAATGTCCATCAAAGATGCCTCCCAAACGTAAATAACTTATGTTATATTGGATTTTATAATTATCAGCATATCATATAAAGCTTATATTATTGTATTGAATCACTGGTGTCAACAAAAACCGGAAAAGC
>ENA-UPSA01001347-UPSA01001347.1-bioreactor-metagenome-genome-assembly--contig:-NODE-1347-length-24612-cov-20.267256_pt1 | contig 24612 bp, 24 predicted proteins | sample MGYA00238183_ERZ773288 | MGnify/ENA primary metagenome ERZ773288 (study PRJEB29028, sample SAMN07631243) | bioreactor metagenome | isolation source: Switchgrass digestor | place: USA: Dartmouth... | reverse complement strand
GGCTGTGGCCTCTGGCTTCCGAAAGTATGTTGAGAACGAAAACACCCCCGGTTAATCCCGGGGGTGTTTTTTTATGTAAAAATACCCGGCTTAGTGCTGGGCTTTTTCTATGAGCTGGCCTTTTATCCCGATACTACTCAATGGAGATTAAGCAAGATATAATTTGATGCCATAATATCTCGCAAAGCTTCGCTTAATGGGTACTTAATGGGTACACGCGATTTTCGTAGAACTTATAATTCAGTATTATTGCGCCTTATAAAAGAATTAACCTTATCCATGGTAAAGATTTGGTACGGTTTACCTGTGCATCTGTCATAAACGGCATCGAAAAACGCTATGAGTTGGTTTTCCACCAGGACACTGTGAGATGGGTATTATATAAGATGTAAGGAGCCAATAAGGCTCCTTGTCCAATAAGGATATAAATATTTATAACATCTTGAGGGTAATTCGTTACCCTCCTTGTCGGTGCCGAGCGGTTCATTGAGGGACACCTCGTTCTGAAGCTTCTTGGATGCCCTAAGGTACATCAGGATCTCGTTCTCGATGCACCGCGCGGCGTATGTGGCAAGCCTGATCCCTTTCTCCGGGTCATAGCTTGAAACGGCCTTTATTAGTCCGATGGTTCCTATGGATATAAGATCGTCCGAATCTGCTGAACTTACCGAATATTTTCTCGCCACATGGGCGACAAGCCTTAGGTTGTGCTCGATCAGGAGGTTCCTGGCGTCCTCGTCGCCCCTTCTGCAGGCGTTGACAAGGCGCAGTTCATCCTCTGCGGAAAGGGGCTGGGGAAAGGATTGCGGGCCGGTGATGAAGCCGACGAAGCGATGCCGTGGCAGCAGCCTGGTACATAATGTCCGCAAAGGGGCAGGAAGCATCTGGTATACCTCGCAACGGTGTCGCAAGTATAATATATGCTCGGGGGTCGTCGCGTGACACAGGTATTTTTCTTAACGCCTATCTGCAAGTCCGGAACTTCAGGGTTGCACATTAGTAAAGTGACTGTCCGCCGTTTTCAAAAACAGGGATAACCGGCGATATCTTGATTTTTTTGTTGAGAAGCGGTATTCTTAGAATTGAAGCACGGTTGTTCGGATCCTTTTTTCCTTTTATTTAAGAATATGCGCCTGAAAGTAGTTTATTCCCAGGTTGCATTTTTTCCGAGGTGTGATATGAACGACCTTATCAACAGGATAAAGGAAGGTTTCCCCAACTTCAGCAAGGGACAGAGGCTGATCGCCTCCTATATCATCGAGCGTTACGACAAGGCTGCTTTCATGACCGCGGCAAGGCTTGGCAGCGAGGTTGGCGTCAGCGAATCGACCGTGGTTCGCTTTGCAACCGAGCTGGGCTTCGACGGCTATCCCGAGCTCCAGAAGGCGCTTCGGGAGATAATAAAGAGCAAGCTCACTTCCGCCCAGCGGCTCGAGGTGTCTTCCAGCCAGATCGACGCAAACAACGTGATGAAAAGCGTGATCCAGTCCGACATCAACAAGCTGCGCGCGACCTTGGAGGACGCCGACGAGGAGAGCTTCAACGCCGCCGTAGACGCGATACTCCACGCCAAGAGGATATATATCCTCGGTGTAAGAAGCTCGGCAGCCCTTGCCAGCTTCCTGGGCTTTTACTTCAACCTGATTTTTGAAAACGTAAGACTTGTGCATACTACAAGTGTCAGCGAGATGTTCGAGCAGATCGTCAACGCCAGGACGGGCGACGTGGTCATAGGAATCAGCTTTCCCCGCTATTCCAGGAGGACCGCCAAGGCCATGGAATTTGTCAGCAAGCAGGGCGCCACGGTTATAGCCATAACCGACAATTATACCTCGCCGATAGCAAAACATGCCGATTACTGCCTCTTGGCTAGGAGCGACATGGCGTCCTTTGTAGATTCCCTCGTCGCGCCGCTGAGCCTGATAAACGCGCTGATCGTCGCCATAGGACTCAAGCGCAAGGAACAGATACACTCCACGCTGGAGAAGCTGGAAACGATATGGGAAGAGTACCAGATCTACGAAAGCGACGATCGCCAGTCCTCGCTGAGCAGCGATTAACAGCCGGAGGTACACCGTTTTGGGCAAGAAGCGTGTCGGCATAATTGGCGCGGGCCCAGCCGGGCTGATGGCCGCCGGCCGGGCAGCCGGGCTTGGGCATTCGGTATTCGTGTTCGAGAAAAACAGGCAGGCCTGCCGGAAACTCATGATAACGGGCAAGGGACGGTGCAACATAACCAACGCCTGCCCGAAGGACGAGCTTATAAAAAACATACCGGGTAACGGCAGGTTTCTTTATTCCTCTCTAAGCCGCTTCTCAAACCATGATATCATGGACTTCTTCAGCGGCCTCGGCGTAAGGCTCAAGACCGAAAGGGGAAACAGGGTGTTTCCCGAATCCGACAAGGCTTCCGATATACGCGAAGCCCTGGTTGGTTTCGCCGTGAAAAACGGGGCTATTATAAAGTACAATTCGAGCGTAAGGGAGATTATTGCCGAAGAGGGCAGGGTAAGAGGCGTCGTCCTGGAAAACGGGGAGTCCTGGGAACTGGACGCGGTCATCCTGGCCACCGGCGGGATGTCCTACCCGCTCACCGGATCGACGGGCGATGGCTACAGGATGGCGCGGGAACTGGGGCACTCCGTTTCGGAGCCAAGGCCTTCGCTGGTACCGCTGAAAACCGTTGAAACCTGGGTGCGCCAGGTAAGCGGGCTGACACTTAAGAACATAACGCTGACCGTGTACGATCCCAGCGGGAAAAAGGTCTTCGAGGAACTGGGGGAGATGCTCTTCACCCATTTCGGGGTCTCGGGTCCGCTGGTCCTGAGCGCAAGCAGGCATATACTGGACTGCGGTTTTTCCGGATCAGTCCTCGTTATCGACATGAAGCCCGCCCTGAGCGAGGAAGCGCTCGACAGGCGGATACAGAGGGATTTCGATAAGTTTTCAAGGAAACACCTGTCAAATGCGCTCTACGAGCTTCTTCCCAGGAGCTTCATCCCGGTATTTATCCAACTCCTCGAAATACCTCCCGATAAGCCCGTGAACCAGGTAACCCGCCGGGAGCGGCAGAGGATGGTATCGCTTCTTAAAGGCATCCGGCTTACCGTTTCCCGGTCAAGGCCAATTTCCGAGGCCATCGTGACTGCCGGCGGGATTAAGACCGGGGAGATTGACCCGAAAACCATGGAATCGAAGCTTGTAAAGGGATTGTATTTTGTCGGCGAGATCATCGATGTGGATGCCTATACCGGCGGGTTTAACCTGACCATCGCCCTGTCCACCGGCTATACCGCAGGAAGCAGCATAATGTGAATGATTATCCACATTTCCCGGTCAGTCGTATTGACCGCCGCGGGCATGGAAAAAATAAAAATATCCATGCATCCGGGTGGTTTTATGGATTTTTTCCTTAAGTTTCTTTCGGTTCTCATGGTCATGATTCTTGTCACCGTCCAGTTCATGCTCCTTTTGCCCTGCGGGGCCGAACTTCGGACCGACGAACTGAACGGCGAACCGATAAAAAACTACCAGTCGATTATCGATAAGGGATACGTCGTGCTGAACATCCTGGGGGAGTATGCCGCGAACAGCGCCTCCCTCTACGTAAACGGCCGGAATGTCATGGTTATCCAGAGGTTTCCCGTAAAACTGAATTTGTCCGACGGGGACGTTGTGGAGATACATGCGGCCAAGGCGGCGCCGGCCTTCCATGTCTACATTTCCGAGAAGAGCAGCGGCCTTCATGACGATATGCGGGAAAACGCCGTAAGGATCAGCCCGGGCATGAACCGCGTAATGAAGGTGACAATAAGGAACTGACCGGTAAAGTGTGCTTTGGCGCACCCTTGCCGCTGTAACCGATCATGTCCCTTGTTATCGCTGCCGACCCGTAAAGTTTTGTTAATCCGCACCCTTGTCCTGCCGTATGTTTTCCAATATAATCAAGTTAATGGACGGAGGCAGGGGGTATGAGCCACATGGATTTTGGCAGCAAGGAAGTCGTCAAGGCTGCCATACAGATGGCCCTGACAAGCGGCAGGGAAGAGGAAAAAGCGCTGCAGAAGCAATACGCGGAATCGGGCATAAAGACCTCGGCCGTGGATTACGGCGGGGAGTTCATAAGCTCGGTAACCCGGATCATTGAACGCGCCGTGGTATCGGCCAAGCGGGAAGGGGTTATCGCTGAATCCCACGCCGAGGAGGGCGCCGTGGCCGGCGCAGCCCGGGAAGCCCTTTCCCAGGTCATGCAGAAGGCAATAGGCCTGAATGTGGGCGGGAAGATCGCCGTGGCGAGAAGCGGCGAGCATGTGGGCGTCGCCGTGTTCTTCGGCATCGGGCTACTCCACCTCAACGACGTGGCCATCGGCATCGGGCACCGCGCTGTATGATCCGCCGCAGCCCGTATAACGCGTATGTAAAGAGTAAAATGCCAAATCAATACACGTTCGGCAAATGGAGGATGACATCTTGAAAGACATAAAAATAGCAATAGACGGCCCCTCGGGCGCGGGAAAGAGCACCCTGGCCCGAAGGATCGCCCAAGAGCTTGGTATCATCTACCTAGACACGGGGGCCATGTACCGGGCGGTAGCGCTTAAGGCTATAAGGCTCGGAATAGATACCAGGGATCGTGAAGGCGTTTCGCGCATCATGCCTGACATAGATATCTCGGTGGATTACCACGACGGAATTCAGAGGATCTACCTTGACGGGGAGGATGTCTCCTCGGCCATCCGCACCAACGAGGTTTCCATGGGCGCCTCCAATGTGTCGGCCTTTCCCGAGGTCCGGACAAGGCTCGTGGCCCTGCAGCAGGAGATAGCCAGGAACAATCCCGTGGTAATGGACGGCAGGGATATCGGGACCAAGGTGCTTCCTGATGCGGGGCTCAAGATATTCCTTACCGCTACGGCCGAAGAACGGGCCCGCAGGCGCTATCTCGAGCTCCAGGAAAAAGGGCTCCTGGACAAGACCTTCGAGGAACTCGTGGCCGAGATACAGGAGCGGGACCACAACGACAGCACGCGGGAGCATTCGCCCCTTAAAAAAGCGGATGACGCCATCGTCATCGATTCCACCGGGAAGAGCGTAGACGAGCTCGTGGCGATCATAATGGAAATGGTCAGGAAGAGGTTTGGCTGAAAATGCTGTACAGCATTGGCAAGGTACTGTTCATCATATATTTCAAGCTCTTTTACAGGATAAAGACCATCGGCAGGGAAAACATACCTCGCGAGGGCCCTGTCCTTCTTTGCGCCAACCACCCCACCGCGCTGGACATGTTCCTGATAGGCGTAAAGGTTCCAAAGAGAAAGGTGCATTACATGGCAAAGGCCGAGCTCTTCAGGAACAAGCTGCTTGGCTGGATCATAAGGCGCCTCGGCGCTTTCCCGGTCAGCCGCGGGACGGGGGATGTGGGCTCGGTTAAGACCGTTTTCAGGCTCCTGGAGGAAGGAAAGATCGTTGGGGTTTTCCCCGAGGGAACCCGGACCAAGAAAAAGGACCCGAACAAGAGAAAAGCAGGCATCGCCCTGTTTGCGCTGCACTCCGGCGCGCCCATACTGCCGGTGGCTATAAAGGGCGATTTCAGGCCCTTCAGGAAGGTGGAGCTTATCTTCGGGAAACCGTTCCGGGTAACGTCCTCCGCCGGAATCGGCCCCGGGAAGTCATATCCCAAGGAGGAGCTTTACCGGGTGTCGGGAGAAATTATCGACAGCATATATGCTCTTATGGGGCAATAATTACACAGGATGGCAGAGGTATAGGACTTGGAGATCATAGTTGCCAGACATTCAGGTTTTTGCTTCGGAGTGGACAGGGCGGTCAAGACCGCGTTCAATGTCCGGTGTGAAGGAAGGGTATTCACCCTGGGAGAGCTGATCCACAATTCTCAGGTCATAGAAGCACTCAGGGAAAAAGGCATCGAGCCTGTTTACGATATTGACGGGCTTAAGGAGAACGATTGCGTCATCATACGGGCCCACGGCATAGGCAAGGATGTCTACGAAGCACTGAAACAGCGCGGGGTCACGATCATCGATGCAACATGTCCATACGTGAAGCGTATCCACGAGATCGTAATGAGAAAACAGGACGAAGGCTTTAAGATCGTCATCGTCGGAAACCCCGATCACCCCGAGGTAAAAGGAATAAACGGCTGGTGCGGGGGAAAAGCTTTGATTGTACCCGATGAAAAGGAGGCTGAAAACCTGCCCGTTTCCGACGAGAAGATATGCTCCGTGGCCCAGACCACGTTCAGGCAGTCGAGGTATGACGCCATCTTCGAAACCCTTAAGAAAAAGTTTGCATTCGCTTTAAAATTTGATACAATATGTAATGCCACTGTTGAGAGGCAAACAGAAGCAGCTGAGCTATCCAGGACAGCTGACGCGATGATTGTTATAGGAGGACGGAACAGCTCAAACACGCAGAAACTATATGAAATCTGCAGGCAGAACTGCCCGCGGACTTATCTTATAGAGAATGCTGATGAGCTCCCCTCACTTGACAATATAAAGACAGTTGGGATTACCGCTGGGGCTTCAACACCGGATTGGGTAATCAAGGAGGTTATTTTACACATGCAAGACATTACAAACAGGCAGGAAGGCGAGATCGATTTCAGCAAGGCCTTGGAGGAAAGTTTTACGGAATTCAGGACCAACGATATCGTGAAGGGAAAGATTATTGGATACAACAACAATGATGTATTCGTTGATCTAGGATATAAGGCCGACGGGATAATCCCGCTGGAAGAATTTCTCGACGACCCGGATTTCGACCCCGAGAGAGACCTGAAGCCTGGTACAGAGATTGAAGCGATTATCACCAAGCTGAACGACGGAGAGGGCAACGTAGCACTATCCAAAAAGAAGGTTGATTCCATACGCGGCTTCGAAGAGCTTGAAGACGCGTTCAAGAATGAAAAACCCGTTGAAGTGCTGGCCAAGGAAGTTGTCAAAGGCGGACTCGTCGCCGAGTACAAGGGCATGAGGATCTTCATCCCCGCGTCCCAGGTAAGCGACAGGTTTGTCAGGAATCTTTCCCCGTATGTCGGCAAGAAAATAAAGATCAGGATTACCGAACTGGCCAACAAGCGCCGGATCGTCGGTTCCGCGCGGCTCCTCATCGAGGAGGAGAAGAACAGGATGGCGGAGGCTTTCTGGAACGAGGTTGAAGAAGGCAAGGAATACACCGGCACGGTCAAGAGCCTCACGAAATTCGGCGCCTTTGTCGACCTGGGCGGTGTTGACGGCCTGATACACATATCCGAGCTTTCGTGGAAGAAGATAAACGATCCATCCGAAGTCCTGAAGGTGGGAGACAGGGTAACCGTCCGTGTTATCGGCGTGGACAGGGAAAAGAAGAAGATCTCCCTCGGCTACAGGAAGGCGGAGGACAATCCCTGGTACAAGATCGAGGAGAAGTGCCGTGTTGGCGACGTGGTAACCGGCACCATCAAGCGCATGGTTCCCTTCGGGGTCTTCGTGGAGCTTGAGGACGGCGTTGAAGGGCTTGTCCATATCTCGCAGATCTCCAATGTCCGCCTGAGCAAGCCCGACGAGGTTCTCACGCTGGGCCAGAAGGTTGACATGAAGGTTATCGAGGTCAACCCGGAGATCAAGAAGATCAGCCTCAGCATCAAGGAGGTTAACCCCATCGATCCGGTACGCGAAGGCGAGAAGGAACCCGAAACCGCCGAGGAGGATGTTCCCACCGAGCATACCGAGGAGATGACCAACACCATAGGCGACCTGCTTAAGGGAAAGAAAGAAGAATTGGAACTGGACAAGATAGAGGAAAAGAAAGAGGAGAAGAAGGCCGGTAAGAAGCAAGCCGCGGAAACCGGAACGAAAGACGATCAGAAGGAAGAAGAGAAGGCAGCCGGGGAAGCCGGTCCAAAGGACGAAAGCGGCGAGGCGGACGTCCGGGAAGAAGGTCAGGATGAGCAGGAAGGCGCCCCGGAAGATGAACAGAAAACCGGCCAGGACGACGGCAATATAGATGAAAAGAAAGACGATGAGCAATAACGGGGCTTATCGCAAAGGATACGGCAAGACATGTGCGAAACGGTCTTGCCTGGCATAAGGCAAGACCGGAAAAACCGGTCTTGCTGTTTATAGCAGTTTTTTTTGCTTATCATGATTTCCGGAAACGTGTGGGGGTCAAATGGTTGGATTCCACGACTACGAGGAGTTCAAGGCGCAGTTTTACAAGCTTTCCCAGATAGATTTGAACTCCTACAAGGAAAAGCAGATGAAGCGCCGTATCACATCATTTGCAGAAAAACACGGTTTTTCCACATTCCTGTCTTTCCTTGAGGAACTCAGGGTAAATAAGGAATTGAGGGACGTATTCATCGGCTACCTTACCATAAACGTGTCCGAGTTCTACCGCAATCCCGCGCAGTGGCAGATCTTTGAAAAGAAGATCCTGCCTCTTGCGTTCAGCATGAAAAAGAGGCCGGAGGATGTAAAGATATGGAGCTCGGCATGCTCTACCGGTGAGGAGCCCTACACGGTGGTCATGATCCTCAGCAAGTTCATGCCCCTTGACAGGATCAGGGTCCTGGCATCGGACATCGATCATGATGCCATGGAAAAAGCAAAGAAGGGTATATATCCCGACAGGAACGTGCGGGAGCTTCCTCCCGAGTTCCTGGAAAAGTACTTCACGAAACTGGACAAGGATATGTATGCCATATCCGATAATATCAAGAAGTGCGTGGAGTTCAGGCATCTGAACCTGCTGAAGGACCCGTTCCCGAAGGACCAGGATATAATCCTTTGCAGGAATGTGCTCATATACTTTACCGAGGAAGCCAAGGATTTCCTGTTTGCGGAACTGTCCAGGGCCCTCGCGCCGAACGGAATACTGTTTATCGGCAGCACGGAGCAGATAATCAATTACCAGAAATATAACCTCAGGCCGCTTGACACGTTCTTCTACCAGAAAGAAGACAAATCGGGGTCAAGCGGTCCGCCGAATTTTGGGAGGTAGACGGCCATGGTCAAACTGGAAGAAATGAGCAGGGAAGAGCTCATAGAGGTCATCAAGATGAAGGATGAGCTTATCAGCGAGCTCAAGGAAGAACTTTCAGCCTACAGGACCCTCGTTGAAGAGCTACAGGCAAAGCTTGGCATGAGGGATTACAATTATTCGGGACACGGTGACTGATGATGTTTGCCTATCTTAAGGGTATACTTAAGAAGAAGATGGCCGACTGCATCATCGTCGAGGTAGGGGGAGTGGGATACCAGGTGTATACGGCCCCGACTCCCCTTTATCATCAGAGCGAGCTCGGGAAAGAGGTAAAGGTCTACACATGCCTCAGCCTGCGCGATGAGCGCATGTACCTGTACGGCTTTTTCAGCGAGGAAGAGCTCAAGATGTTCGAGCAGCTGCTGACGGTGAGCGGGGTTGGCCCGAAGGCGGCACTGGCCCTGGTCGGAAGCATACCGCCCACCCAGTTCGGCCTTGCGGTCCTGACCGACGACGTGGACCGGTTCGTAAAGGCGCCGGGCATAGGCAGGAAAACAGCGCAGAGAATCATCCTTGAACTGAAGGACAAGCTCAAGAGGGAGTACAAGGATATGTACGGCCCGGACGGGCTGCCCGGCGTTTCCGCCGAAGCCGAGGGCGACTCGAAGCTGAGCGAGGCGGTCAGCGCCCTGCTGATGCTGGGGTATACATCCTCAGAGGCCAACAGGGCCGTGGCCGCGGCCTACAGCGAGGAGAAGACGGTGGAGAACATAGTCAGGGATGCCTTGAAGGCCATGCTGCAGCCTTGATAATGCGGCAATATGACCGGGAAGGTGAAAGATTTGCAGGAAGAAGAACGCCTGGTAGGCTGTGAGTTCAGGAAGGACGATTTCGACGAGGCAAGTTTAAGGCCCCGCGTAATGGACGAATACATAGGCCAGGAGAAAGTGAAGGAGAACCTCCAGGTCTTTATCAGGGCCGCGAAGCAGCGCAAGGAAGCCCTGGACCATGTTCTTCTCTACGGTCCGCCGGGCTTGGGAAAAACCACGCTCGCAGGCATTATCGCCAACGAACTCGGAGCCAACCTGAGGGTAACCTCGGGTCCGGCCATCGAGAGGCCGGGCGACCTTGCCGCCATACTGACCAACCTTGGCGATTACGATGTACTGTTCATCGATGAGATACACCGCCTGAACAGGACGGTTGAGGAAATCCTCTATCCGGCCATGGAGGATTACGCGCTGGATATTATTATCGGAAAGGGACCAAGCGCCCGGTCCATCCGCATCGATCTTCCAAGGTTCACGCTGGTGGGGGCAACGACGCGGGCAGGACTTATTACTTCCCCGTTGCGGGAAAGGTTCGGCATCATCAACAGGCTCGATCTTTATACCCCTGACGAACTGAAAAGGATCGTGGAGCGGTCGGCATCCATACTGGGCATAGAAATCGATCCCGATGCCGCGACGGAGATCGCCAGGCGGTCCAGGGGCACTCCGCGTATCGCAAACCGCCTGCTGAAGCGCGTTAGGGACTTTGCCCAGATCCATGGCGACGGGCATATCGACCTTAGTGTTACGCAGTATGCCCTGAAAGCGCTGGATATCGACGAGCTGGGGCTCGACAGCGTGGACAGGAACGTGCTTCTTACCATCATCCAGAAATTCGATGGCGGGCCGGTTGGGCTGGATACCCTTGCCGCCTCGACCGGCGAAGAGCCCGATACCATAGAGGACGTCTACGAGCCATTCCTGCTGCAGCTTGGTTTCATACAGAAAACGCCCAGGGGAAGAAAAGCCACCCGGCTTGCCTATGAGCACCTGGGAATCCAATACCTGGGCAGGGATGAAGACAGCGACCAGATATCCTTGATGGACGGCTGGTAATCGCCGCGCAGGCTGCCGATAGCGCAGGGAGGTAAAGGTATATGCCAGTAAAAGTTGGATTTATCGGTACAGGCAACATGGGCGGGGCGCTGATAAGGGGAATAGCGAAAGGGAACGCCGGCGGGAAATACCGACTGTTTGCCTATGACATCAACCGGGCGGCCCTGGAGCAGCTTGCCGGTGAAACAGGTCTTACGCCGTGCGGCAGCAACAGTGAACTGGTAAACTCATCCGATATTGTATTCCTCGCCGTCAAGCCCAAGCACGCCAAGGCGGTCCTGGAGGAGATCAGGGACGCGCTGGGCAGCAGGATACTGGTGTCCATCGTCGTAGGGCTTCCCATATCATGGTATAAGGGCATACTCGGCGATAAGGCGCGGATCGTGAGGACCATGCCCAATACCCCTGCCCTCGTGGGGGAAGGGATGACCCTCGTATGCTTTGACGATTCTTTTTCGGCCGATGAGAAGGAATGCGTCATGGAGCTTTTCGGCTACTCCGGTAAGGTCGAGGAGCTTGAAGAAAGCCTGATGTGCGAGGTAACAGCGTTAACGGGCAGCAGCCCGGCCTATGTCTTCATGTTCATCGAGGCCATGGCCGATGCCGCGGTCCAGTCGGGAATACCCAGGGACAAGGCATACAGGCTCGCCGCCCAGGCTGTCCTGGGTTCCGCAAAGATGGTCCTGGAGACCGGCAAGCATCCGGGAGAGCTCAAGGACATGGTATGCTCGCCTGCGGGCACCACCATAGAGGCCGTTGCGGAACTTGAAAAAGCCGGCTTCAGAAGCGCCGTTATTCGTGCCATGGCAGAATGCGCCAGGAGGGCCAGGGAGATCGGCAGGCAACAACAATCGTAATGTCATCGCGAGCGCGGCCTGGGATTGCTTTGTCACTGCTTTTCCGCAATGACACGACGGTATTGTCATTGCGGGCAACGCGAAGCAATATTTTCACAGTAACTTTGCATGCATGCGCTCGTGCTTTTCATAACCGACGGAATAATAAATAACGATTAGAGGTATATAAATGAATTACTACGAAAAAACCATCAAGACCGAACCCATCCACAAAGGGTTTATTTTTGACCTCGAGAGGCTGACCGTCGAGCTTCCCAACGGCAAGACGGCATACCGGGATGTAATAAGGCACTCGGGAGCCTCGGTGATTGTTCCCTTAACCGGGGACGGAAATGTAATCCTGGTAAAGCAGTATCGCAAGCCCATAGAGGAGGTTTCGCTGGAACTTCCCGCCGGCAGGCTCAACGAGGGCGAGGATCCGTCCCAGGGCGCCGCAAGGGAACTCAAGGAAGAAACCGGGTACACCGCGAGCAAGCTGGTGAAAATACTGACGCTCTACCCGGCGGCGGCCTATTCGGATGAGGTGCTGCATGTCTTTGCGGCAACAGGCCTTTCCAAGGGGGAGGCAAGCCCCGACGATGACGAGTTTATAAACGCGTTTGAGTATAAGCTGGAAGATGCGGTTAAGATGGTAATGGACGGCACCATCAAGGATTCCAAGACCGTATCCGGCATCCTCTTTACGGCCAGGCTGCTGGAAACCGGCGGCCTGGAGATATGAGAAAGGCGCCGGGAAGGCGCTTTTTCAGTAGCATGGAAGGTGTGTTTGCATGAAGGATCAGTTGACAATAGGATTGGCCGGTTTGGGGCTTATCGGAGGTTCCATAGCCCATGCCCTGAAAAGAACGGGAGGAAGGTATCGGATAGCGGCATGGAACAGGAACCGGGAAGCAGTTGATCAGGCCCTTTCCGACGGGGTTGTGGATATAGCCGTATCCAATGGCTTCGCCGAGTTTCAACTCTGCGACATCATTTTCCTGTGCGTCCCGGTATACGCCATGAAGGACCTGCTCGAAGAAATAAAGCCCTGCCTGCGGCCGGACTGCGTTATAACCGATGTAGGCAGCACCAAGGGCGACGTATACCGGATCGTGTCCGAAGCCGGAGTGTCAGGCCAGTTCATAGGAGGCCACCCGCTGGCCGGGTCGGAAAAATCGGGCTATTCCGCGGCCAAGGCCAACCTGTTTGAGAACGCCTATTATGTCATCACTCCCGACGAGAACACGCCCGAGTATAATAAACAGCTCCTGTTGAGCGTTATCCGGGACCTTCGGGCTATTCCGCTTGAAATGACGCCCGATGAACATGATCGCGTAACTGCAGCCATAAGCCATGTTCCTCACGTGGTGGCGTCGCTCCTCGTAAATCTCGTTAGGGAACTCGATGGTCCCGAAGGACATATGAAGACAATAGCGGCCGGAGGCTTCAAGGACATAACCAGGATCGCGTCTTCATCGCCGGATCTATGGGCCGGTATCTGCCTTTCCAACAGAGACATGATCCTGGAAACCCTCTCTGCCATGGAAAGCCAATTGTCGGATTTCCGCGGAAAGCTTAAGAACATGGACAGGGAGGAGCTCATCCGCTTTTTCATGACCGCCAGGACCTTCCGCAATTCAATCGAGGACATGCCAAAGAGCATAATCGGGAAGCAGTACGATATCGTCGTGGACGTGGAGGACAAGCCGGGCATTATCGCCACCATCGCAACGGCCCTTGCCCAAAAGGGCATCAACATCAAGAACATAGGCATCGTCCACAGCCGTGAGAACGAGGAAGGGGCCCTGGAGATCCGCTTCGAGGACGAGGAATCCATGAAGGCCGGAATGGAAACCCTGAGCGCATTAGGCTATGGCGTAAGAGCCCGCTGACCAGGGGGACGATTCCGACCAGGGGGACGGTTCCGGTGGTTTGAAAAATGCCAGCAAGCCAGGGGAACTGTCTTCCTGGCTTTCCCTTGGCTTTATTCAGCAGGTCTGCGGTAGTATAAGGCCGTTGTGAGTATGCCCAGCAGAAGCAGGCCGGTTGTAAGAACGAAGGGCAGTATCCTGTTTATATCGCTCAGCATCCCGCCTATATACCCGAACGGCACGCTCACGAGCATGACTGTGGTTTGCAGGATGGCAAGGATATTTGAGCGTTCCGTTGGTTCCACATGGATAGCCACCAGGGATTCCCTCAGCGTAGCCAGAACAGCGCCGCCAAGCGATTCAAAGATTATCGAAACCGAAAGCACAAGGTATCCCCATAAGTCCGTGCTTTTTACCGAAATAAGGAGCAGGCAGGCGACTATGGCGCTTGCAAATCCTCCATACAACGGCCATTTGAGCCTTGCCTGGCGTATATGGGTAATAACCGTGAAAAAAAGTATAATGGAGATAATGCTTTTTGCCATCGGGAAGATGGGAAGGAGCTCGTCCGGGACACCGATGCGCTTGGATACGATAATCTGCCAGAAGGTACTCCCAATCATGGCGGCAATCTCGACAAGGATGCTGATGATAATAGCGAATATGGTGCCTTTCGAAGCCCTGATCTTCCTTGCCGCGCCCCTGTATCCCGACAGGAGCTCGCCCAGCGACATATCGCGGGTGGCCTCGCGCCTTATTTTGCCTACACCTGTTTCGGTTGAAAACTTGTACAGGAGTAACAGCTTTGCAGTCATTACGACAAAAGCGTTCAAATAGAGTATGCGTATCGCCGGAACCAGCGTCAGCCTTGCGACAAGCACCGAGGATATCGGTGCAAAGAGGGCAGAGAGGTTGCCGGCAAGTATCACCAGTGAATAGATCCGGGTGATCTTGTCCTTCGGGGCATCTTCTATTAAAAGGCAGTCCCATGATACGGTGGGTACCTTCATCATACCGTTGAGAAGCGCCGCGACCACGAAAAACCAGAAGCCCTGGCTGAAAGCCCAGATAAGGCATGGAAGGCTCCAGGACAGAAAGTCAAATATGGCAGTGCATTTTCTGCGTCCCAGCTTGTCAACAATGGGCCCTGCCAAGAACGCAAAGATCGTCTGCGAGAACATGTAGACCGAGGAAACTACCCCAACCTGCGTGTCGCTCATGCCGAAGGTGAGCATATAGACCGTGGCATATGGCAGGCACAGGTTCATGGACAGTCCCCACAGGGGTTCGGTATAAACGCATGCGCGAGGATTGCCGCGAAGGTCGACAAGGGTGCGGATCAAAGGATGCTTCTTGAGCCTTTCCAACATATCCCTGGTCCTCTCGGTTTATTTGCCCGTCCACAAGGAGATGAGGTCATCCCTTATTCTATCATAATGAGGACCTATCAGGCCAAAATCCATCTCCTTGTATGTCCACACCGCACAGCCGATGTCATATTTCCTGAAGATGCCGTCCACATCCTTGAACCATTGAAGCGTATCGGTTACTGGCGCCTGGTCGATCACGCCGAATTCGCCGCAGTATAGCCTGACACCGGCTTTTTTTGCCGCTCTTACGGCTTCCAGGACTATTTCCTCTATGAATTCCGGGCCCATCTCTTTTGCCCGGGTATTTTCAAATGGCCCTCCCTGGATTCCGAGTTCCGCGGAATGCTTCCTGTAATACTCCATCGATCCCGGATAGGGGACAGTCCTCTCCCTGTCCAGATTCTTTATCCAGTACGCTTTCTGATGCGTAAAGATCAGGGGTTCGTAAAAATGGAACGTGAAGATGGTGTTATCATCCTGCGGAGCCTCGAGATGCTTCACCGTGTAGGCGCTGTTCCAGAGCACGCCGCCGTAAATGATTGGTGTTTTCCCTGTTATTCGCCGGATAGCCGATACCGTGTCGCGGATAAGCTGATTCCATGGTTCCACGTATTCCAGCTCTACGACCTCGTTTAAGAGCTCAAAAGCTGCGTTGTCGCAACTGCCGAATTCGTTGGCCATGTTTTCCCAGAGCCTGATGAACCTCTGCCTGAGTTCGGGGTTTTCAAGCAGGTTGTTTTTCTGCTTGTCCCCCGCATCGCCGAAGCTGTAACCGGGGGCTTTATGCAGGTCCAGCACGATATCCAGGCTGTACTTGCGGCACCACGACACCGCATCCCTTACATACCCGTATCCCTGCGGCTTCATCCTGCCATCTTCGTTTTCCAGCACCTCGTAGTCAATCGGGAGGCGGACGTGGTCAAATCCCCACTCGGCTATCCGCCTGATATCCTCTTCTGATATAAAGGTCCTGTAATGCTCATCGGAATGCTCGCATTGAGACAGAAATCCGCCGAGGTTTACTCCCCTGTATAGTTTCATCATGCTAATCGTAACTCCTTTCGACATTCGCCGGGTATTTGCCGGTACTTGGCATCCCTGATATCCTGAAGCTATCACGCAGAAAAAACCCCTATCCCTGCTCCCGCCAACGGCAGGGATAGGGGCCATCCTGCCATTTGTTACGCTACTCGATTATTTCCACTCGTACGTTCCTGATGTAGATATCGGCAGTCGATCCCATGTTTCCCATGTTGAATTCAAGCCTGCCGTTGTTGTCGTCCATGTCTTTCATGAGAAACTCGTAAGTGTATGTTTGCCATTCGGGGGACAGGGCCAGCAGGGTATCCGGGAAATACCTGGCCCAGTTATTGTTCGGAGCGGAAACGCATACGATCATATTGCGTTTTTCCGAGGCGCGGGCTTCAAAGGATACCCTGTACCTCCTGCCCATGTACATCGGAAGGTCGGCCTGCACAAGCTGTACCGAATAATCCACACTGCCCTGGTTCCTGGTCTTTATGATCATCATTCCGTCCTTAATCTCTGCGGTACCATCGCCCCCCTGGAACAGGAGGAACTTCCAGTTGATATCGTCGTACAGGTTTTCAGCCTCGGAGAAGTCCCCGTTGTAGATGAGGTTCCCGTCCGCAAGAGGCTCGCGGAACTTCTTCTCCGGCCTCTTTACATTGGTGTCGTAATAGGGTTTCTGGTAAACCCGCACATAGTCTATTTCGAATTCAGCCCTGGAAAAATCGGTGGTTTCGTCAGGATTCCCGGGCCAGTTTCCGCCCACGGCCAGGTTAAGCTGCAGGTAGAAGTTCTGGTCGAACGGCGCCGGATAAGGCCTTACCTCTCCACCCAGGGCGGAATACCAGTCGTTTACAGTATGTATCAGCTCTCCGTCCACGTAGAACCGCATTTCTCCGGGTTCCCATTCCAGGCAGAACTCGTGGAAGTCGTCCGCAAAGGTGGTGCCGTCGGTCAGGACCTTGGAACCCTGCTGCTGCGCGTGAGGGTTGCCATAGTGCACGGTGGCATAGGTTATGTGGGGCTGGTTTCCGAGGATTTCCATGATGTCGATTTCACCGCACCTTGGCCAGTTGCCGTAGAAGCCTTCATTTGTGGGCATCATCCAGATCGCGGGCCATAAACCCTGCCCTTCGGGCACCTTGGCGCTTACCACGACCTTCCCGTACATGAAATCCTTTTTGCCCCTAGTGCTCACCTTGCCCGACGTATAATAGTCCTTTCCGTTTTTCTGCGTTTTGATGGCCTTGAGCACAAGCCTTCCGTCCCTTATGAACACGTTGTCCGGAGATTTCGTGTACTCCTGCAGTTCGTTATTGGTCCAGCCCGGCATGCGCTGTTCAATATTCCATATGTCCGTGTTCAGGCTGGTACCATTAAACTCATCATGCCATAAAAGGGTGTAGCCCTCATATTGCGGAATCTCGCTTTCATCAACCTGGTTCTTGGGCGGGCCCGATGGCTCCGCTTTAGGCGTTGGGGTTGGTTCAACATCAGTTTTCTCAGCGGGAGTCGGCACGGCTTCGGTTTTCTCTGCAGGCGTTGGTTCAGCGTCGACTTTATCCGCCGGGGCCGATTCGGTTGGCTCAACGGCAGGCTCGACGGCGTTGTTCCCGCATCCGGCCAGGATGGCCAAAACCAGCAGCAGACAGCAAAACAGCGAGGAAAATCTTACATGCCTTTTCATAAATCATACCCCCTAATACCTTCAATCTTCCTGTCCAAAGATAAAAATCGAGTCAAAAGGTTTATAAACCGCTGTTTCAGTTCGGCATGAGAGAACTGGTTGTTTCTTCATCACTCTTCGAAAAACTCCTTAATAAGTATTATAAATCAACGGAATAAAGGTTTCAGCCAATCCGGCCGGGCAGGCAACCCGCCGGGAAGTACAGCCATGCCGTAAAAAACTCCCCTATTCCTGCACGGCACGAGGATAGGGGGAACATCCTGCTGTTCACCGGACGCTGCCCGGTGAACTTCAAGTATATATTTTTACAGATATCAGCGGTAGATAACTTGTTAATCACTAATTTAAGATTGGCATGAATCTGGTAAAGAGTATATCGATTTTATTACAAATTTATTGTTTTTATGATATGATCATATTGGCGGATATTCGGCTCAAACTCACAGGGCATCAGCATATGCCGCAACAAAGGGGGAGGGTTGCATGAATATTGACCAGGAATTATTCTATAAGGAATTTATCCGCCGGGAGAGCAATATAATGCGCGCTCCCTACAACCCGGAACTTGAGTTCTATTCTGTAATCAAGTCGGGTGACGTAGCCAGGACACGCGAACTATGCAAGGAATCCCTGCTGGACAAAAAAGGGCTGGGGACGTTGTCGGATGATTACCTTCAAAACATTAAGTATCATTTTGTCATCACGGCCGCGTTGGTGGCAAGGTACTGCATTGAAGGCGGCATGGAACTGGCTGTTTCCTACGGCTTAAGCGATTTTTACATCCAGAAGGCGGACAAGTGCAAGACACCGCAGGAGGTGGCCGATTTGCACCGCATCATGTGCCTTGATTACGCGAGGAGGATGAGAAACCTGCGGAAAAACAGGATATGTTCCAAGCATGTTGCCAGTTGCATCGACTATATCTATGATCATCTGCATACGCGCATCACGGTGGAATTCCTGGCCAGGTTCGTCGGACTGAGCCCATCATACCTCTCGCGGCTGTTTAAAAAGGAAACAGGGGTTACCATCAGCGAATATATACAGGCAAGAAAAATCGATACTGCCAGGAACATGCTCGTTTTCTCCGACTATAGCCCATCGCAGATTGCCTCAATACTGGCATTTCCGAGCCAGAGCTATTTCACCGAGGTCTTTCGCAAGCGCACTGGCATGACGCCGCTCAAGTACCGGGAACAGCATTTCCGGATGATTGAAATAGGGCGCAAGAGCTAACAAACCACGGGAACCGTCCCCGTGGTTTGCAAGCAGCAATGGCTGAAATGCTTCCTAAGCACCTGCGACGGCGAAGATGATAAGAAGCAGGACGACTATGACAACAGACATGAACGCGATAAGGAAGATGAGGGTTGTTTCCGAACCGTTGCCTGTTATGTTAACCGGACCGTTGGGCACATTCGGATCATCAATGATATCAATGGTTGGAAGATCGATCCCGGTGATTTTCTCCGTCAGGATATTCGACTCCACCAGTTTAATATGGAAACTGCCGCTATAGTCAGTATTCTCGTTTTGCAGGACCCAACCTGCCGGATCGGCGTTTGTGATATTGGAATGCAGGATATTGATGTTACTCGTGGTGTCTCCTCTTAAAACAACCGTACCAATTGTTGGGGAGGTAGAGTTCAGTATGCTGTTGTTGATGGTGACGGAACCCGTATCCACAACGGGATCGCTAGAATTCTGACCGCTTCGGACGGCATAGCCTGTCACGTCGAACTTGCAGCTGTCGACCACCAAATTTCCAAATTCACCATAGAAGTTCACACCGCCTGCAGTATTGCTGAGGACGCAGTTCTGAATCAAGGCATAGCCACCCACGGCCTTGAGCTGCGCCAGGCTGTGCATATCAGTTGCGGTACAGTTCATGATGGCAATGTTCCTTGAACCGCCGGGCACGCTCTGAACGGCTACGGTATAATCATAGACACCCTTGAAGGTGCAGCCGTTGATGGTGATATTATGGGGATAGCAGTTTCCTGGCCGATCTGGCGGTATTTTAATGAAATAAATACATTCCTGGGGTGCTCCTGAGGTCAGATCGAAATTGAGACCTTCTATCAGCAGTGTTGCAGAGTTGTCTAAATGTCCTCCTCCGTCAATGTTGATGGTATTTGTGAATGTGACTGTTGCGCCAGCCTGGGGTCGGATTACGATATTCTTGTCCAAATACTGTGTTACATCAAGCGGATCTGTTACCGTTCCCGCTGCTATTTCAACCACGAAATCGGTTCCCGCGTTTGCTTCAATTAAGAACACACCATCTATTGTAAGCGTTGCGGGAGGAGAGTCCGCAAAGGATATAACCGGCATGAAGCACATTAATAATGCCAGTATGGAAAGAAAAGCAACTTTACGTTTCATGGTACCTCCAAGCCTTGAAGTTGTCCTATAACATAAATATGCGGGCTGAATCGGCCTTGTCCCATTCGACGGTTTTCGGCCTGGCGGTGTCAGAATATGCGGACATGGGTCCAAATGGCATTGAATAGAGAAATCTGCACGATTCCTTTAATTTAAACGGGAAAAATAAAAAAGCCTGATAAAATCAGGCTTCTTATAGATGGTGGAGATAAAGGGAGTCGAACCCTCGACCTCTTGAATGCCATTCAAGCGCTCTCCCAACTGAGCTATATCCCCACGTATATTAAGTTTTGGAGGCCTTCTCCTGCGCAAGCATTAACAATTATAACATCAACTCAGGAGGTAGGCAATAGACTAAATCGGTTTTTTTAAAGTTAATAATGGGAATCGAAGAAATAACAAGTAGAATGATAAAGGTCCGCAGGCTCCTTCCGGGTAGCCGGACGCAGTAAGCCAAAAGCCCCCGGCATCCAGTGTATTGCAGGAGAGCCGGGGGCTTTATGCATTTCGTTGAAGCATGGGTTATCTGGCCAGTTTCAGGATCTCCAATACAGCCTGCTTGTTGAGCTTTACAAAAGATCCCACGGTGTAGGAATCAGAACCGGTGCACTTGTCCGCCATCTCTTCAAGCCTGCTGTCGTCGATCCCGGCTTCGCTCAAGGATGTGGGAAGTCCTATCGATGAGAAGAATTCCTTGAGCTTCTCGATTCCCTTGAGGGCTGTTTCCTCGGGGTTGCGGAAATCGTATTCCACGTCCCATACCCGCACAGCGAACTGGGCGAAGCGCTCAACATCATGCTTGTACACGTACTTCATCCAGGCCGGGAACACGATGGCCAGGCCGGCTCCATGGGCTATGTCATATATGCCGCTGATCTCGTGCTCGATGTCATGGGATGCCCAGTCTTCTTCCCTTCCGGTTCCCAGGAGGTTGTTATGGGCAACGGTGGCCGTCCACATGATCTCGGCGCGAACCGCGTAATCGGTCGGATTGGCCAGGGCCTTGGGCACATTGTTGACCAGGGTCTTCATGGTGGCCTCGCAGAGCCTGTCGGTGAGTTCAACGTTCCTCGTGTTGGTGAAGTACCTCTCCATGATATGCGCCATTATATCTGCCGCGCCGCATGCGGTCTGGTAATTGGGAAGGGTATAGGTGAGCTCAGGGTTCAGTATGCTGAACCTGGGGAAGATGTGGTCTGTGGTAAGTCCTCTCTTGTACCAGCCGTCCTCATTGGTTATAACCGAGCTTGGGCTGGCTTCGCTTCCCGCCGCCGGGATGGTGAGGACCACGCCTACCGGCAGGGCTTCCTTCACCTCGCCTTCCAGATATAGAAATCCCAAACGTCCCCGTCATACGGAACGCCTACGGCTATGGCCTTGGCCGAGTCGATGACGCTCCCGCCGCCTACGGCCAGGATGAACCGGATGCCTTCCTTCCGGCATATCTCGATGCCCTGCCGTACCAGGGACAGCCTGGGATTCGGCTGCACTCCGCCAAGTTCCACAAACTCAACGCCGGCCTCTTTCAACGATTTGGTCACGGTATCGTAAAGCCCGGTTTTCTTGATGCTTCCGCCGCCATAATGGAGCAACACCTTGTCGGCATACTTCTTTGTCTCGGCGCCAACCAGGTTTTCAGTCCCCTTGCCGAAAATGATCCTGGTCGGGTTTTGGAAAATGAAATTGTTCAACTTATTACCCCCTTTTTTCGCTTATTTCCCTATCACTATTCTATCCTATTTTCACCAGGCAGCGAAGAATTTTTCATTAAAGCGCCGGCGCAAATACCGTAATAACCTTTTTCATAAATATGGTGCTTTTATGTATGTACAAGCCCTACCTGCATATGATAATCTAAAAGTATGCCAAACTTTTAACATACCTGTTTCCGGGAACTGATCAGCCAGGTTATTACGAAACGTGTGTATGACCAGGAATTGCAAACCCGGATCACGGGTAAATAAGAATAAGTATCATAAATTTGCAGACAGATGGGGGGACTTTACGTGTTAGAAGCACTGAAAGAAAAGGTTTTCAAGGCAAATATCGCCCTTGTGGAACACGGATTGGTTAAGCTTACATGGGGCAACGTGAGCGGAATTGACAGGAGCAGCGGCCTGGTGGTGATAAAGCCAAGCGGCGTTGCGTACGACGAGATGAAGCCCGAACACATGGTCGTGGTTGACCTGGATGGGAAGGTCGTCGATGGAAACTTAAAACCCTCGTCGGATACGCCGACTCACCTCGTGTTATACAAGCACTTCAAGGATATCGGCGGCGTGGTTCATACCCATTCAAGCTGGGCAACAAGCTTCGCGCAGGCAGGCAGGGGGATTCCCGCCCTGGGTACCACTCATGGCGACACTTTCTATGGCGAGGTACCCTGTACAAGGAAAATGACTGAAAAAGAGATCCAGGGCGCTTACGAGGAAGAGACCGGGAATGTAATCGTGGAGACATTCAAGGATATAGACCCCTTGTATGTCCCGGGCGTCCTGGTGAACCAGCACGGTCCTTTCGCATGGGGCAAGGACCCGATGGACGCAGTCCATAACGCCATTATTCTCGAAGAGGTGGCGATGATGGCTTTCAACACCCTGATGCTTTCACCCGGGCTGGTTTCAATGGACCAGGCGCTCCTGGACAAGCATTTCTTCAGGAAACACGGGAAAAACGCCTATTACGGCCAGTAAAGGGGGATTTGCCGCGTTCCCCGCAGCGGGAACCGGAAAAGTATAATCATAGCCATTTAGGGGGAATCTGTTATGAGTCTTGATGCGGCCAGGAACGATATTTTGAACGGCAGGACGGCCATTGGAATCGAGCTTGGTTCGACGCGGATAAAGACCGTGCTCATCGATTCTAACAACGAGCCAATCGCCGCCGGCAACCATGATTGGGAAAACAAGTATGTCGATTATATCTGGACGTATGACCTGGACGATGTCTGGAGAGGCCTGCAGGACAGCTTTGGGAAGATGCTCAGGAACGTGGAGGAAAAATACGGCGTCAAGCTCCGGACAACGGGAGCCATAGGCATCAGCGGCATGATGCACGGCTACCTGGTATTTGACAAATCGGGCAAGCAGCTTACCAACTTCCGCACATGGAGAAACACCATAACGGGCCAGGCTTCCGAGTACCTGACCAAATTGTTCAATTATCCCATTCCCCAGAGATGGAGCATCGCCCATCTTTACCAGGCGATCCTGAATGGCGAGGACCACATCCCGCAGATAGACTACATGACCACCCTGGCGGGATATATACACTGGAAGCTGACAGGCCAGCGCGTGCTGGGCATTGACGAGGCGTCGGGCGTGTTCCCGATCGATATAAAGACAAGCGATTGGAATAAAAAGATGATCGATCAGTTCAACGACCTGGTTGCGCCGAAAGAGTACCCGTGGCGCATTGAGGATATCCTTCCGAAGGTCCTGTTGGCGGGTGAAAATGCCGGAACCCTTACCGAAGAGGGGGCGAAGCTCCTGGATGTTACGGGGCAGCTTGAGCCCGGGATCCCGTTCTGCCCGCCCGAAGGCGATGCCGGAACCGGAATGGTGGCGACCAACAGCGTGGCAGTCCGCACCGGTAACGTTTCGGCCGGAACCTCGGTATTTGCCATGATCGTGTTGGAGAAGGAACTATCTGCCGTTTATCCCGAGCTTGACCTTGTAACGACTCCCGATGGAAAACTCGTTGCCATGGTGCATTCCAACAACTGCACGTCGGACTATGACGCATGGATAGCGCTGTTCTCGGAGGTAATCAGGTCCCTTGGCATGAGCGTTGAAAAACCAAAGCTCTATGACACCCTGCTGGGCATGGCTCTCCAGGGCGATCCCGACTGCGGCGGGCTTCTGTCCTACGGCTACCTTTCCGGAGAGCACATCACCGGTTTTGAGGAAGGGCGGCCGCTGTTCGTGCGCCTGCCGGGAAGCCGCTTCAATATTGCAAACTTCATGAGGGTTCACCTGATGTCCGCGCTGGGAGCCCTGAATACCGGCATGAGGATCCTTTACGAGAAGGAAAACGTAAGGATCGACGAGATGCTGGGTCATGGCGGTTTCTTCAAGACAAGGGAAGTTGGGCAGAGGATCATGGCAGCCGCCGTCAATGTTCCAGTGTCGGTAATGGAAACTGCCGGCGAAGGCGGAGCATGGGGAATAGCGCTCCTGGCTTCCTATATGATCAACCGTGAAGAAAACCAGACCCTGGACGACTTCCTCAATAAGAAGGTATTCGCAAAGCAGCCCAAGATCACGGTGAATCCCGATCCGAAGGATGTGGAAGGGTTCAATGCGTTCATGAAGAGATACACGCAGGGGCTGGCTATCGAGCGCGCCGCGGTGGATAACCTGAAATGAGCATTGGGAAATAGGACGTGAGCACAGGCTCGGAACCGGCGCAGAAACATAGATATAAATTTATACTGAAATGTTTGATTTGAAAAACCCCGCAATGGCGTTGCAAAAGTGACGAAGCATCGCCAATTAAGGGGTTTTTTATTTGGTTCTACGTCAAATGTTGGGGTGGAACTAAGTAAAATGAAGTAGCATATGA
>ENA-UPSA01001337-UPSA01001337.1-bioreactor-metagenome-genome-assembly--contig:-NODE-1337-length-24868-cov-98.536856_pt1 | contig 24868 bp, 24 predicted proteins | sample MGYA00238183_ERZ773288 | MGnify/ENA primary metagenome ERZ773288 (study PRJEB29028, sample SAMN07631243) | bioreactor metagenome | isolation source: Switchgrass digestor | place: USA: Dartmouth... | reverse complement strand
ATGGCCTCGCGAAAGTAATCTTTGAAGGCAGCCTTAATTATGTCTTTTACTTTATCCACTGCATTGGACTCGGACAGCGCAAGCATAAGCAATGAATTAATTAAACTATTAAGGCTTACGTTCTCACGCTCGGCCCTTTCGGCCAGCATGCGGTGCAGAAATTTTGGAATTCGAAGGACGAAACGGCCGCTGTACTCTTCTTCCGCTTCTTCTGCAGGCTCAGGTATAGGCAGCCCCTCATTTAGCCAGCGCGCAAAGGATTCCCGCTTTATCTCGTTCAGCAGCGCCAAGGCCTCCTCAAAAGTTTTGCCATACGCATTCATCGATGCCCGACCCAAGGCAGGAATGGTTATGATAAATCCCCCTCCTTCCTCTTGGGAAACTTGCGTGACTTCAAGGGGGTAATTTAACTTCATGTAATATTCTAAATCCTTTTTCAAACCTATCACCTCAATATGTCTCATTTGTCCTTCTTCATTTCTTCTATTTCCTGGATGTACTTCAACGCCTTGCAGATATTCCTTAAATACCAATGTTTGACTTTATTTTTATGCCGTACGATGACCAAGTCTCCACTGGGATGAAAATCCCTTGGAAAGTAGCCGGGAAACTGGTTAAAGGCTTCTTTAATTAAAGGATGCTGAAAGACCGCACGATTTCCTGCATCATGAATCTTTATGAATCCGGCCTTTAAAAGAAAATTTTCAACGACATCGTAACGTTCTTCCGATGTTGAAGATCGCCACTTGTTCAAAAGTTTGTCAGCTTCATCCACAAAAATGCCTCCATCTTGAATGATATCATATATGATATCACTAATTTTGTAAATACACCTATCTTCACATAAACCCACGCGGTATACAATAGCATCAGTGTAAGCTCCAAGGTAGACCCCGCAACGAAGGCACCGGGGTCGGGTCTTGAATCTTGAAATATACTTTAGCATTCTAACACACGATATCTCAGGATGCGTTGATCTCAGGGATAAATTTTTAGCTAGCTGATAGCAAGGCAACTTGATCTTCAAATTAGGTCATAGTTGCATGTGCATTTAAAAACTGCCATTCATTTAGTAGATTTATTAACTTGTTAACTACAACTTGCCTTGTGCATAAAGGCTTGATCTTATTTCTTTAACCAGTATTAGAGCAATTGTTCTGAAATCGACTTAAATTCTCGTTCAAGATTTTCATTGTCAAAAACTATAATTTCAGGAACCTGAAGGTTTATGAGAATTTCAAGATCTTTCTTACTATCTTTTATCATGCCTAGCAAATCAGAAGCAACGCTTAATGTTCTATATGTATTGAAAGCAACATCATAGGCTGACTCAAACTTCATTTGAAGTTCTTTAACCTGTTTACATTGTTTTTTGAGATATTCACGATATTGTTGTATTACTTTTAGATGTGTATTAAGCGATTGGATGTTACTTTCTAAAGATTTCTTTTGGTTAGCAGATAGATTTGTAGATGAATTGAGTTGCTCTTGGGCATTGGAAAGAAGTTCCTTAGATTGATTATATATATCTTCCAATTTTGGGTAATAAGTAGAATTTACTTTATCGATAAAACCTGCTTCCATAAAAACACATGTTTTTAGTAATAGTGCATAGATACCATAGTATTTCTTTTGAGCTTCGATATCATTCTGGTTTTCTTCCATTAGGTTAACTAATTTATCTGTTATAACCTTAATATTGTTAAAAGATCCATACATGACAGCTAAATCGTACCCAGTAACGGTGTTCAGTAAACCTTGTATCTCATTATAAGATACGTTTATGCCGTAACTGTTTAATACTTCTATTAAATTATCAGTTTGTGCCTCAATATTGTGTTTTATTTCCTCAATTTCATTATTTAGCTTTTGAATCTTTTCGTCATATTCTTGCCTTGTTGTAACAAACAACCCGCCCTCCTCTGGAGCAACAACTCTTTTTTGTTGATATTCTCTTATCTCTTTTTCTTTATCGGCTTTCTTTGCTCGAAGTTTAATTATATTATCTCTAATTTCTTTGGCCTCTGATGAAGATATTATTTCCAATACGTCTGAGATAATATTATTAAACTTTTTAATATTATCTTGTTTATCTTTAGCAAGAATCTTTTGATCGGGCAAATCTTTCATCTCATCTAATAACATTAATGCCCTTTCAAGCTTATCCATAGCTTTATTCCATATATCAGCGATTGTCTTATCGCTATCAAATGAAAAAACACAGGTAGGCAAGGATAGTGCTATGGCTAACATCAATGATACACATAAGGCACGTCCTGATCTTCTCATTATATTACCCCCCTCAATACAAAATAACGAGCGTCCCATCGCAGTACATCAAATTGAATGATAATAAGGCTATATTTTATTCAATCATATTATACTGATATCAAGTGGCCAAGTATAGTAAGGGAAGCGCAAACTGCCTTTGTGCGCGAAACGCACCGGATCAAAAGATAAATACCATCTCATCGCAGTTATAAAAGAGATTAACTGCATCATGGGGTTATCCAAATATACTGGCACTAACAAATGGTTTTTTGGGGTCGTTTTTGGGGTCGCGTTTTTGGGGTCGGATCTTTAATCTTGAAATATACTTCAGCAATCTAACACACGATATCTCAGGATGCGTTGATCTCAAGGATAAATCTTTGGCTAGCTGACACCGATGGGTTTATATAAAAAGACGGAGGTGGCATTTTGAGGTCGGATCAATTCCCGTTACAGAACAACCGACCATGAGCCACTCCTCCATCTGCTATTATTTTAACCTAATTACCCGGAACTGTCACCCTATCATTAAATGTTAATATTTTATTTAACCAAATGACTTTTGTTGCCAAAATAAGCGCTTATTATGGGCAGCTTCAATGGGGGGCTTAGAAATTTAAAGGCAACGGCACGGTTACACATCAGTAGGCCTTAATATTTTAAGTACCTCGTCCTTCGATTTGACGTCAAGCACGGCTTCCGCTGCTGCGTCAAGTTTAACTTCGTCGGTGACGGAGCGTATCATCTTTTCGTCAGATGATGACAAGCCAAATTTTCGGCGTAGCAACTTTATAAGCAAATCTTGTTTGCCTTTGATTGTACCTTTAATCTCGCCTCTTTATTCCCCTTGTTTTATCAGCTTCTCTGCCAGAGACGGCATAACTTTTTCACCTCCAAGTTCTTTTACTATCCGTTGCATGGTGTCTTGGTCTACGTTGAGAGCATAGAATAAATAAAGGTAACTTGATCTTCAATCTAAATTAAAGCCATTGTTGCATTTAAAGTAACACTAGGCATTTTCGTCAGCTTCGTTAACCTGTTAAACTAAAATTCAAGATTAAAGATCCGACCCTCGAAATTACATTTCCCTGAGCCAGCGCTTGAAGAAGACGTCTGTAAATTGATAGCCTCCGTCCGTCTTTTCTAAGACCTCTTCCTCCAAAAGGCGGGTAATTGCCCGCTGGACACTCGAGGCCGAACCGAGGTTGTGCTTTCGCAAGAAGTCGCTCGAAAAAGGTCGCACCTGAGTATCTTCTTCTTTGGCCAGGGCTACGAGGAGCTGACGGGCCTTTAGGGTTAGCATATCCCAAAGGCCTTGAAAGGCGTGGGCTTCCCTCATGAAGACCTCCTGCAATGCTGCCGTGATACTTTCTTTTGTAATGATCTTTTCCTGCTGATTTCTGTCCCAAAGGATGTGGCACAAAAGCTGCGTATAATAAGGATGATCATCGGCTGCCTGCAAAATTTCTCTTATGACATCCGGACCCGTTTGAAAGCCAGTCTCCTCGAAACGCGTTTGTATGAACTTTGCAAATTCGTCCTCGGGGATCTTTTCCAGCGGGAAGTGCTTGCCGAACCTATAAAACGGACGGTTTTTATTCCGAAAAAGCTCCTGCATGAGGTGGCGCTTGCTTCCCATGAAGATATATGAGACGTTTTCGTGCATTTGAAAGTGAGTCCTCATCTGGCGCTCTATTTGTCCTTTTGCATCCCAGCTTGTGATCTCCTGAAACTCGTCGAAAACCGCCACTGCCTTTTTGCCTTGCCCCAGGCTCACAGTTGCTACGGCCTCAAAGAGATCATCAAGCAAAGACGCCTTATCTGCGCTGGGGTCAAATTCGAACTCCACCTCGACGTCGACCTTTTCTCCCCTCATCACAACCTTTGGCACCAACCTGGGAAGCAGGTCCCTGATTTTTTTAAGCATATTTTGAATCCTGCCGCCGTGAAGGCGCGCTACTTCCTTGGCGTAGGCTGCGATAAACGTCTCTTGCGACGTCACCTTAAACAAATCTAAGTAAAAAGTAAGCAAGCCTTCGGCCTTAACGCGGTCTAAGACCTCGAGGATCAAAGAGGTCTTCCCGTAGCGCCTTGGGGAAAAGACGATCACGTTCTGGCCTGACGCGATGTCATTTATTAGTTCTGCAATCTCCGCCTCTCTGTCGGCGAAATACTTACCACGAACAACTTTTCCGTACACGAAGGGATTTTCCATGGTTTACCTTCCACCTTTTATTGCTTATTACGCATTTATTGTTACGCTAAATGCGTTACGCAGTTTGCGTAACGATTATATGCTAATGAAGATCACGTAACAAGTGGGAGAATTTGAGAAGTATAAAATATGAGGAATATGGCCAAAATTCTCTATACCGACAAAATTCTCTATACCGATAAGAAATTGATTTGCTACGTTATTGGTAAATTACAAAACATCGGTATTATATTTTGACTTTCAGTATATTCAAGAACCCCTTTGTTGCTTTTCAAGGGATTCAACGAAAAATTCAAGATTCAAGATCCGACCCCAGGTAGTTTGATTTCCTTGTCTTCATCTCTTACGCCAGCCGATTTATCCTTACAGAAAAGGATCTTTAGCGTGTTAATCATTATGCGGATATCTAAAAGCAGGGAGTAGTTTCTAATGTAAAGCAGGTCATACTTTGCTTTATTCTCCGGTTTAGTTGTGTACCTGCCAAGGATCTGTGCAAGGCCGGTTATTCCTGCCTTCACGAAGACTCTGTACTTGAACTCCTCAATCTCCTCGTTGAATTGCTTGACAAAATGAGGTCTTTCAGGCCTGGGACCCACTATGCTCATTTCTCCTTTCAATACATTTATAAGCTGTGGAAGTTCGTCAAGCCTTGTGGCCCTCAAAAACCTGCCCACTTTTAATATCCTTGGATCGTTCTCCATGGCAAGTACGGGACCAGTGTATTTTTCCGCATCCACTACCATGGTCCTGAACTTGTAAATCTCAAATATCCTGTTGTTTTCGGTGACCCTTTTCTGTTTGTAAAATACGGGACCTCTGTCTTCAAGCTTTATCATCAATGCAATGATTAAAAAAAGCGGAGAGGTCAAAACCAATCCTATGGCTGACAAAACCACATCCATAGTTCTTTTCATCACTCTTTGCTCGAATGAAAGGCCCAGCGGTTCTACCTTGAGAAGCAAAACGTCGCCCTTATTTTTTATTTTTGAGTTCATCATTGCTATCTCTAAAAGACCAGGCACTATATATATTACCTTATCCTTCACGGAACAATATTTAATCAAGTCGAGCTTGTCGCTGTAGGGGATATTGGTATCTACATAAACTTTATCAACATAATCTATTAAATGGTATGTGTTCTTATCCACTGAGTCGAGGACATATTCTATGCAATCTTCTCCAGTATCTCTTGTGAAACCATCGGCAAGTAAGTTAGAGTTTTCAGTAGGGGCAATAATCAATATTTTTTGCTGTTTTTTAGTGCGTTTAATAATGCTCAGAATTAAAATCTTTGTAATTAAAATGAACACACATTGTGTTATAAAACCGATTATAAAAATGCTCCTGGGAAAGCTGAAACCTCTGCTGAAAAACATGATTGCCAAGGTAAGGGTATCTATCAAAAATAATGAAGCCACAATTATGATTACGTTCTCATACAATGATTTTTTAGCAGTTGATGTAATGTTAAAAATGTAAAATACGACTGCCGACGTCAGCACTATATAGGGAATGTTTTGGTAAAAGGGGATTAAGTTAATTAAAGGCGGATGGCTTCCGAACCTGATAAAATAAGATAAATATAATCCTCCTACTACTATGATAACGTAGAGGATGAATTCAAATATCTTGAGAAAACTCCCATCCCTTTTTGGCCTCGAAATACGCATTTGACTTCCTCCCCCTTAAAAAGCGAAGGTACCATTCTCAATCCCACAGAATACACTAACAAGGAACATAATTCACAACACAATTACAGTATTTACCTATGTAATTGAGATTATATATCACACAGAAAGTCTTATTCCAACCTTTGCATGACTCGTTTAACTTGTCTCTACAAACAATTGCCCATAAATCTCGTTACAATTCTACCTACTGCCTTCAGTGATGCTGCCTTGCTTTTTAGTTGTCTTTTTGGCACAAGCCCTTTTCTTACATACATATTATTTGATGCTGCCATAGACCACCTCATCACGCATCTTCTTGAACGCTGTCTATGCCCCTCCCTGGCAGTGCCGCAGCGATGCCACATAAAGCCCAGAAAAGAAAACCGATCTTTTGTCTTGCGGCAAAGATGCTTCCTGCCATGCTATAAATCATGATAGCGAAGATCGCAGTAAGGACTGCAGCGTAAAGATACTTATTTTCGCCCTTGCAGCTTTTAAATTTTCTCCAGGCAAGCCATGCGCCGCGTAGCATCAACCCCACGACGATGATAAGAAGCGGAAAGCCGCCGTAGGTCAGCAGCTGGAGGTACATGTTATGGGGTTCGACGGGAATGACCGATCCCGATATTGGTTTTAATTCATTCATCAAATATAATGTCTTGTATCTAATCCATCCCCACCCCGTGAGGGGTTTTTGAGAGATCAGGTGCGCAGTTTGCTCCCATATGTCCCAGCGTCTATTTGTAAATTCGGATAAATCCCCCGAAATAGAAATCAATTGAGATATCTCTCGTTTAAAGCGGCCAAAATAATCCGGCTGATTGAAGGCAAAAAGCCCCGCCAGGAGGGCCGTAATTAAAAAGGGAATCAATAACCCCTTAAACAAGCCGTATTTCCCCGGGCGGGCGACTATCAAGAAAAGCAATATTTCTATCGCGCCCACCAGCCAGGGACCGGAGCTGAAACTTAGAAAGAGCGCTATTAAATTAAGGACAACCGTCAAAGATGAAAAGACGTTTAGCAGCCTGCCGTCGTATCGGCGAACCCCTATATTAAGGGACATGGGAAGGACCACCACGGCGTACAAGCCAAGGGTATTTATATTTGAAAAGACGGTGATGTTAAACACCTTGCCTGCCTGCAAAATACAGGCTACAAATATCAGGACGCTCGAAGCCCACCATACCTTTTGAAGACGCCCCGTACCCTCTTTAGACACGACGAACGCCGTCAGCCATATGCCAAAGACGGCCTCCAATGGGTTTGATATCCCCTTGCCAAAATGATACCATCCGTAAAAATTAAGCAGCGTGGTAAAAACAGACCATATTATCATTATGTATATAATGATTTTAACCGCAGGGTCCAAAACCGGCCTGCGAAGCTGTTGGCTTCGAAGGATAAACATGCCAACTATCCCGATGACGCAAAAAAGCCACCCCAAATACCTGGGGATGGGACCCCAGGGATCGGAAAAGAGGGAAAAATAAAACCCGAAAGCAATTAAAGACATCGGCCATGAAGGGATTTTGACAAGGGAGTCATGCATCTTTTAATCCTCCATTATGTCAGATAATTAGAATCGCTCACGCACCCAAAGAAACAAGGCATAAAAGGCCAAAATATTTTATCACATATCACAAGAGAAAAGACAAAGCACCTATACTAAATTTGAGCGACACACCTTCATTTAAACCCTGTATAATAAAACAGTAACCCAAATATCGGGAGGTTGTTACCGTGAGTGAAGACATAAAAAAGCAGATACGACATTTTTACGGAAAGTTAGCAAAGAATGCAAAAAGGGGAAATTCCTGCTGCTGCAGCGGCTCATGCTGCGGGCCCATCGCAAACGCGCCCCTCATTTACGGCGAAGAGTTTCTTGAGGGACTGCCCGAGGAAGCCTTGGCGGCCTCTCAGGGGTGTGCCAATCCGCTGGTATTTGCCGATCTAAAGGAAGGCGACGTGGTGCTCGATTTGGGAAGCGGCGGCGGCATCGACGCATTTTTGGCAGCAAAGATCGTCGGAGACAGCGGAAAGGTTTACGGCCTTGACATGACGGACGACATGCTTGCCCTCGCCGAGGAAAACCGGAAAAAGGCGGGCCTTACGAACGTAAAGTTCATCAAAGGCTACATAGAAGATATCCCCCTGCCCGATGAATCCGTCGACGTGGTCATTTCAAACTGCGTCGTAAACCTGTCGGAGGACAAGGAGAAGGTCTTCAGGGAAATCTACAGGGTCATAAAGAAGGGCGGCCACCTGTCCATAGCAGACATAGTTACGTTAAAGGAGGTGCCCGACAGTGTCAGACAAAATATGGATCTTTGGGTGTCATGTATAGCCGGCTCCATGCCCGTCGACGAATTGAACAAAGCGCTCGCCCACGTCGGCTTTAAGGACATCTCGATATCCGTGGAACACGTATATAGCAAAGACGTGATAAAGTCCATGCTTAAAGACGAGGCAAAGATCGATTCTGTCGACTTCGACCTCCTTGACGGGGCCTTCGGCAGCGCCGTGATAAAGGCCGTTAAATAAGCAGGGCTTGACATTAGGGGAGATCGCCATGCATCTCCCCGATTTTTACCCCAACCCCCACATCCAAGATCATCATTATGGCAAGTCCAAACATAGCGGCCATCGTGGTGATGTTGGTTTCACCGCTACGCCGTGCTTCGGAGATGATCTCGAGTTTTCCCCCCTTAAGGTAGCCCCCACAGTGTTAGGATTCAAATATTGTCTGTTCGGATATATCTGCCTGCAGAGCCTTTAAAGCCCGAAGCACGAGTTTGCGTCTCGTCTTTTTGTCCTCCTCGGGGCCTGCCTCGGGGTTGCCCACGGGGTGAGGTATGGCAACGCCCGGCACGATCCGATTGGCCCCCACGGTAAGCATTATGGGCACTATCGTCGCGATCTGGGCAACGGGGATTTGTGCTACCTTTTCTATTTCCCTCGTCATCGATGCGCCGCATCGGGTGCACGTCCCTCAGGTGGAGGTCAAGATCACGCCGTCCACACCAGCTTCTTTCAGTTCGCGGCCTATCTCTTGGCCAAATCGCTCGGCGTTTGCGACAGACGTCCCCGTTCCCGTGGTCGTATATAAATAAGGATGAAGTTTGCCAAACACCCCTTCCCTTTCAAGCTCCCTCATGACGTCTAAGGGCACTACCACGTCGGGGTCCAAGTTTGCCCACATTCGGTCGTATCCTCCATGGATCGACTCAAATTCGTCGGGAGTCAAGTTATTCAGCCCCGAGATGTCGTATTTGGCATAACTTTCGGCCGAGGAAACGCGAAGCCTGTCGGGGTTGCCCCTCGGCACGATCCCGCCCGAGGTGACCAGGGCTATGGTGGCATGTTTAATGTCCTTGATCGGAGGCGCCGGAGGGATCTTTTTAAAGGCGGGCATCTCGTATTCCGTGCGAAATTCTTGCCCTGCGATTTTTTGAAGCAGCATGTCGATGGCCCGAAGCGATCCTCTTTTATCCTTGAAGAAGTTCTTGCGTATGCCACGGTGGATGTAGCCTTCTTCATATGCGGGACCAAACGGCTCGCCTTTTAACAGCTTAAGGCCGAGGCGCGCCATGCTTGTCAACGCCTGCTTCATGCCCCTGGCGCTGTTCTCGGTTTTAACGATGAACGTCTGGGCACGGTACAGCTCAACGCCCGGGTTTTCGGGAAACATGCCCGTGACGGAAGGTATGCCCAAGCTTTGCGTTACGGCGGCACATATGTCGCCACAGGCCACGCCGTAGCGACCGGCGTTGAAGGCAGGGCCCGCCACGAAAAGGTCTGGCTTTAGCTCTTCGACGATCTTCAAACACTCGGCACGGGCTTTTTCGATGTGTTCGGCGTAGTAGCCGTCACCGCAGATGACGGTGCCTATCACCCTTGCTTCGTCGCCAAACAACCTTTGAAGCTCAAGCCCCGGCCCCACGGGACCTTCGACGAGCTCAGGTCTGAAATCGGCAACTTCCTCTCCTCCCCTTCCTCCGTAAAATTGGTTTATGTAGCAAACCACGCGGTAAGACATCGCACTTCCCCCCTTATACCCACTCGCAGCCGACCCGGCTGTAGCCAATTTCCACCGTTGAACCGATGACGGACTGAAGCTCAACGTACATGGAGCCGTCTTCCCGCAAGGATTCGACAGAACCGCCCGAAAGCAGGGCTATGGCCTTAGGATCGCCGATCACCTTTTTCATCGGCGGGACGACGATCATCTCGTTCACGTTTCCCGTCGACACAAAGGCATTCATCTCGGGCGTCGCGTCCGCCAAGCTCTGGCTTTTGCCGTCCGTGCCTGCTGCTTCGTCTGAGATGACGACCGTCCTGATGCCGGCTTCCTCGAAATATTTGGCCGTAAGGCAAAGGTCGGTATCGGGATTGCCGTAACCTTCCTCGGTTATGACTGCCCCATTGGCGCCAAGCTCTGCTCCTATGGCAGCGCTCATCCTGGCGTTTCTTTCCTTTCCCGCCAAGACGGTGCTTTCAGGCGAAACCACCACGCCAAGGAAGTTAAGGTCCTTGCCGTGGCGCTCGTACAGGTCGCGCACGACGGGGTTATCTACGTGGTGATAGGTCGTGTTTTTGTCGCAGGCCGAGACGCAGTTTCCCGACACGACGGCGCCGTCTAAGACCTCGTTTGGGTGAAGCAAGAAGGGAAAGCTCATCTTTACGTCCGTGCCGTAGACATAGGTATCGTGAAGCAGCCCCTGGGCTATGGACATGCATACGTAAAGTATCCTTGGAAGCTCGGGGTATTTAGCATTTTCCTCGGCGATCGGGCCCTTATCAAAGGTCTCTATTTCGTCGGCCCTTGAGTCCATGCAACATTTGGCTAAATAGACAGCCAGCTTTAACCCCGCTGTTCGCAGGGCGGCTTCGTATTTGTGCTTATCCAGGCCGTCGGTCGGCTCTACGACTAAGACTACGTTGTTGGTCTCAGAAAAGGGCGTGTAGCGTGCTCCCTGGCCGCTCATGTCGATGAAGCCCTCCTGGAAGGCCACGATGGACCCGCAGGTCACGACCGCAGCCCCGTCAAGCACTAGCGTCGCTCCGCTTCCTGCCCTTTGTAAGGGGGCACAAAAGCCGGGAAAGTATTCCTTTCCGCCCGATAACTTCACCCTCGGTTGGATGCAGTCCTTGACGGGGATTATCCTTATGCTTTCGCCAGGCCTTGCAAGCTCAAGGTCGACCTTGGCAAAACCGTCGTCTTTTACCGCCTCCAAGGCGGACGCCTTGTCTACGTACAAGACTCCTTCTTGGACCTTGGTGACGTCGCCCCAACGGACGTCGCGCACCTTTACCTTATGTAACTCCAGCCTCATGACGAGCCCCTCCTCGCGCGTAATGACTTAAGAATATTGTAAAATAGCGATGCTCAAAAAACATTGGGTGATGGCATAAATATATATGTTATAATAATTATTATATAAGGCAGATGCATAATGCATTTGCTATGTCTTTGAGACAGAGGTGCGTTAAATGCTAAATCAGGTGGCACAGGATATTGCCGTGACGGTAAGCGACATCATCGGCCATGGAGTCTTGGTTACCGACGACAGGGGGATCATAATCGGGTGCGACGATGCGTCTCGAATCGGAGTTTGCCACATACCTTCGCTTGAGGTCATGAAATCAAGGAAGCCCCTCGTGACCACCGAAGCCGAGGCATCAAAGATGTCCGGAGTAAAACCTGGTTTCACGCTGCCGATCTTACTGGCCGAAGAGGTTGTCGGGTCCATCGCCATAGCAGGCGACCCCGACGAGGTCAAAAAGTTCGGGTTGCTCGTGCAAAAGCAGGCTGAAATAATGTTACGGCAACAGGCCCTCATGCAGCAGAACATGCTTCGCGAAAGGGCGCTCTCCGATTTGGCCCAAAGCTTAGCGTCCTTCAACCCTGCGTACGGAAACGAGACGCTTATTTTGCTGCAGGGCGAAGAGCTTGGCTACGACCTTAAACTGTGCCGCATAGCTATGCTCGTAGAGCTTGAATCCTACGTGGGCGAACAGGTGGGATCCACGATGCGCCGTGTGCTGGACTGCTTAAAAGAGACCTTTCACCATCCCAAAAACGTCTTCTGCCCCTTAAACAGCTTCTCTGCATGCGCATTTCTCGTCAACGACCGCAAACTTGACGACGACAAATTTGAACGTTACGTTTTCGAGCTGTGCCGCTCATGCATAAACTTGCTTTCCAAAGAAGACATTGCCGTCTCGATCGGCATCGGGCAACCAGCTAAAGACATCGATGAGCTTGCCGAATCCTACAGGAGGGCCAGAGAGGCCTTGACTTTGGGCAAAAAGATCTGCCAAAAAGGTGAGCGCTGCTTTTCTGCAAGCGACATCATCATGGAATGCGCCCTGGCCTCCATCCCTTTAAAGAAACAAAAAGACTTCGTTGAGCAAATCCTTGGCAAGCTAACTGCCCATCCCGATTCTGACCAGCTCATCGAGACCTTTTGCGCCTGGTGCAACCATTCATTCAGGACGAACGAAGCCGCAAAAAGCCTGTCGCTGCACCGAAACACCCTTCTTTATCGCCTCAAAAAGTTAGAGTCCATCACCGGCCTTTCCCCCTGGAACTTCAAGGACTGCATGAAGCTTGCCACGGCAATCTTCCTCAAATTCTTGGGGTCTACCATTACAAAACCACTAAATGAACGGTAGGCCCTCAATCCTCTGATACCTGGCTTCCCCTTTGATGAACTATTGTAAAACCAGTCTTTAGAAGAGGTTTAATTGACTCTTCTCCAGACAGAACCGGCAGTTTACTCGCCCATAGCAACCTCAAAGGGATATAGTATCACTTCACAACTACTTTCCGGCAAATCCTCACGCCCAAAGTTTTCTATACATAACTCCACAGCTTCCTTTAGGTTCGCTTGAGCTTCCTCTATAGTCCTTCCTTGGCTAACAACCCCCAGCTCAACGCAATGGGCAATGTACCATTTTCCTTCTTTTGTTATAACCGCTGTAAACCTCATATTTTTACCCTAAAAACGCTATTATAGGCAATCTTAATAAAGATTTACCATTACCCCAGCGCCACATCCAAGATCATCATTATGGTAAAGCCAAGCATGGCAGCCATGGTGGTGATGTTGGTTTCACCGCTGCGCTGTGCTTCGGGGATGACCTCTTCGACCACCACGAATATCATCGCTCCCGCCGCAAAGGCAAGCGCGTAAGGAAGTATGGGCTGGGCGATCATCACGGCCCAGGCGCCTATGACGCCTGCGATGGGTTCGACCACCGCCGACATTTGACCCATCATAAAGCATTTTCTTGGAGAAACGCCCTCGCGGCGCAAGGGCATTGAGACGGCAAAGCCTTCAGGGAAATTCTGAAGGCCGATGCCCAACGCCAAAGATACGGCTCCGGCAAGAGATGCCGTGGGCAGCCCGTACGCAAGCGCTCCAAAAGCGACCCCGACGGCCAGGCCTTCGGGGATGTTATGAAGAGTTATGGCAAGCACCAGCAAGGTGCTGCGCCGCCACGATGTCTGGATTCCCTCGGCATCGGACCTTTCCAACCCTATGTGAAGGTGAGGAAGGACCATATCGATGGCCCGCATGAAGATTCCGCCGGCCAAAAAACCTACGGCAGGCGGAATCCACGACGGAATGCCCTTGCCCTCGGACATCTCGATGGCGGGCGCAAGCAAGGACCAGTAGCTTGCCGCTATCATGACGCCCCCGGCGAAGGCAAGCATGCTGTCAAGCAGTTTTTTGCTAACCTCTTTGGTCAAAAATACCGCCGCAGCACCAAGGGCCGTAACACCCCAGGTAAAAAGCGTCGCCAATAACGCCTGCACTACAGGACTTAAGCCGATAAAAGCCTGAGCCAGGTTCACAGGCATCCTCCCCCATTCTCGCAAAGTCTGTTCAGTCTGGCATAACAAATATACCATGGCCAGCCAAGAAAACTATCTATACTCCATCAAATATTAAAGGGAATAATGGGGACATGACGATGATCATTGATATCCGTCTTCCCGTGATAGGGCTTCACAATTGTCTCTTGGACGAGTACGATAATGTATCGTCAAGCGCTACAAGACGTAACCGTACAATTAATTGACCCATTGTTTCCTATAATCTACATTTCTTCGTTAACCTCTTTTAAAACTTGCTTATAAAGTTGTTGACTTACCCTAAACCCAGCTTTCATCTGCAAGGCATCCAGATATACTTTAAGATTATCAATAATCCCTTCTTTTTTGGCCCATATTAGTAAACCTATTGTCCCTAGGACTTTTAAGCCCAGTTTCCTAGCGAACTCTCGGGCCTCCTTTTCGTCAAGTAAAACTAATCTGGCTCCCATCTCAAGAGCCAAGGCAATAACTTCAGCCTCTCCATAGTCCAGCTGAGTGACAAGTATTTTCACAATCCACTGATTTTTAACCTCTTTTACTTTAATCCAACCGGAAGCTGCAACCTCAAGAGCACCTGGTCTATCTTTTCCTTCTGTAACTACCTCATTCCAAACTGCTTTTGGGATAAAAAGGCTTTCGTTCTTACATATATATTGAAGTAAATTCAACATATCGATCGAGCTCAATGCAATCAACACCGAGGAATCGCAGATCACTGTCAATCTAATTCCTCCAAAACCTTTAGATCTTCGTTTAACTCTTCAAGATCGTAATGACGCACGATATCTTCTTCCCCCAAAAGTTTGGAGAACTCCCACTTTGTCATCCCTGCAAGCTCGCGAGCCTTTCCAAAACTTAAAAGACCTTTCTCATATAATCTTAAGGCAAGCTCTCTTTTTAGCCGTGCAGGCATCTCTTCTCTAGGAAGCTTTATGGACATGACCAAATCATCGGGTAACTCTAATTCAAATCCAGGCATTGCGACACCTCCTAAAACTTGCTGCTTCAACAACAAGAGGCCTGATGTTCGTTTAACATTATATCATTCGCAAGAATAATACAGGTGGCTACTCTTTATATTTGAAATTTAATTTAACAGGTTAACATTATGTGGTTGCTGAACATTGAACTGATGTATTATCGCCAAAACCATCAAGCAGGACAAGGCTTCATGCTGCTATGGCGGTTCGTTCTGCGAACCTTTAGACAGCGCCTCGCTGCTTTATTCGGATTGAATTAATCAAAGGTCATACGTTTTAATAGACCTTTTGCTCTTCGCTACGCCTTTTGCGTAATTGCTGCTTTGTTGCGTAATGGGATAAATTTTTCAATGGCCTTCCCGTGCCAGCTCCCTTAGAAACTGTCGCAGCAGCTGAGGCAGCTCGCCCAGGGCGTAATCGCGCTCAAGCCTTTCAAGCCACGTATGTGCTCCCCTTCCCAATGGGCCCAGGTTTATTATGGGCATGTTAAGCTTTTCCATCAGATCAAAGGGAAGGTCGTATATAACGCCCCAACCGGGGGTGTTTTCCTTCAAGGTCTGCCTTTCGCCTTCATCTATTTCGCAACCTATGTAGCTTAAGTCGCACAAACCCCCAAAGGCGGGACACTCCATCAAACGCCTGCCAAAGACCTTTTCGGCGTAAGATACCGTAGCCTCGACAGCACGATTAAAGCGCAGTTCCACCTCCGTTCGGCCATAATTTGACCGATGGGGCATAAACGGAGGCAGAAACCCTATTATAATGGCAGGCTCTTTTTTATCCCGCCAGGACATCTCCCATTCAAGTAAGGCAATGCCTTGCTCCCTTAAGTCCTTGCCTGATGATTTAAGCTTTAATGCCACCTCGCGTTCTGCCCCTTTAAAGTCGCCGGGGTAGTTGCGGGCCGCCTGACGGCGAAGCTCCGCAAAGTCAATTATCGAAACGTCGGCTCTTTCCCGTACCGCTCCAGCGTAGCCAAAACTCTTCATTTCCTTATAGGAAGCGTCGATGTAGTCTAAGGCCTTTTTTACTCCCCTGCCGGCAGCCTCCTTAAAGAGCTCAAGCACGTCGCGGGGCGTTCGAGCAACGGTAAAGACGTTGTAGTAGGCCATGTTCAGGTGGGGAATGGAAACGGAGTACACTTCCTTTTGCCTGCATTCGCGGTTGAGCACAAAGGGCGGCAACGTGACGCTTGCACCAAGGACGTCGCAAACCTCGGGACGCGCTTCAATTTCCAGGTCGATGAAGCTCTGCAAAAGCGACGCGCTAAGTCCGCCGAAATAGCTTCCACCGTGCGCTTCTTTTCCTATGACGTAGGTCATCACCAAAGCCTTTCCCATGGTGCTTAAAAAATATCCGGGCCCTGGGGCACCGGGAAGGCCGGCATCGGTCGGCTCGGTGTTTACGGCACCGATAAAATGCAACCCTTCCTGCTCGGCCAAATCCGCCAAAAAGGGCAAGGCCGAAATCATGCCCTGGCTTGATCCCTCCTCGTCAAAGACCAAAGCAACGACGACATTTACGCCAAAAAGCGAGGGGGTGCGGGCAAATTCCTTGAGCAAGTCAAGCTCCAGGGCCACGCCGCACTTCATGTCCATGACGCCACGGCCAAAGATCCAGTTGCCGCTTTCAAGGTCGGCCCTTGCCTGCCCATCCATAGGTCGGCTCGCCATAGCTTGCGCCAAGGCCTCGGGGTCAAAGGCCTTGTCCGCCAAGTCTCCGTACACCTCAGCCCCTACCACGTCTAAATGTCCGATGAAAAGAACGGTATCTGACACATTCAAGGAAGAGCGAACCAAGGCAACGACCGAATGGCGGTGGCCGTCAGGGCCGGGCACCATATTCAAGTGGCCCGGATGTTCCATGAAGTAGCGTTTTCTCTTCAGGCTATCACATATGTGCCTTGCTATCTCGACTTCACCCTCGGAACCCGTGACGCTTGGAATGCGAACAAGCTCGATCAGCTCCTTGTATATGCGGTCATCCACAGACATCGACGTGACATCTCCTTTACGGTATTATCGTCATTAAAATCGCTATTTCGCAGCCGTTTCCTGGCGTTTCAAAGCATGCCCGCTTCGCTCGACTCCCGCGCCAGGCCTGCTTGGCATCATGAAGATCAAGGGCATTGCCGCGATGAAGGCAATGGCAAGGCCAAAAAAGACGATGGCAAATCCCCGGGAGGGGTCGCCAACCGTCTCGACGACCAATGTAGCTATGGTCACGCTAAGCGCGCCGCCCATTTGTCGAAACATGCCCCTGATGCCGGTTATGGTAGCAGCCCTGTCGGGAAGAAGCTCAATGCAGGCGTTGTTTGCCGTCGGCGAAAGTATACCGACCCCAACGCCAATCAAAAACATTATGACATACAAAAATAGCACGCTTGCCGGTTCCGCACCCAACAAAAATAGTCCTATGACAGTCGCACTATTTCCAATGATCAGCGGCCAACGATACCCCCACTCCATGATATAGATGCTGGACAAAATGGAGGCTATTATCATGCCCACCGACCTGGGCGTAAGAAGCAGGCCACACTCCGAGGGCGTCATGCCATAGATCGCCGTAGCGTACGTAGGAATAAGCGACAACACGCCCACCACGGCACCGCCGTATATGAGGTTATAAAAATTTGCCGCCACAAAGGGCTTTCTTTTAAGGATATCGAGGTCCAGGATGGGATCTGAGACCTTATTTTCATGCCTTAAAAGCAAGAAGGCAAGGACAACGGACGCCACAAAGGACGGCCATGCCCACTTTGCCGCCCAGCCGTAGCCCAAAAACGTCAGCCCAAGCATCAGCATTGCAAGAGACATTCCCAACAGCCCCGTTCCAAGGAAGTCTATGCTGCCCTTTTTCCGCTCGCCTGCAGGAAGAAGAAAGACTGACAAAATCAAGGCAAACAAGCCTATGGGTATGTTGATTAAAAACACGGACCTCCAGCCGAAGGAATCGACCAACCATCCCCCCACGTTTGGCCCTATGATCTGGCCTATCGGAAAGATGCTGCTAAACAGCCCGATCATCTTTTGCCTCGACTCGGGAAAGACTTCGGATATGATGCCCACGGCCGATGGCATGAATCCGCCTCCGCCAAAGGCCTGCACCAGGCGAAAAAATATCAACATCTCGATGTTTTTGGCAACAGCGCACATCGCCGAGGAGACGATGAACAGCACTAGACAAACAATAAAGGTCGACTTTCTGCTGAACACGTCGCTAACCTTGCCTATTATGGGCATCGTAACGGTAAAGCCCAGCTGATAGACGCTTATGATCCAGCCGGCTATGGTCAATGGCACCATGAAATAGGACGTAATTATGGGAAAAGCCACGGCGATGGACGTAGCGCTAATCGAAGAAAGCATCAAGGCCACGCTCACCGTCGCAAATATCATGTAGTTCAAATTAACACGCCTCCGTTGATAAAAAAGCAAACCGCCCTTTTTGGCCGAAAGCCACATCAGGCGGTTACGCAACTTTCACTATTATAACAAAAATATTACAAAAAGCGTCCTATATATTCAGGTGTATTCAGGCCGAAACCTTATGACTTTGCCAAAATTCTGCTGCAAAGGCTGCAAATATTCCCACGAAAAGCCCAAGAACGCCCGCTACGGCAACCATGAGCGTGCGCTTTGGCGAAACACGCTGGGGGTCGATGGTCGGTTCCTGAATTATTTTTATGCCTGAAACTTCAATATCCTCGGATTGGCCATCTTGTGTATCGGGATTAGCTTTTACGCCCAGAACTGCAAGTTTACTTTCCAGATCTATTGCATGAAGATTGAGATTTTCCAGTTTAAATTTCAAAGCTTCAAGCTCTTGCATGAACTCTTGACGTTGAATATCGTTATTTTCTAACATAAGGGTCAATACGAGTTTATCAATTGATGTTAAACTATTCCTGACAGCACCTCCCTCATAGATACCAAGTTCTTTTTGCAATCTTGCGTATTGCTGTCCAAGTACCAACAATTTATTTTTAAGTATCTCAATTTGCTTAGTCAAACTGTGCCTTTCGTTTAAGATACGCTTTCTTTCGTTGTACAATAGCATCATGCTTGATTTTGCTTTGGGAAGGTAATATTTATCTATTTCGGATATAAGGGCACTGAGATATTGTTTGGCTTTTTCGGGATCAGTGGAATCAATATTTATAGATATATATTTTGAACCGCGTTGTACATGAGTCTTAATGTCAAATACGGTTGTGGCATCTTTCATATCAATATTTAATCTTCTTAATATTTCATAATGAAAAGGATTTTGGGAAATAAGAGCTTCTATGTTTTCTGGTGTATCAACGTCACTCTCCCGCCAAACAACAACATTTTCAGTTGCTTCAGGGATATAAAACTGTATTGGCCCAACTACCGCCGAAACCCTGTAAACCGGTTTCATAATGTATGAAGCTGCAATCGCAACAATGACAGCCGCCAAAAAGACGCTTACGATAAGCTTTTTTCTCTTCAAAAGGACCTGTATAAGCTGATAAAGGTCAATTTCGTCCTCGTAATACGGCTCGCGGCCATGATGCTCGTTTAATTCATTATCCATTCCCTTCACCTCAATATTCCGTTTTATATATAAAATCGATGTTTAAAGTTTACAAAATCTCCCTTAAAAAGTCCACAGATGCCCCTGAGGACTCTTGAGCTTTGCCGCTGTAAAACCGCTTTGCATGCTCGACCAACAGGGCGTGATATTCCTGATAAATAGCTACATCTCTGGGCAGGTTCGACTCAAACAGATCTTTAAGCTCCATGTAGCCTGCTCCTCTTTCGGCAAGGCCCAAGGCGGTTGCAATGCGCTTCGTGTAGGCATCTATGACGAACTCAGGCCGTTTGTAGGCGTAAAGCAAGATGGAATCGGCCGTCTCGTTTCCCACACCTTTGACGGACATAAGCTCCTTTCTGGATGGCGTCCTTCCCTTCAATCCCGCAAAAAGGAGAGCGATTTCCCTCAAATAAATCGCCTTCTGGTTGAAAAACCCTGCGGGCCTTATGGCCGATTTAAGCACGTCCCAGCTTAAAGTAAGGATTTTGCAAGGGTTCAGCGCTTCGATGCGCCTCAAATTTTCAAGCGCCCTCTCAACAGACGTCCAGGCCGTATTTTGCGTGAGCACAGCCCCTGCGATGATCTCAAAGGCCTCCTCTTCGTTTCTGGGATATCCGTAATCTCCGGGATGGTAACTTCCCAAAACGGGCCACCACCCCTGCGGGCCGTAATGCTTTAGTAAGGCCTCGTATATCGCCATTACTTTTGCGTTCACCTTTTCATACACCTTCCCAAGACCATGAGATGCCTAATATATTTTAGCCGCATTTAAGCAAAAGGCTTCATGTCAAGCTCGAATTTTCTCTGGGCCTTCAACCTAACGGATCGCATGGACAAAATAAGCAAACGCAGTTAAAATACGATAAACTTGCCGTTATTTATGAAGGCAATCGCACAGGAGGAGGAACGCACATGAACTTTAAGGGCAACACCTTGGCCCTCATATGCGGCGGAGGGCCCGCGCCGGGGATAAACAACGTAATAGCTTCCGTCACCATAGAGGCGCGAAACAACGGCTGGGACGTGCTTGGCATCTGCGACGGCTTTTCCCGCCTGGCAACGGCCAATAAAAGGGTCATCCCCCTTACCATAGACATGGTAAGCCGCATCCACACCGAGGGAGGAAGCATACTGCGCACGTCGCGCTTTAACCCCACAAAAAGCGAACAGACGCTAAAGACAGTGGTCGAAAACTTAGTCGACCTTGGCGTCACCCATATAGTCACCATCGGCGGGGACGATACGGCCTACGCCGCCTACAAGTTGTCAGAGTTTGCCAGGGAAAAGCTCGGCTTAAACATCCATTTCGTCCACGTCCCAAAGACAATAGATAACGACCTGCCTTTGCCCGAGGGGCTGCCCACCTTTGGTTTTGAGACGGCCAGGGCACTGGGTGCCGAGCTGGTGATGAACCTCATGGAGGATGCAAAGACCATGGGCCGCTGGTTTCTGGTCGTAACGATGGGACGTTCCAGCGGACATTTGGCCTTAGGCATAGGCAAAAGTGCCAGCGCCACGCTCACCGTAATACCAGAGGAGTTCGAGGGAGACACCATATGCCTTAAGCACGTCATCGACATAATGAGCGGCGCCATCATAAAAAGGCTTGCCCTGGAAAAGGACCACGGCGTGATAGTGGCGGCCGAAGGGCTGATCTCCAAAATCCCCTCTCAGGAGCTTGCGGCCATAGATTCCATAGAAAAGGACGACTACGGGCACGTCCGCTATGCCGAGATCAACTTCTCCGACGTCTTAAAAAAGCAGCTCAACGGCGAGCTAAAGAAGATGGGCATCCCCATATCGGTCCAAAACAAGGAGATCGGATACGAAGTCAGATGCGCTCCCCCAAATCCCTTCGACGTGGAGTACACCCGAAACTTGGGTTACGGTGCCTTCGAGTTTCTGGCAGGCGGCGGCACCAATGCTGTGATCACCATACAAAACAACCAACTGACGCCCATACCCTTCGATGAAATAGTAGACCCCGCCACGGGCAAGATGAGGATCAGGCTCGTGGATACAAATTCGCTGCAATACAGAATTGCCAAGGAATACATGATCCGCCTGGAAAGGGGCGACTTCGAATCGGAATTCCTCTTAAACAAGATGTCGCGCATCGCCAACATGACGCCGCAGCAGTTCGTGGAAAAATACGGATATGTGGCTGGGCTGTAATACGTCACAAAGGCCTGGGCTAAGTTAAAATCCATTCTTTCGCAACTTCATCGAAGCCGGCTTCAAAGACCAAGGAAAACTTTTCCCTGGTCTTTTTTACGACCTCCCGAAAATCTACGTCCTCGACGTAGTCGTCGAGCGAGGCCACGGAAAACTCCTTTATACCGCAGGGGTTGATGAGCTCGAAATGTGACTTGTCAACCCTTACATTAAAGGCAAAGCCGTGCATGGTGATCCATCTGTCGGCGGCGATACCTATGGCTGCGATTTTTTTGTCTGCGACCCAGACACCCCTGTATTTGGGCTTCCTGCCGGCCTTTATATTGTAATCTTTCAGCACTTGTATAACCACTTCTTCAAGGCATGAGACGTACCATGGAAGGTCCTTCTTCCATTTGCTCAAATTAAATATGGGGTAGGCGACTATCTGCCCCGGACCGTGGTAGGTTATGTTTCCTCCCCTGTTCGTCTCGTATAGCTCTATCCCGTAAGCCTCAAGGACCCTTTCATCCACGAGCAGGTTTTCCCTTCCCCCCGATCTTCCCACGGTAAAAACGGGCTTGTGCTCCAAAAGAAGAAGTATGCCGTCGGCCTCACCCGCTGAAACTTTTTCAAAAGCCCTTTCCTGAAATGTAAGGCCGTCGCCGTAACCCAGGGGCTCTTTAAATTCCACGACAAAACATCTTCTGCTCAACCGGCCACACCTCCCAAAGGAAGGTGTAGGGGCATTTTCCCCTACACCTTGTACTGTAATGTCATGTCCTATTTTAAGACAGCCAGGAGCAGCAAGGGATTTTCAAGCAGCTCTTTCACTCGCCTGATAAACATGGCCCCCTGAGCGCCGTCGACGATCCTGTGGTCGAAGGTCAAAGAAAGCGTCATCATGGGCTTGACGACTATTTGGCCGTCACAAACGCAGGGTTTGTCTTTCATCTCTCCAACCCCCAAGATGGCGCACTGCGGGGGGTTGATGATGGGAGTGAAGTCTCTAACGCCGAACATCCCGAGGTTGGTGATCGTAAAGGTGCCACCCGTTACGTCGTCTATAGCAAGTTCGCCTTTGCGGGCCTTTTCGATCAAGGCATCACCGTCAGAGGCAATTTCGTACAAGTTCTTGCCGGCCACGTCCTTGACCACGGGAACGAGCAACGCCTCCTCCGTCGCCACGGCAAGGCCGATGTTGACCTCGTCGTAGAGAACTACCTCGTTGCCTTCCAAGTAGGAATTGAGCATCGGCTGTTCTTTCAATGCGACGGCGCAGGCTTTCATCAATATATAGTTGTAAGAGAGGTTAAGCCCCTTTTCCTTAAAAGAGGATTTTAGGTCTTCCCGCAGTTTCTTTAACAAAGCGCAATCTACGTCCACGTTTAACGTGACCATGGGCGAGTTCTGCCAGCTCGTGGACATCCTCTCGGCTATTACTTGCCTGACATCGGATAAAGCTATCCTTTTAAGTGGAGCGGCCTTGGCTACCGGCCTTGCCTCAGCTACGGCCTTTTGTCTTTCGATGAAGTCAAGCACGTCTTTTTCTACTATCCTTCCACCCGGACCCGTGCCGGTAACCAGGGCTAAATCGATGCCCTGTTCCTTGGCTATCTTTTTTGCGATGGGCGTGGCCTTGATCAAAACCTCTTCGCCTGCTGGTTTCGCAGCCACCAGGGCGGGCTTGGCTTCCGGTTGAGCGGGCTTTTCAGCTGCTGGAGCCGTAGGAGCTTCCTTTAAAAGCTCGCTTATATCTTCGTCTGGGGCTGCTATTATGCAAAGGGGCGTACCGATGGGCACCTTAGTCCCCGGTTGCACCAAGATCTTTCTGAGCACCCCGCTTTCGGGGGCTTCGACCTTATAGGTGATCTTTTCCGTGGAGACCTCCAGGATCACCTCACCCTTTTCGACCCTGTCTCCTTCCTTTTTATGCCATTTGGCCACCGAGCCGGATGTCATGGTGAGGCCAAGCTTGGGCATTGTGATGACTGTTGCCATAAAAACTACACCTCCCTATTTGCCGTGATTGGTCATGCGTCCTCTTTGAACGGCAAGCCACATAGTTCTTTCGATGTCCACGACTCGCGGGCCGTTTTTGCTTAAACGCACCGAAGCCTTCTTTCCCGGGAGCAATTCCACTTCCCTCTCACCGTCCAGGGCGATCACTGCCGGGCTCATATCAAATACAATTTCGTCTTCCATCGAGATTTCCCTGCAATCCAACACCTTCACTGCTTTTATAAGGCCGGGTGCCACGGGAGCCGTGATTTTCAAACCTTCCCCGGAATCCAGCGGCCCAAGTACGATGTGAAGCCCCTTGTCCTGCGGCAACGGACGCTTAATGACCATGCCACCGATGGACGAAAGCCCGATGTTGCTTGGCTTTGCCTGAGTCAATACCAGCTCTTTGACCTTATCCATGTTCCATATGGCCTTTGAGCCCAAAAATATATCGTCGTAAAGGGCGACGTCCACCAAGGCGATGTCCGATGGTTTGCCGTCGATCATGACGTCCAGCCTCTTCGTCTTAAACGTCCCTTCTTCGGCAGAGACAGCTCCCGTGGCTATGAAGCCTGCAGCCATCCCCGCTATTGTACCTTCCACCATGCAGGGAAAGATGTTGTTGGTCCCTGTCGAAACCGACATGAAGGGGACGGCAACGCTTCCCTTGGCAACCGCCCGGTTGGTCCCGTCCCCTCCGAGTATGATTAAACATTTCGCGCCTTCATCTTCCAGCAGCTTGGCAGCCAAAGTGGAATCGTCCTGTGTCCCTTCGCAGTACATCTTCAACGGCTCCACTGTCATGTTCAGGTGGACATGTTCCAGTGCCATGGGAACTATGCCGAAATAGTCAGGCATGTATAGCACGCGTTCGACGCCTGTCGCCTCAAGCCCCAACAATACGCGCCTAACGATGTTTACCTTTTCGATGTTATCGAAGACCGAGCCGTGAGCGACCAGCCTTCTTATGTCCTTGCCCGAAGCGGGGTTAGCTATGATCCCTACCAATGTCAAGGATATCGATTCCCCTTTCCAATCAGATTAAAATGTCATAGACCCTCCATCGACGTTGACCGACTGACCCGTCACGTGATCGGAGTAGACAAAAAACAGCGCAAGTTTTGCCATATCC